>Ga0181571_10004632_pt1 | contig 10303 bp, 9 predicted proteins | sample 101ome_17_FD_132440 | JGI IMG/M metagenome (GOLD analysis project Ga0181571, IMG submission 132440) | Coastal salt marsh microbial communities from the Groves Creek Marsh, Skidaway Island, Georgia - 101407AT metaG (megahit assembly) | ecosystem: Environmental > Aquatic > Marine > Intertidal zone...
AGCGTCACCGTCTCCGTAGTGGTCTGCCAGGTCTGCCACCCCCCAGTGGAAGGGAATTCGGCTTCGCACACAAACGTGTTGATGCCACTGGGGTGCAACAGCACCACCTCTACCCCGCCAGCGCTTTGTGACGCCGTGCGGAACGACACGTCGTAATCCCCGCTGTACAAAACATTCACGTCGTAAATCATGTAGTCCCCCGGGTCAAGGTACCCGACATTGAGGCCTCCCCCCACATCCGTGGTGGATTCAATTTCAACGCCTTCGGCCTCCACGAAATTCTCCACCTCAATCCAGCCGGGAATCGGGTAAACGAAATCCAAGGTATTATCGACAGGTTCTTGGGTGAAGTTGACCAGAGCGCTACCGTCGGTGGCCGCTACCCCTGAACCAGAATACGAGATGGTCAGGTCTTGGGTCGCGAAAAGCATGTCGTCCATGTCAAACACAATTGTCTGATCATTCTCAGTGCTCATGGCGAGGGCATTGAAGGCCAGCGGCTGACCGTTGTCGAAAATCTGGAAGTCCGACAACTGGGCATCAAGTGGCTGGCTGATCGGCTTGTTCAGCGTCAGGGCAATCTGGTTGGCATTCAGCGTACGCGCTGTCAAGTAAGCCATGTCGACCTCATCGGCCGGGATACCGGTAAACGCAAAGTCGAAGCTACCCACATTGAATCCGGATTGGTCGGCATGGAAACGCACCTTCTGCACACCCTCCATTAGCAACACGTCCTCGATGGTAAGCGTGGACCAATTGCTCGTGCCTCCCGTTGTCTGGACGTTGATGGATGAGGTGACCTGAACCCCGTCTACATTCAAGTGAAAAATCCCGTTCGAGCCGTCCGCCGCCACCCGCACACTGATATCGTACAGACCGGAGGTCGCTACGTCGACTGTGTAGTCCATCCACTCGTCCATGGAAATCCACCCGACGTTGTAGCCATTGGAATTCAATTGGTCAGAAGAAAATTCAATGTCCACGCCGTCGTTGCGGTACTGCCAACCGTTGTTCCACGCCGTGAACTCTCCGGTCGTCACATGGAACGTAGCCACCTGCTCATCGTTGTAGGCATAGCCTTGGCGGCCCAAATCAAAATCTGTCGCGTACACCAAGCCGGGCACCGGATGCGGGGTTCCATGGAAGGGCTTCGTCTCGTCTGTAGCAACCTGCCGGAACATGGCATCAGGAACGTTGGTTTGGATGACGCAATTCTCCGTCTTCAGGCCCTCAGCTAACTCCATCAAGGAAGCCGTGGCCACTTCCACCGAAGGCTGAAGTGCACTGCCGTTCCAGTAGTCCAGGAGGTCTTGGTAACCTTCGGTCTTCACGATGGACATGGGGCAGGAAATGCTCTCAATTTTCTTCAGCGGCCACCAGGCCCAGCCCATGTTCAAGTCTTCGAGCAAGTGGATGGCGTCCCTGAACCATGCATTCCCGTTCTCGCCGCTCTCGCCTACATAAATCGGCACGTTGTGTTCGTCACGCAGCGACGTCACGAACTGCATATCCACGGGCTCGTTCTTGCTCCAGTATTTATGTGGTGAGTACACCAACTGGTCATCCCATGGCGGCGTCAAACCCGTGAAGTCATTGGCAAACCAGTTGCCCTCGATGAAAATGATGTGGTCCGGGTCAACAGTTCGGATGCTGTCCGTGCACTGCTGGTACAAGCTGCGCAATGCTGATCCGTTCGGAAGGTTCCAGTTGGGTTCGTTGAGCAAGTCATACCCAGCGACCCATTGCTCGCCCACGTAATGCTCAGCGATGCGCTTCCAAAGCGCCACCATTTTGTTCTTGTTATCAAGGCTCTCCCAGAGCGATGGCTTCGCCGGATTGTAGTCCGAAATCTCCTGCGCATAGCCCTGACCGCCAGGGGCGGCATGAAGATCCAAGATGACATACATCTCATTGGCCGCACACCAAGCCACCAGGCTATCGGTCAGTTCAAATCCGGTATCGAGCCAGGTATTTTCGCCGGCTACTGGCTCATCCTCGATGGGAAGTGTCCAGAGGTTATAGTGCATGGGCAGCCGCACCGAATTGAATCCCCACGCTTTCAGCGAATCGATGTCCGACTTCTGGACGTGATTGTGCAACCAAGCGTCGTACCAAGCGTCGGTGTTTTCGACCCCGATGAGGTCTTCGATCATTGCGCGGATCTCATATTGAGGGCCAGCAAACCCGCTAGTTTGCATCATGTAGCCCTCTTGCACCATCCAACCGCCCAACCCCATTCCCCGCAGCAACACGGGCTCACCAGCCTCGTTCACAATGTTTTGGCCATCAACACTCAAAAAATGCTGGCCACTGACAGGCCCGAGGCAAAGAAAAACAAGCAAAACAACCAATACACACCTCATGTCCATGTGATTAAGTTCACTAAATTTAAGCGTGTGAAAAATACAACCTTTTGCCATGTCCGAGTGTCTTCAAAGTGTGGTAATTCCTTGTTTTAAAACGCCCTCGAACTCATGCCCAAATTTTCTACACTCGCACTTCTTTTCGTCACTATTGTATGCATCCAATGCGGCAAGGACGACGCCCCAAGCGTAGTGCCTAACGTGTATTTCCCCATTGACGTGAGCGCGCTGGAATCCCCAGAAAATTCAACCTTCGAGTTTCCCTTGGTGCTGGACCGAAGTACCGACCGTGCGGTGACGATTATCTACGAAACACGCCCACTGACCGCAACGGAAGGGGAAGACTACGTCCCAGCATCGGGCACCATCACGTTCGCCCCGGGCGAGACGTCTGCCACCATTTCGGTCGAAATCATCATTGACGAGTACACAGAAGAGGACGAGCAGTTCCGCGTCGTTTTGGTCGAGTCACAAAATGGGCTGTTCCTCGATGGCATCCAGCAAGCCATCGGCACCATCCGCAACGACGACACGGCCATTCAGGTTACCACAGCGGGATACGTATCCGCTGATAGTTACGCCGGTAAGAGCTTGGTGTGGTCAGATGAGTTTGACGGAGATGCCATCGATCTGAACAATTGGACGTATGACCTCGGAGCGCACGGATGGGGAAATCAAGAATTGCAACTGTACACGAGCAACAGCGATAACTCCTACGTGCACGAGGGCAACTTGCTCATCGTGGCAAAAGACGAAGGTCCCATGTACACATCGGCCCGGATGAAGTCCATCGACTTACAGGAATTCCAATACGGCCGCATCGATGTTCGAGCGGTTCTACCAAAAGGCCAAGGTATTTGGCCAGCCATCTGGATGTTGGGTGCCAATTTCCCATCGGCTGGCTGGCCCGCTTGTGGTGAAATCGACATCATGGAACTCATCGGCTCTGCACCCAACTACGTGCACGGCACAGTGCACTATGGCAATGACTACACCCAGCATCAATTTACCGGTCAGGGCACAGGCATTCCGTTTGGACAGACATTTTCGGACGAATTCCACGTCTTCTCAATCGATTGGAACGAGGACGGCATTACGTGGTACCTCGACGATGTGGAATTTTTTAGCGTTGACAATTCGGTAAGCGGTGCCCAGAACTATCCCTTCGACAACCCATTCTTCTTCATTTTGAACATCGCTGTCGGTGGACAGTGGCCAGGCTACCCGGACGAGACCACCGAGTTCCCACAGTACATGGCAGTAGACTACGTGCGCGTGTTCCAGTAAATTGGCCGGCATGAAGATTCATGCGGTGACGCTCAGCGAACCACCCAGCGTGCACTCCGCGTGACGTCGCCCTGCGACAGCTGAATGATGTAAAGGCCCGGTGCAAGGTGGTGTTGGATTAGAAAGGCCGCATCAGCCGACGGGCGATTGATGACTTGGCGCTGCACCTCGTTTCCAATCATGTCGTAAACGTAAAGCTCAACTAGCCCAAGAGACGGCCCTTTCCACTCCACTTGAACCGCGCCTCCCGTGGAAGGGTTGGGATAAACCCGGGGCATTTCAATGATCGGACTGGGAACGTCAACGAGCGAAACGTTGCCCTCACAAGGAACCATGTCCACGTATGCATTGTACCAGTAACTATTGGCCTGGTTTATCGACGTGTCGAGTTGAGCGATGGTCGTCACCGTGGCATCCGGCACATTGCAATCTGCAATGGTCACTGTTACAACAGGTTCCACGGGGTAATTGGGGCCCGCCATGGGCAAAACAACGAAGCCTGAATCACCAACAAACCAAGTGGCATATGCATCTGCCCCCAACGGGAATTCCACCTCGGTGGCTTCAACATCCACGAATAAGGTATCGTCCTCTGCAGCCCCTACTACGGTATAGTGCAACACGAAAATGTGTTCTGAATCTTGGGCTGACACCGCAACGGTAAACGTCAGAAAGAGGAGGGTGAGGATGTTTTTCATGGGTGGGATTTGGTGAATTTCATTCATAGGTCGCGAAGGCAAAGGAATGAGTTGCACGAATCAGGGACATGAAGTTCCGAACGCACTCAAAAGGAGGAGAACATCCGTGACGGCCACCACATTGTCCCCATTGAGGTCACCCACGCAAACCGAACACGGACCCCAGGTGCACGAACCATCGTCCACCACGGCGTTTTCATCGTAATTCTCAGCGTCCGTATATGTACAACCCGCTGCCCATACACTCGGCCACGCGCAAGCTTCCGGCGGGAACGTGCACGAACCGTCTTCGAATGCAGCACCCGGATCGTAATTGCAGGCTTGCGGATACGTGCAGCCTCCATATTCCACGACTATGCACGGCCCGTCTTCCCACGATGTGACTCCCCCGAGGTAGGTGGCCTCGCATTCGTTTGAATAAGTCACCCCGTTGCATCCGCAAACCGGCGCAAAAATCTCAGGGCAAAAAACCGTTGGGTCGATCTGATCCTCATCAATGCAGGAAGCGGGTTCGGAAACGTCCACACCTGAGCCGCCTCCCAGCGTCCAGGAACCGTATTCCGTTCCGTTGGGGTACGTATAGATTTCCCAAGTGAGGAAATCTTCAACGAGGCAAGCCCATGGGTATTCACTGCCGTTGTGAAAGACCGAGTCGTTGGTGTGAAGCACGGAAACGAACAGGGTGTCCGATAGGGGCAGGTCGAAACTAAAGGCCACCGTGGCTTCATCGACCAGCGTTGTGTCATGCACCACGTTGCCCTGGGAATCGGTGAACTCCCATTCTAGGACATTTGTCGCAGGAGGCCAGGTCAGATAAGGCCCAGGATGGTATATGTTGATGTAGTCCGGCTGTGAGCAGATGTTGCACACGAGCCCATGTAGTTCGCAATCGACAGAGTTCGTGACCTGCGAAGAGGCGGCCGTATGGATGCAGCACGTGGCAACGAGGGCGAGCGTATGCAGGGTGAGGGTCAGCTTTTTCATTCCTCAAAGGTGCGTCAAACAAGGGGATATCTGCTCACGCCCAGGGGTGAAAGACCTAACGCTTGGGCAAGACGAGCCAACTGAATCCTACTGCCGTGTAATTCATGCGGTGGTTCAACCCCGTGCCATAGCTCAAGTCCCACTGCCAGGTGTCGCTGGACAGAAACGTGAAGCCGGCATCAAAACTGGCCCAATGCGTATCACGGCTCATGTCATAAGATCCGTACGGTTCAAAATAAAGACCGAGTTGGTCATTGATTGATTTCCCGATGGCCAAAGCGTAAGTCGCAATGGCACTGCCATCCTGCAAATCCACTCCCAAATTGTAGCCCAGCGCCCAGTTGGGACCCACATCGTGACTCACGCACAATTTGTTGACCATGCCCCAATCGTATCCGGTCAAAATCTCATCCCCTGTCGGTGCTACCACATGCCCGAGGTATGCTACTTCGGTGCGCGCGCCGTCGCGTTGGAACAATTGAATCTTCGCCCCGAGTTGCACATCGCTTGTGCCTTCGGCCACCATCTCGTCAAAGCCAAATTCGTGTCGGTTCACCCGATTGAGCTGATGCACCACACGCAGCTCGATCCAATCCGCCAAACTCACCCGGAAAAGCGAATTCGGCATGGCCAAGCTTCGGATGTTGCCGCCGTAACCCGGCTCCCACGTACTCGAAAAGCCACATTCCCATTGAAAAGCACCCGTCGGAATCACCGCGGAGCTTTCGGTTTGATCGGGACGATCGGTCTGAATGACTTGGCTCAAAGCCGCCACGGGCAGCGCGAGCAAAAAAACAAGGACAATACGATTCATGGGGCGAAGATAGAGCGGGCTTCAATTACCCGGCCCAATCGTCACCTGCTCCCATCAATTCACCACGTACCGCTTCTCGACGTGCCCGTCGTCGTAGATGAAGAAAAGCAGCTGAATCGGCTCTGGGTTCACCTCCCGACCCGTGATGTCTAGGATGGAAACCAGCTGCCGCGTCATGGGAGCGAATCCCAAAGCAACAACTCCAATGTTCGATGGCTGACCAGCATAGGTCCCAACTGCTCCACCAAGCGTCCAAGACCCAATAAAGGTGCCGGGAACAATTTCTTCTTCTTCCCAAGTCAAGTAGTCTTCAATGAGGCACGCCACCGGATTTCCATCATAGTAAATGGATGAATCATTGGTGAGGAGCACGGAAACAAACAAGGTGTCCGTGATGGGTACATTGTGATCGAAGGATACAAAGTTGTTGTCGACCAACGTTTCTTCGTGCACCACATTGCCCTCCTCATCGGTAAACAGCCAGTCCATCACATTTTCGCTTGGCGGCCAAGTGAGGTAGCCGCCCGGGTGATACAGATTCAACGCGGTCTCTTGGGATCCAACATTGACCACCAAGGCCATGGAGTCGCACCCCACTGAGGTGATTTGGGATTGAACTTGTCCAGCGGTCCCGAGCATCGGGAGCAGGGCGAAGAGAATAAATCGTTTCATGGCATCAAATTTAAGGGGGTTCTTATGTGAAGGTCAATTAGGACGTCGCACGGGCTATTCATTCGAACGGAAATGCAGCTTCCTGTTTTGAATGTACATCTGTCCGAAAGGAGCTTCAGGCAATTCTCGTCCGAACAGGTCAAAGATTCTGTCGTCACGAGTGGGCATGCCAACGAGCTCCTGAATGTTCGAGGGAGCCTCCACGCGAACCCAAAATTGGGACGACGCATCCCATTCCTGATCAAAGCAACATGTCAAGGTGTCTACGACACCCGATGCCGCATCCGTTAAGGCATAATCGATGCAGGTCGTCACCGTATCCGCAAGAATCGAATTGAACACCGTGTGGGTGCAGGGCATGCCAAAGCAACTGTCCTGGCCCAACATGATGTCGTCGGCAGAAGTCGTCATGAACAGGGGAACCATTTCCGGCAAGCCATTGCCTGTGGTAGGTGCGGCGACTTCAAATTCCGCTTGGGAACCTGTGGTGTACGTGTAATCACACAGCGATTCCTGCGCATGGATTTGCATCCAAAACAAGACAAGGGTGAGTAGGAGTGAGTTTTTCATGGGATTTGGTGGATCTCATACATAAAACGCGGGGGTTAGGTGTAGGGTTGCTTTACTGGGGATGAAAAGCTAGTATCGTCCTGTTCACGTGCACGATCGAGTCATGCATCAGCGCGTCTCCAGCAGCCGTTTGTTGATGCGTTCAATCGGCCCCGGGCAGGCGCGCATGTGGCAGGATAAACACCCGCTCACCACCTCGGAATAGGTGTCCGCACTCGGCTGCGCATTGAAGGCTTCCAACTTTCCCGCGTTGTGTCCGTGACCAATTGCCGCCTCGACTGTTTTGACGCTAAGCATCACCACTTTTAGCGAGAGCTCAGTAGCTAGGAATAAAATTCACTTAGGACTATATGCTCGAACAATTCCAACAGTTCGAACAGCCTCTTCTAATGAACCTGCAGCTTGAATCGAGTCACTCATTTGACAGTCGCTTATAGTAGAAAGCAAGTTGAGGATCATGAAACTTTTTACTGCTCCATTGACATTTTCGGTGTTATCGTCGGGTCTCCATCCAGCAGAGGTGATTCCGAGAAGTTGTCCAGTCTGCGTATTGAAAAGCCCACCGCCACTATTGCCATTTGTGATTGGACAATCAATCTGATACATTGTTGGGTTCTTCAAAAAACTCAATGCTGAGATGATTCCCTTGGTCAATTTGACATCCTCGCCCATGGCACTCACTAGCGGATATCCAACTGCCGTTACATCTTGTCCAAGTACACCTCTACTATAAACTTCAGCAGGCTTTATCGATTGATTGAAGTCAGTGGTGCGCAAAATACACAGATCATTTTCTTCATCGATTGCCACCACTTTTGCATCAAAGGAATTTCCGGAATAGTTCACCGTTAAGCGGCTACTTCCTTCAACTACGTGCGCATTCGTGGCAAAAAGCTGACATTCAGAATCAATTAAAACGCAGCTCCCCGTGCCAAGGAGGGTATCATCACCTTCATTGGTTGGAGCGGGGTTAAGTTTGACAGGTTCAGTAGGAAACATTTTGATGTAAACACATTCAGCGTTGATGTCCTCATACTGGACGACTAATTGACCTTCATCTACAGCGACGAATGTTTCCAGAACACCTTTTTCCGGTCCATACTTGCGAATTAGATATTCATTGTCATATCTCGTTTCAATCCAATCACATGCAAAAACATAAGGGTCTGCGGTTGACTCGAAAATGGCACGGACGTCTCCTGCTTTCCAGGCGCTTCCAGACAAATCGCCACCCAACTCAGGAAGAACGACTGCTTTCCAGCGAAAGTCGTCGATTTCAAGGATGGCAAATCTTTCTGTGCCACACCGTGAGGCTGTACCTTGCTTGTACGTTTTCCAGATGCCTTCTATCGGAGAGTCCGCTCCATTTGATAAGTCAGCGCGAACCTCTGCTTCTGTGATTTCTGCCTCAGCGTAGATATCTAGAATTGTTTGCTCTTTAGCCGGTTCTATGTAATTCGCTTCAGCGAACATTTCATCAAAGCCTTTACCGAACAACTCCCCGAAAATTACCCTTGATAGAGAATGGTCGTAATCTTCGTAATACCATTCCCGGCGAACTTTATTTCTGAGGGCTTGCCCCAATTCTTCAACGGTCTCTGATAAATTGACTAAGGCTCCATCAGTCAAATCCAACCTTATACTTTCTCTTTCGGTCAGTGTGCGCAGCGGGCGGCTGTACTTCTCTCGGATGTCGAAAAATCTCCAAATCATGGACACGTCAAACATCAATTCTGTGACGTCATATTCTCTTCGTTCGATGGTCACCTCAGTCATCAAAAAGCAAACAGATGAATTTTTGGCTTTGAGCCAAGCATCAGATTCCTTTTCATTGACAGTCAATAATTGTACAGGTTTACGCGTGCCATCAGATTTGGTCTGTCGCTCCTTTTCGAAAGTTTCGTTAATTATTGCCTCAACCCCAAAAATGTCTGAAACCCTCTGTGACAGAAGAGTTTCGTCATTTTGAGTAAAGGTCAAAGAGTACTGATCATCGGAAGGCAATAGAACCACGTAATCGTACAGGGACCAATCGAAGTCACTTTCCTGCGACTTGCCTTCTGTGATTGAAGAAATCAATACGTTCAAAGCGAGGAAACAGAAAATTCGAGAATTCATTGCTGTATTTTTTGTCCAAATTACGTAACGTATTTGGCAATTGACACTTCTCGTAAAACAAATGATTCTTGATTCAAGTGAGGACGTATTGGGACGTCACTCGCTCTTAACTCTCATTTTAAATCAGAGCAAAAACAGAAAAAAACGCTCGTTTTTGCAGCAGTTGTTACTACGGGTTTCAGAGGTTTAAAACCTAATGTGGGTCGTCTTGTGGGTCGTTTTCAAATGATTGACGCCGTCAACCTCATCCATTGTTGGATGACGGAATTTCGTGACGTTGGAACAAGAAAACAAACCGCGTCGAAAATTACGCGACACACGAATTGGGCAAAAGCAATCGAAAATTTAGGCATCGCCTTGATGATCTTGGCGGGTGCATACCTTATCATTTTTCTCCTTTTCCCAACTATCCCCAGCGAATCCCCAATGAATACGGGGGTTTCAGGTATAAAAAAACCCACACCGTGTGGGATGTGGGTTTGTCTCTTGGTAGCCCGTAGGGGATTCCCCCAACCTTTTATTTCATTGAGATTCCGACGATTTTACTCGACTGATGTTCCCGATGATGTCCCTTCTCAAAGGGTCAACTCATCGGACTCAGAATGAGGTCGTAAACGGTGAATAAGTCACCACAACACCCATCTCTGAATCAGTCCTTCGATTTTCTGAAAATGGCATCAATCGTGACGCCCTTGTCATTAGTCCATGCAGTCCATCCGTTTGTGCTCCGACCACAGACGAGCACTGCAGCTCCTGAGGGGGTTCCCAACAGGTAATCCTCGGCGAACACAATTTCA
>Ga0181571_10004633_pt1 | contig 10303 bp, 14 predicted proteins | sample 101ome_17_FD_132440 | JGI IMG/M metagenome (GOLD analysis project Ga0181571, IMG submission 132440) | Coastal salt marsh microbial communities from the Groves Creek Marsh, Skidaway Island, Georgia - 101407AT metaG (megahit assembly) | ecosystem: Environmental > Aquatic > Marine > Intertidal...
GCAACGTAGCTGACGGAATAGAGTAATACTCTTGTATTGCGCCTTACGATCTGGTGACCAATCCTTCATCTCTCGGGATGTAGGCTTACCACAACGGATACCGCCTCGCTGATCACGAGCTTCATGGCTCATAAACGGGATCAGGAGTGTCTTATTACGAACCTTGTTTTCGTCTGGATCATAATCAATCCACTGGAATAGCTGTGATAGCACACGGATCTTAACACTGTCCGCATACACAGCCTGTTCGTAGTTTTTAAGATACAACTTACCTTCAAACTGACGAATATCATTGCCTTCAGCGTCTTTGCGCTGAGTGCTAAACTTCAATTCTGGTAGCCTGTTTCCGCTTTGTTGTGGCTTATCATTCAAGCCTAAGATTGCATTTAGTTCTGCTAATTTTGCACTGTCAATTTTCTGCAGCTCGCCCATAAAATGGCTCCTCTTTTGTTGGTCCTTAGTTATACGATAATTAGGTGTCCAAATCAACACTTAGTTCATCTATCTCCATCCAATTTTTGCCCACCGAATACTCTGTATCCAGAGGCAGCACGGCCTGATAGTTGAAGCGTTTTTGGAGTTCTTCATCCACCCCGCTCATAGCCCACTGCAATGCACGGCCTACGTCCTGTATTTCATCAGGGTGGATATCGACGACGATACTATCGTGTACCGTCAGTATTAATTTCGAGCGAAGACCTTCTTCACGAAACTTACGCAGCGCCCGAATACATGCGAGAGGAACGATGTCGGCTGTCGCAAAACTTTGGCACGGAAAGTTGACGATCTGCGTGTGTCCGCTGACTCGTCCATTCCTAGACCGTTTAGCTCCGGGGAACGCAAATTGTCTTCCACTCGGAGTTTGTATGTACCCTCGTGCCAGTACATCATCTCCGAGGCTCTTATGCCAACGGGCAAGGCCTTGGTATATTTTGAAATAGGAATCGAAATACTGCCTGACATGAGCGGGTTCGCCCATCCCGAGGCCGCCATAAAGGGGTTGGAACGTCTTTGCTTTGGCGGATGATCTCTCATCTTTGGTCACCTCTTCTTCTGGTTTCTGTAGAATGATTGATGCGGTCTGGCGGTGTACGTCTTTACCATTCAGAACGTCATCGATGATTTGCTGATCTCTCGACAGCATCCCAGCCACCCTAAACTCAAGGCCGCTGAAATCCATTTCGCCGGTCATCCCGTTAGGGAAACGGCTTACAATCGCCCGTCTAACTTCGAACTTTGATCCTTTAGGAAGGTTTTGGAAGTTGGGGTTAGTAGAGGACAGACGACCTGTAGCAGTCACGCATTGGTTAAATGTGGAATGCAGTAGTCCACTAGGTCTAGTCCATGTTTGTATACCTGTAACAAAGCTGTCTAGGTATGTGTTGATAGCATTCAGACGCTTGATCTTAGTTAGGAACTCAACTGCAGTCAGGTTGTTCTTACCCTTAGCCTGATCAATCAGCTTACCAATCGTGATCTTGTCAGTCTTAAATCCATTGATCGATGCATCTGATGGCACAGTAGGGACGAGCTTCAGCCCTGCTACTTTGCTTTGTGGTATGTACAAAGCGCCAGCCCCTTTGCAGACAGGACACTTGCTGCGGTTCTTCCACGGATCTCCATTCTTCTTAAACTTCTGGATTGTGCCGTAGCCTTCACACTCTTTGCAGCACATCGCTACAGTGCGGTATACCTTCTGTGTTGTGGATCTGACCGCTCGATTGAACTGGCTTTGGTTCATACGAGGTGGGCGCAGGGCTTTGCCTTTATGGTCTACACCGATGTTCCATGTCTCACGGTGTTTCTCACGATCCATTACTTGGCGGCTGTAGACCACCTTGGTCATGTCCTGCCCACTGTTCAGGTTAATAGGAGTGTCGCCCATAACCTCAGAGACGATCTCCTTCAGGCGCTTCTCCAGTTGATCCTTTTCAGTACGGTAGTTGTGTTCAACCTCACCCAGCACGTCTAGATCGATCTTGCATCCGTTGCGCTCGATCTCCAGCAAGAACCAAGTCATATCGTTCATCAGCTCTACAATGTTGTGTAGCGGCTTGTTCTCGTTCGTGTTGAACTCAGCTTGCTGTGATAGATAGATGTCACCACAGCTTACGATGTCCGCCTCGCCATACTCCTGCACGACATCAATTGGCATAGCCTCGAAGCCTATACCGTTCTTAAACATCTCATCTACAAGATCGCTCTTCTTACGAGTAACATCACGAGCCTCGGCTATCTTACCAAGTCCCAGCTCACGGCGTTGTCCCTTTGCTAGGATGTACTCATTGATCATTGTGCAGCGCAGGATTGGGGGCAGCTTAAACCCAGCCTCTAACAACCAGAACGCATCGAACTTAGTGTTGTGGCAGATCATGCCCTTTGCCTTGTCCAAATAGCTTTGGAACTTAGCAGGGTCTGCAGGTGCCTTTAGTTCATTATGATAGTAGAAGTCTGTAATAGGATTGGTCACACCGTCTGGTGTTAGCCAGCCATACTGCGCACAGATAAGTTTATTGTCTGGGTTCTTTGGACTGTTGTCCCACTTATTGCCACGCTTCTTAACAGTTACTTCAGTATCAACTACTAACCAACCATCCTCATGCAACATAGCGTGACACCTCTGGCTCGATGTTACATACAATAGTGCCATGCCAGCCCGACAGCTTGTTCTTACTCACCGTAATGAACCGTGTGGTGTCTGGTTGGTTATCCTCGTTATCGCCAGAGTGTCGGCCCAGACCAAGAATGAGATCACTCTCCGCTGCCTTACCGATCTTACTGCCTTCCATCATCGTGTAGGTCAGTCGTGTCTTACCGTCCGCCTCGGCACTAGCTTGGCTGACTGCAAGCAGAGCACACTCATAACGCTTTGCTGTCTCACGTAAACGACGGTACAGTTCCCGCAGCCGCTCGTGTCCTGCATTATACTGACCAGCAATCTGTACCTTGTCAGCCTGATCGATCACAACACAGTCTGGTTTGATCTTCTCGATGTAGGCTTCGATGCGGTCTAGATCCCAATCCTGAATATCTTTCATGATTAGGCGGTCTTTAATGGCTGTGTACTTGCGGGTAGCTTCTGGGGCGTTCTCAGTAATCTTCTTACGATCCATGCCAGTCCACGCTTGGTAGGCACGTAGCTTGGTGCGCTTTGTTACTTCCTCATTTCCGAGGTACAACACCTTAGCACCTTGCTCACAGAACCCACCGGGGCCAGCTAGTAGGCTGATAGTAAATGCGGTCTTACCTGTTTCTGGAGTGGCAAAGATAATACCAAACTCGGCTGGCCCTATGCCGTATACATGCCGTGATAGGGTGTTGATGTTAAACTGCCAACGGGCGTCATCACCTGTTTCAGCCAGTAGTTCTTCCAAGTCATCAGTCGTAGGCTCACCAAAGTCATCAGGAAGGTAGCCATCCAGCGAACGCTCGATTAAAGAACGTAGGCGGTTCATGGCTTCGTAATTACCCTCAGACATATTGATGCCTAAGTCAGCGATCTCACGGCCTATCTCACGACGCCATAGGTTCTCTATAGCATCACGGGCTACGTCTTCAGATATGTCATCAGCATATTCAATGGCGCTAACCAAATCCTGAATAACGTCTTTCTCGGCTGCAGTAGCGACTGGGTTCTTGAGAGAGAATAGGATCATCAGCTCTTTGGCTGTGATGTCGTGCTGATACTTTTCATGGGCATCTATTAGGATTTGGTAGATGTCCGCAGCTTCATCAGCAAATAGGGATCTTTTTAGTTTGGTTTTGTTTTCGTTGTAGAATGTGCTCGATAGTAGGTTCTTTAGTATTGATTGGTCCATGCTCCACCTAGTTAGACTCACTGTTGTTATTGGCTAGGTGTTGTTCATAACACTAAACAAAACACAAAAAAAGCCCCATCGTTATGATGAGGCTCCTATTGTAGTTGATTTGTGGTCTAACTAATTGTTTCTAAACTTCATTTTTTTGATGTCGGGTGCGTGATCACCACGACGTTCTTTAAGATCGACTTGCGTATGCACAACATACTTGTTGCCTTCTGTGAGTAGTTTAACGGCTTCGTCCATCTTATCCTGCATCTCTGCAGCTTCCCTAAACCCCGGGAATTCGAAGTCACAAAGGATTATACCTCTAGCTTTCATTATTACCTTTTCCTTTAGTTTAACGTCGGTACTAGGTTAGCTTCGACGGTTGGTTGTTGGTGACCCAGTTTTCCTCTGGGTAGTGACTCGTATCTATAGGGAAAGGATTGGCGGTCCGCTAGGGGGATTCTGTAAGTCGCTGAGTTTTCTGATCCAGTACATTGCTAAGTATATATCAGTAACCCGAGTTTTAGAATTATATGTAGACGCCCTACGGTTTACTCTAGCACCGCTGCCACCACTCAAGATGAACTCCCAAGTGAAGATGCTGTTTACTGTAGTATACTCTGTATCTGTTCGCCAGTGAGGCATTTTAGGTCTTCTCTAGTTAGTCGTACATTTACTTCGGTTAAGTATTGTATCTTCTTGGCTAGTAGTAGTGCCTTAGAACTAGCATCCAAGTCAAGGACAATTGTACACTTAGTAAATTGTCGAAGTTGGCTTTTGATAGGGGTGGTTATATTTGTACCCAGTAAAGCATAGCCTACTAAACCTTTGATTCTAGATACGGCACAGGCTGACGCTACGTCTTCTACAAGAATAGCATGTCTGCCTGATCCTACCTTGATACCATATTGAGTATCACCAAAGGTCATCCATTTAGGCTTGCGGTTATCTAAAGCTCGACCAACTGCACCAGTATTATCATGCGTAAAATACAACACACGATTAATAGCTGGGGCATACCTTACCTCGATCATCCTCTCTTTATACGCATCGTAGGCATTTACTGATTGTAGATACTCTACTGCTTTGGGATGATTATCTATGTCTGATAAAATAGCGGGGATATCATTACTGCGCTTAACAGCACGTTTAATGGTACCATTCAGCCTGTCTTTAACAGCCTCTATAGACCGACCCGTATTATATGCACCTCGGACAGTACAGGATGCTTTATAGCAATTCCATACAGTACGTCCATCGATCTTACTAATAGTGAATTTCTTACGACCACCACAGAACGGACAATCTAATGTCTTACTATCCCCTTCTTTGAGGGTAATATCCTTGATGATACTTATTTGGTCACTTCTAGTATAATTCATGTTATATCCCGATATAGGGTTAGTTCGGGGCCAAACGGCCCCTCACTTATATCCGAAAAAAACCATCTGTCTAGTGTTAATTTCAACACTTAGTTATCGGAATACAATCGAAGGGTATATGTAACCCATTGATATCATTAAATAGACCAATAACCTGAAGGTCGCAGGTTCAAATCCTGCTCCCGCAACCAAACAACTGATTTCATTAGGTTTTACCTTCTGATTTTGTGTTGTTTTGGTCTTTTTTGTCTATTTTGTTCATTTCAGATCTTTTTTTAGCCTGTTGGCGCTCTTCTGGCGTCATCGGACGTATGTCTGGCGTAGATTCGTCTCTCTCGTACCTGATGTGGTCCTCAATAAAGTCGTACACCAACTGCATATCCATCTTGGCTGCCGCACAGTAGAGGACTAGCCTAAGCCCTTCCTCTGCTAATAGTCCACGAGCGTGTGTGTCCATGTGAAAGGTGTAGGTTGCACTACCATCCTCGTGTTCTTCTACGGTTTCTACGCCGATCAGTCCTGCGTCTTTATCCATCATCCTTCTCCATGAATTCACAGACCTGATCGAAGGGTAAGAGTGTACTGAGTGCTAATGCTTCACGATCTCCCGTGCCGCTGTGTACGCTGTGCAGCTTGGTGACATCCATGATGTAGACATCACCGTCAGCCGCAGCAAACCTACTGATAAGATCCACGTCGTCAAAGTGATAGCACTCACCATTAGTCTGGTTCTCAATCTTAAATGGCTTACGCCCTTCCTTCGGTGTGTTGAAGTCAGTCATGTAACCGCCAGCCTTCAGGTAGATGTTGATCACAGTGTTAACCCCGCTATCGATGTGCGGGATAACATCTCTATTAATCGTCATGTACAAAGGCACAAACTTACTGTGATGCTCTGCAGGTATCTTATCCAAGAGCGGTGCTAGGCCTGTGATAGTAGGCCCACAGTCGTTGTACCGTATGCCTTTGAAGCCATCCTCAGTATCTTTGCCATAGCGTGTGATCTCACGCTCACCTTCGCTTACTACGAGGTCAGGCAGGTCTACCTTTATCTTCTTGTAGTACTGTCTCATGACTCATCCGATGGGCTAGAGTTGTCGTTGGCGGCCTTCCATACTTTGCGTACACTTTCACGGCTCACGTCTTGGTTGATGCCTTTGGACACCATCTCTCTCACCCATGTTGGTGAGATGTCATAGTATCGGGCTGCGTGTGCCATCGATGGGAATTCCTTGCCAAATACTCGGCAGCTTACACCTCTTCTAGAGATAGTTGGTTTGGGTGTGTTATGCTTTACCATTAGAAGTCTGGTTCTCCATTTTCATCAAAGTTAGGTCTGCGATATGTGTAAGTGCGTTCACCGTGGTCATTCTTGACCTGATTGGATGCCAAGTTTGGTGCCTCGGGCATGTACGCAATCACGCCTATCATTTCGAGTTCACGATTGAGGCTTACTGGTAGTTCGTTTTCCATTGTCCACCTTTCGTAGTTCGTCCCGTATTACTTTCACCAAATCGATAAGGCGCTCTGTAGCGTGGTGGGCTGGCTTGCCTGTCAGCCTCTGTAGTTCCTGCTCGAACGCTTTACGTGCCTCATTGATGTCCTTCATGCTGCCACCTTTTCTGCATACCTCTCGCTGCGGTCTTGCGAGTTGGGTTCACATATATTTCCAGCATCTGGCGTGACGTGTGACCAGTGACCGCTGCTATCTCATCTTCAGTACAGCCAGCCTCACCCATCGTTGTGGCTCCTGACCGTCTTAGGTCACGGATCTGTAGGTTAGGGTCTAGCTTGGCGACTGTGCGTACATGCTGCGCTATCTTGGCGTACATACGCATGTCGTAGGGGCGGCCTGTGGCCTCGTATGTGATGATGAACTCATCGTCATCGCCCCGTTGGACGTCAGAAAACCTTTCACTTAGGCGTGGAGACAATTCTAGGTTCATCTCCTGCCCAGTCTTTTCCTGTGTGAAACTGAAGAGGTCACCAGTGAAGTTAGACCAAAGGAGCTGACGCATATCTCCCGGCCGCTGACATAGATCGTAGCAAAGCAGGGCCAGTGTACCGACTGAACTAAAGCCTAGATCATCCGCTGTTCTCACAAATGTATCTACTTCGTCTGAGGTCCACCGTGTACGGCGTGGGTTCAGCTTCTGTAGGCCCATCTGTTGGAATGGGTTAGATGCAGAGTCAGACAGAACGCCCCGTCTGCCTACAAACCAGATCCTACGCAGGACTTTAACCACGCTGTTGGCTCGGTGTAGGCTCTTGTTGTTCTTCAGTACTAGAAACAGATCGTCTGCAGTCTTGGCGGTCACGTTCTTAATCAGCATACGCCCGAAAGGTATGTTGGCCTGACCAATACGCATCTCACTGGCTGTCCTGTACAAGAAACTGTACGTCCGCCGACTGTTAGCAGACAGTTTTTGGTATGCATCACGACTGGTGTAGAACTGCCATAGGGCATCTACTGTATCCTCTTCGATGTGCATCTTCTTGGTCACCCGTTGACTACGCTTGTAGTCATCGAAGGCCTTTTCAAGCTCTACAGAGCGATCTCTAGCCTCATGGTATGTGTCGTAGGGTTCATACCCAACATCTAAAGCCTTCCTTACAGCTCTAGAGGGGTTGATAACCCACTTAGTTCCGCCTTTCAGCTTCACCTTTTGCATGTATTTGTAGTGGCGTTTCATTCCTATACCTCACATAGTTATACGCCCCGTTAAGATGCACGGACACCTAATACCGGTCAAGCAAAATAATGTGTGGACACCTAACTAAGTGTCTGGTACAGTGCTTTTAGGGTCTTCCCTCCCCTAGACCCTTTACCCTCCCTGTTGGCATTTGCTCCAACGCCTCACTGGCCCCGTCGTTAACTCGGCGGGGTCTTTTTGTTGCATAAAAAAGAGGGCCGATGGCCCCCAAGAAACTACTTACACGTCGAGTTTTTTACTACGATGCTAGTACTACGGCGATGGCTTCATACCCTTCGTCGTGGTCGTCATCCCTATATTCACATACAAAAACAGAGCCTTCGTCCGTCTTGAGTAATACTTGGTTTTTATCGTTATTTTCTGCGGCGTCTAATAGGGCATTGCCCAGCTCGACGGCACATGCTTTGGATATTATCATGGCTACCTCAAATGCTGGAGTATCAGTGTGGGATCAATTGATGAACCAATTTTACTTAGGCGTCAAGCCATAACTACTACACACATTGTTTCGAACTTATACACATAGCTATACACATACCTGACACACGCTCCTGCCGCTCCTGCCACCGAATCGGTGGGGGGTGGTGGTGGTCGATTGCACGGTTTCGTTATCTAATAAACATCGAACTGGACACCGAGGACACACCGAATTATGGGTTGGGTTGGGGCGGTTCCCGTCCCGCAATTCTAACTGGAGAAAATGACCAAATGACTGACAATTTGAAATGGTACAAAATAACCATGACCATGACTGGATTGATCCGAGCACAAGACGATGACGATGCACGGGATCAGGCCTCGGATTTTTTCGACATCACCGATCTGAATAATGGGCACATCGAGGTGAAGGCATCCTGTGATCAGAATATGGAAGGGGCCGAATAATGCTGACCTGTGGAATGTATATGGTGGCCTATAAACCAGAGGGCAAACCAATCAACGATGAATGGGTTTTTCTAAAACTGTGTGAAACCGAGATCGAGGCCAACCAATGGGTCGAGCATCATTGCCAACATCTCGAAACCGATGTGCGATTTGTTCAGGTGGATATCTCAGAACCGTGGGAGCATAAAGATGACTGATCATTCTTTGCCTGATCTCATGATCCTGATTTTGATTGCAGGGGCAGGGCGGCCTGATGAACGGGCCTTTCCCTTCCCGACAGTTCGAAGCCCACAAAGGGGTGGCCCCGATGTCATCCGCAGCCGCCCCGATTTGGACAAGGCCGCCGAGGGTTTATTGAGGCGGGGATATCTGCGCCGAGTAAAAACCACCGTTCGGGATCATGTCTGGCGCACCGTTCGAGGTGTCGGCGATGTTACCCTGCATGTGACCCCATCGGGCAGGAAGGCGATCAATTGGTGATGGCAGGGCTTTACCAGATCATCGGGTTTTTCGTTTTCTGGGGTTTCGTGTTTTGGCTGTTAGCCTGACCCCATCGATCAAACAAAAGAGGCCGCCCCGATTTTGGGGCGGTTTTTTATTGTGGCCGGAGAGGCGATATAAAGGCCGCTGAGTGAGGGGAAGGGGTCCGGCGACCTAGACATCAAAAAAACGGTTTCCCCCAACTCAGTGGACAAAACCGTTTTTTAGCAGTGTATAAAACCCTTATTTATATAGTGTTCAATTCAACACCTAATAAAGTGCTTGTAAGATAACGAAACCGTGTGTTAAGAGAGGGCACGGGCGGTGTGCCCGAATTTTAACTCTAACTAGAAAGATGACCAAATGAACAACATCGTTAACCTAAACCACCTATCACCTGAAATTATCAGCTTGGCGCAGGAGCTGCATAAACGCCAACAGGCCGAGGCCAAACCATCCGCCGAGATGTTGCGCCTGTTTCCTGCATTGGACAAAACAGGGTTCGAGGCCGAGGCCGTGCCAATCGCACACGAATTGCCTCATTTCCAATTCGAGGAAATCCCCACCCATATTGGGCGTTTGATCCGCCGCACCGATACCCTGCAGGGTTTGGGTGTGGTTGGTGCACGGTATGCCATCGCACAGAATACAGACCTTGCCGACAAATTGGCCGAGGGTTGCGAGGCTGCCCTTCCCGCCCATGCATTGCAGGGGATCGAACTAAAAGAGAGCACATCCAAAAACGGTGCGTTCTCTCGGTTCGAATATCGCTTTCCTAATCTAGGCGCAGACATCCGCCAGCTAACAGGCCGCAGCACCCAACTACAGTTTCGGGTTTCAGTATCCAATGGGTTCGGTGGTCAGGCGATCCGCACCGTGGCGGGTGCTATCGATTTCTTTTGCGATAACGGCATGGTGCTGGGCGATTTTGAAACCTCAGTGTTCCGCCACACATCGGGATTTAACCCAAACAAGGTGCGTGATTTCGTGCGCCTTGAGGCGGATCGCTTTAACGAGCGGGTGCGCATCTGGCAGC
>Ga0181571_10004635_pt1 | contig 10301 bp, 7 predicted proteins | sample 101ome_17_FD_132440 | JGI IMG/M metagenome (GOLD analysis project Ga0181571, IMG submission 132440) | Coastal salt marsh microbial communities from the Groves Creek Marsh, Skidaway Island, Georgia - 101407AT metaG (megahit assembly) | ecosystem: Environmental > Aquatic > Marine > Intertidal zone...
AGCTTCGGCGCCGGCGTTTGGGGCAGCGTCTTCGACGCCTGCGTTTGGAGCAGCATCTTCGACGCCTGCGTTTGGAGCAGCGTCTTCGACGCCTGCGTTTGGAGCAGCATCTTCGACGCCAGCGTTTGGAGCGGCGTCTTCGACGCCTGCGTTTGGAGCAGCATCTTCGACGCCTGCGTTTGGAGCGGCATCTTCGACGCCTGCGTTTGGATCGGCGTCTTCGACGCCAGCGTTTGGAGCAGCATCTTCGACGCCTGCGTTTGGAGCGGCGTCTTCCACTCCGGCATTTGGCGTGGCAGCTTCGACGTCAGCGTTTGGAGCTGCTTCAGCGGCTGCCCCGGCATTTGGAGGAACTTCAGCTACACCTTCGTTTGGTGGTGATGCGCCTTCCCCCTTTGGAGGTGGTTTGACGGCCAGTGCATCTACTGGTGGTTTCGGTGGCTTTGGATCGTCGACGCCTCAAGAGGCTCCCACAGGTGGCGCGTTCACTTTTGGTGCAAGCACTAGCCCTGCCTCGGCGCCCGGAACTGATGCCGGTGCAAATCCGTTTGGAACAACCTCTTCTGGCTTTGGTGGATCATCTGTTGCTCCAACATTCGGCGGGGCGACGAGCACCCCGTTTGGTGGTGGAGGAGATGCGGCGCCGTCAGCTCCAAGCCCTTTCAGTGGAGGATTCAGCGCCTCTGGTGGCGTCTCTCCCGCGCCTACGTTTGGAGGAGCTGGTGGTTTCAGTGCTATCACTTCAGGTGAAGGAGGGGCAGCCGCAAATCCTTTTGGTGGGGGCTTTAGTGCGCCTTCTGCGGGGATTTCTCCCGCTCCGGCGTTTGGAGGAGGCGGTGGCTTTGGCAGCGGTGCGCCGCCACCGCTCAATGCGCCGGCAATGTTTGGTGGCGCTGGGGGTGGGATGCCTATGGGTGGTGGGATGAGCATGGGTGCAGGCGATGCGCCCACAGGTGGGCGAAAACCAGTGAAGAAAGCGCGACGACCGCCTAAGAGGAACAATTGAAATAGCATGGAGACATCTTTTATCATATAAAACATCAATGCCGAAGGGTCAAGCTGGACGCAACGCATGCGAGCGGCAACATAACCCGGCAGCTCCTTGTAATTCTCCAACTGGAAAGTTTCTCATCTCGTCGCCGCGAACGTTTACGCCTGCGGCTCGTGCTGGCGTTTCCTTTCCTGTTCGAGGCTTTTTGTTGTGGCCCCGCGCAAGCTACGGTGCAAACGAGAGCGAGCTTCCAGGTGCGAAACAAGTACGAGCGGTGCCTCCTGTCTAGTACAGCCCGATCACCTTCCACCAAATGGAACCGACACCGAGGAAGGTGGCAATGTAAAAGACAGACAAACCGAACCCAATCTTCCACCAGGTGGGGAGATCCACGTATCCGGCACCAAAGAACGGGGGCGCAGAGCCAATGCCGTAGTGAGTAGTGCAGCCCATGATGTTCGAGAAGATACCGAGCACGAGGGCAGACACCAACGGAGGGGCACCGCAAGCCACGAGCACGGAGAGGAAGGCAGTGTACATGGCGCCAATGTGCGCAGCACCAGAAGCAAACATGTAGTGGGAGTAGAAGTACAGGAGCACAACTACGAGGAAGGCAGGCTGCCAAGCGAGGCCAGCAGCAGAGACAACCTTAACGACAGTGCCGGAAAACCAAGGGATGAGACCATACTTGTTGAGGTAAGCCGCCATGGCAATCAAGGCAGCAAACCAGGTCAGGGTGTCCCAAGCGGGGCCTTCAGCGAGGCACTCCTTCCAGGTGATGACACCAGAGATGAGAAGGGTAGACAAGCCAACGAGAGCAGCGGCCACGGCACCGACGCCGATGGAGGATCCGAAAATCCAGAGCCCGACAGTGACGATAAGGGCGGCGGCCATGATCTTCTCGTCGCCACTCATGGGGCCGAGCTTCTCGAGCTCTTCCCTAGCCTTGACAGGAGCCTCCGGAGAGTCCTTCACCTCGGGAGGGTACAAGATGTACAGGATGAGGGGCACGGCAATCAGGCAGATGAGGCCAGGAAGGGAGGCAGCGAGCGCCCACTGTCCCCAAGTGATCGTCTGACCGATGGTCGCAGCGGCGAGGTTAACCGAGAGCGGGTTCGCCGCCATCGCAGTGATGAACATACCGGACGTAATAGTGGAAGTCTGGAACACAGTGGTCATCACGTACGAGCCCATCTTTTTCTCTGTCCCCTTGTCAGGTTCCGAACCGCACGCCACGCAGAGCGCCTTGGTCAGGGGCAAGAAAATGCCACCCGCGCGCGCCGCGAGAGAGGGGATAGCGGGAGCGAGAATCGCCTCGGAAAAGACGAGGGAGTAGGTCAGGCCCAGGGTGGACTTGCCGAAGGCAGACACGATGAGGTACGCGATCCGGTTGCCAAGGCCCGTCTTGATGAAGCCGCGCGCCAGGAAGAATGCCAAGGCAATAAGCCACGGAATCTCAGAGGCGAACGCGCTGAACGCAGCGGAGAAAGGGAGGAGGCCCGTGACCATCGAGACGCCGAGACCGATAAGGGCGGTGGCGCCAAGCGGGAGAGGCTGCAATATCAAAGGGTTGAGCGAGGTCCGGGAGTTAACAACACACTGGGTTTAGACGAGAGATGTTTTGGCCGGAGAAGAGGAGCGAGAGAACAGGGACGTACGTTGGTGATGATGCCGACGATAGTGCCGACGAAGACAGCGAGGAGATGCCACGCCTGCGCGGAAACGCCCTCGGGGGCGGGAATGCACCAGATGATGAGACCGGCGAGGACTGAGAAACCCAGAGGTTTGAGCTTGGCTCCCTTCCATTCGGTGGGGGCGGCGGATTGAACCGCGGGAACCGGAGTCGCGCTCGCGGTGACGGTGCGCTTGGCCATCGAACGGTGCGAGACGGTAGCCGAAACGTGACGCTGACGAAGCTCAACACTGGGATTGCGGTCGCCCTGGAAGAACTGCGCAGAGCGCCCGGCAGCGGTGGCACGCTTCCCGGTGCTCGCGGCAGAAACGGCGCGAGCGGAAGTAGTTCTTTTCGCCGAATTAACAGCACGGGCAGCGGTTGCGACGCGAGTGGCGCCCGCAGAAGCCATCATGGCAGACATGAGCGATGCAGAGAAGTCGAATCCCTGGATGCACGAGCGTGCCACGTCACGATGTGGCGGGCGAAGTGCACGGTCGTCACTGTAGAGACTGGGTTTTTCTGACGACGGAGTGATCGCGATCGCCCACACCGGTTCTGCTGAATCTGCCTTCCCATTGGGTGCATCTTCGATCCTCGGTTTTCGGCCTCTGATGAAATCGGCCGTTAAAACCGCACATCCCCCTTTGAATTTCCGCTATCAAAAACACGCAACCCCTGTCCTCGTCCCACTTGAGCCTCGCAGACCCTCCCAGGACGAAAAATGCGACTCGTCGCCGTTGTCCAACAGAGGTATCGTCGCGCGGCCAACCTGAGGCGAGTTTCACATCGTTCTCAGATTCATCTTTGTCACATCGACGAGACCCGGTCTAGGCACCACAGCTAGCAGACTTGCGTTTCCACACCACCGATAGAAGATGTCCATATCGCTCGCGATGTCCACGTCGGTAACCCTGCTCCGTCGCACCCCCAAGCCTCACCAGAAGCGAGGGGCTCGCAAGACTGAGATCGTGGTTCGCGCATCGAAAGCCAACACGTCGTCTGAAAGTGCCGCGCAAAGCAATCGCAGACAGATTCTCACGGCTGGCTTCGCCGCCGCCTTCGCGGTGCGTGCTCGCGTTGTCGGAGTGCCCGCTTTATCTGCTCGGGTGAAGGAGCAAATGTTTTCCTCACCAGGATCGCTCACCCACTCAACGCCTTTACATCTGACATCCCGCTCCCTTTGACAGACGTGCGCTCCATTCCAGGCGAAGGCTGTTGAAGCGCCTGCTGCGTTGGCGGCCGCAGCGAAGGGTGAAAACTTCAAGAACCCCTCTGACCTTGGTGACGGTGCGAAACTCCAGATGGGACTCTTTTGCCGCTACAACAAACGCGTCATAGCGAACACCACTCTCCCTAGGATCAGTAAACACTCACACCGATCCATCCGCTCTCGCAGGATTTCGGAGGCTATATGGCGAGGCTACAACCTCGTCTTCGTACGGTGGTTACGGCGGGAATGAGAACAACTTCGACAAGTTCAAGTATTACTACGACATTCCCGACGGCTGGACGATGGACACTGTCAACAAGGTCGAGAAGTCTACAAACGGCACAGACACTCGCTGGTCGAATCCCAAGCTTAGCTCTGAGAAGGTGTACTGCGTCACTCTGACTGGATATAATAAGCTGAAAGAGGATCGGCAAAGCCTTCTCTCTGATCTTGCACTTTCTGACTACAACCTGCAGGACGCCATCGTGGGTGCTGACTCGATTGAAGTTACTGAGCGCGATGCATACGGCCAGACCTACATCGATTTCGACCTCTATGGATACTTCGGTGCCATTTTCGCGTGCGTCACAGTATACGGCGGCCGTCTCTACGCGCTGTTCTCCGTTGTTCCCGACAGGTAAGGCATCGAGCTTACTTTGCAAGAGCGGTGGAAAGTCACGGCTGACTCTTGGTTTCGGTTGCGTTGCAGTTCTAACCCATCTCTTTTGTCTCTTTCTGCATGATAGTGTCCTTGAAAAGGACAAGGAGCAGGGACAACGTCTTCGCAATTCTTTCGGAACGATCCCTAAAGACGACGAACAAACGCAGTACGACCTGGAATTTTACAGAAGAAGCTGAGGGGGCGGGGAGGAAGGAGGAGAGCGCGTGTATACAACTTTTTGGTCCGAATAACACAGTATTCATCACAATTCGCAACGCTTTCGAAAATACAAGCAGTCTACAAGTACTTTACCGTCCTTCGAACGTAGAAGAAAAACTGAGAACCGAGATACGGTAAGTCATCCAGATCTCAAATGCACGTTCGTGGTTGGTGGCAGACGTGGTCGCCTGTGAGAGCCACACCGCAGCCTGCGTCCTTCCGGATTGCTCGGTGGCCACAACGAACGCGCGTGAGTTGACATTATCGAGATGTTTACCCTCACCGTTGCTCCCACGGCGCGTCCAGTCGATGCGACTGCACCGCTTCGTCCTAAGTCGAACAGGTGCGGAGGCTCCCACCCACACTCCTTCACCGCCCCTCCTCGCGATGTTTTTTATCCTCACTGTGTGTGCCGCACGCTGAACCGAACGTTCGCCCGTGTTTCCCTCGTCAGGTCCTCCTCCCTCGCGAGGAAGTCGAGCTCCCGCTCCAACAGAACGGTTGTGCGTGCCGAGGCAAAAGTGCGTGGGATGCACGATATCGCAACTGCGTTTCTTCGCGCCTCCTCTCCTGCCACTGCTTCCAGGCGTCTATACTGACTTTCTTTCCAACCGCTGCACCTGTCCAACTTCATTCCAGGAGGACGAAGCGAAGTGCACTGGAAGCTGTGACTCCTGTGGCCTCGCGAAGGAAAAGATGCAGTGTGATGGCTCTGGCCGAATCATTGGTGGTATGGGTGCCATTCCGCTGTTCAAGTGGTGGCCGATCAAGGCCTACCGCCCTTGCCCGGGGCTTATCGAGAGCGGTGGCGTGTACGTGAGGAAGGGCCAGGATGTTGATAGCATCTTGTGGGGCGAGAAGGGCAACTAGGATGTTATCCCATGTCCTAAATCATCAATATAGATTTCGATCTAAGATTTCAATCTAAAGACCTCGTACGATCGCCGCACCGCTCGACGGACGAGAAGCGAACAGCATCTCGTCCATCACGTCCTCGCTAATTATACCAGCAGCGAGACGCGAACGGAAGAAAGCCTGTTTGACGTGTGCGAGCACCTCCTTGACGTCGTCCAACTTTACTAACGCCACCGCGCAACCACCCCATCCAGCACCAGTGAGTCGTGCACCAAATGCTCCAGCTGATTTAAAGGCAGCGACGAGCTCGTTCAGCTCCGAGCATGAGCATTCATACAGTTCTTTGCATGACTTGTGGCTCGCATCCATAAGCGCACCAAGTTTCTCTAACGAAGGGGTCGCTTTGCACTCGTCGGAAAATTTAATAACACGCGCAGCCTCTGAGTAAACATGCACAGCCCTGTCCCGAAGCTTGAACCCACGTGTGTTGTGTTGCAATACGAGCAAAGATGCGGGTGAGCTGGCGAAGAGCACTTCGAGAGGTTGACCAAGAAGGTCTCCAAGTTCGTTTGCAGAGTACGATCCTGGAAGAAGGTGCTCTGCAGCCGCGCCTTCAGCCTCCTCCAAGCTTCCCACAAGCTTCTGAACCTGGATCAGGGTAGAATATCCGAGTGCTTCTTCTCTGCTTGATCCAAGTGCCATCGCGAGGACGATGGAGGCGAGCCTGCATTCCATCACCCTGAGATTGTATCGCTCGTGCGCGGTCACTGCTTTGTTGCTCACAGCCAGACAGTTGCCTATCAGGAAGGCGGCGCCTGCTGGCAGCTTCACGTCCGACGCGCGAACTGGATTGAAATCCACCAGCTTCGCTACACCATTTTCTCCCATGATGCTGATCGCCTGATCCATCCCACCCGACTGCGTCCCGCTGTGTCTCTCGCACTTGCACGTGAAGTCAGCGACCTCTGCTTTTGTGAAGGAGAGGTTGTGCGCCGCCATGACAGCAACAGCTGTGGCGCATGTCAGGGCTGAGGAGCTGCTCAGCCCACTGCCCTGAGGGACGGTACCATCAACAATAATGCGCATGCCGACAGGAACGGGAAGATCCCTGCCCAAATCCCTGACGGCATCGAAGACTCCTTTGTACCCGCACACCACGTAGTTTGTCCAGTGCAGACTCGCAGTATCAACCGCCTGCTCGGGGTCCGTCGAGAACTCCTTCGCCGTGTATCGCGGGTCGGTGTTAGCCACCAGCAACTTGTCCGAGCCGGGGTCTACCTTCACCGCGACGATGGTATCCAGCGCAAGAGCCATCGGCAGCACGCTGTATCCTTCGTAGTCGATGTGCTCACCAATGAGGTTTACTCGCCCGGGCGAGCGAGCGAAGAGATCGGGCTTTTCGCCACCGTGAGCCTCGGCAAAAGCAGCGACGAGCTTTGCGTACCGCTGCTCAACATCTCCAACCTGCTCACCATATACCCCCTTGACATCCCCAAAAACCGGTATAGTCGACATCTGCAGCTCTGCCTCCGTGTGAGTGGCGCGAGACAGGTACGGGCGTGAAAAAGAATTGCAGGTTATAACGTGACGCCGCCGTGAGCAGGAGGGTCGTCGGCCAGCGGATCGGAAAGCTCGACGGTTCGTGTTCTTATTACTTTCGTATTATACAATTCCGCACCCCAGATGCACCAGAAATGAGGCAGTGTCAAACCAAATCATCTCTGGGTAATCTGGTGTGCTTTAAACTTTAAAACTTGTAATCTCGATCTCATCAGCACCCTACCAAAATCGTCTCTTGAAAAAAAAAACTTTCGAAAGTATCCTCGTGAAATCTGAATTCTCTATTTATCAAACACGGCACCTCAAGACAGTCAGATCTGGGTTAGCCATCCATTCGCTCGTAAACCTGTCGATACTCGCTGACTAAAGTACGCCACGTCCAACGTCTCGCGCGCCAAGCGCGGCGGGTGTGCCAACCGGGCGACGTCAGCATTGTATAGGGCTCAGGGAGCAGAGCTTTCCCAGCGTGATAGCCGGACGAGACGAGGCGTGGACGACGTCTCGTCAAATGATTATACTCCCCGGGGACGACGAGTCATCGTATCACCGAGATGATTCCCGTGATGCACTCACCGTGGACGAGATGCTCAGTCTGCATGTTGGTGGTGTAGGGAGGGCGCAAGTGAGACACTTCATGCTTGCCTCTGTGGCTTGGGTTCCTGCCGCGTTTTTGACGCTGATGTCCGTTTTCACTGAGCGCAACCCAGCGTGGAGGTGCACGTCCATATCGCCAGATGGATGCGGAGACAATGATATATGTGACCTTCGCGATGATGAATGGGAATGGGTTTCAAAGCCAGCATCCATCGTGTCGGAGTGGAACCTCATCTGCGACGAGCAATGGAAGGTGTCGGCGTCAGACTCAATGTTCTTCCTCGGCTTCTTTTTCGGCGCTGGTATGTTTGGTCAGCTCTCCGACATATCAGGAAGGCGCACAGGAATGTACACTTCATTGTGTGTAGGGGGCTTTGGTGCTGCGATCTCCGCTGCCACTTTTGACTTCTGGGAGTACTTTTTTGCTAGGTTTATCATTGGTTTCGGTGTTGGAGGCATTGGAGTGTCATCTTTCGTGTTAAGCACGGAACCTCTTGGGGTCGATTGGCGTGGCGTCTTTGGTATCGCCACGCAGTACTGGTGGGCAGTCGGAATCTGCTTGAACTCCGGATTAGCTGCCCTGGTAACGGAATGGCGGGCTTTGACCTTTCTAAACGTCGCACTGACGTTGGCGTACTGCCTGGGTTCAGCGCCTTTTCTGCATGAGTCGCCGCGTTGGCTTCTCATCGCCGGCAAGCAAGATAAAGCTCTGAAGGTTCTCACTGCCATGGCCAAGGGAAATGGCCAAGAGATACCTGCTGATGGTTTGCCTCCCCTGAAGCAGTCCTCATCTACATCTGGAGGCAGTACAGTGAGTATCAGAGCGCTGTTTCCATACCCTGTTCTTAGGTTGCGGCTGTTTGCGATGTCTTTCATCTTTGTCGCGAACAGCATGGTCTACTACGGCCTCTCCTTGAATGTCGGTGCTCTTGGTGGTTCTATATACTGGAATAACTTCCTATCTGGTCTTGTGGATATGTCCTCATACGCCTTTGCTCAGGTATTTGTCGACGTCGTTGGGAGAAACAGGACACTAAAATTTTGCCTTGGGTTAGCCGGAGTTGGCTGTCTCGTGAGCGGATTCGCAACAGGGGCGGCAAAAACGGGCGTAGCGTTAACAGGGCGTTTCGGTATCGCTGCGTCCTTCGACATCATTTTTCTGTACACAGCAGAATTATTCCCTACGGTCGTAAGGAGTGCAGCTGTTGGTATTTGCTCGACTGTTGCGAGGTTGGGGGGGATTGCAGCACCACAGATAATTCTTCTGCAGAGTATTACCCCTTCGTTCCCTTTCCTTATATTTGGATCAACGGCAATCGCAGCATATTTCACCGCAACTTTGCTTCCAGAAACTAAAGGAGTTGTGCTTGCAGAAACTCTCGCAGGCGCTGCAAGACAGGCAGAAGCGGGAGCAAACACCAGATTTTATCAATTGGACGCCGGGGATTTCGAAGAGGATGAGGAAACGTTGCCACAAGGGAGTCAACAAAATGAACACATCTAACAGATTCATCACAAAGTACTAGCTCTAGACTTCCTAATGGAAAAACTAATTCCTTTTTAGCCTTTTCACATGGCGCAAACTCGAAATGGAAGAAGCTTCATATCTTGCAATGACCGCGACGATGAATGTCATACTAAACAAACCCGCGGCGACGTGAAAAGCAGAAGAATGTGCGCGTGAAAAAGCAGTTGAAGCTGAAGTCAGACACAACAGCAACAAAACATTCCTGTGAGGTAAACATTCAGAGCAACTTGTCAGGGATTTGAATCGATCGAAAAAAACAAAATAAACTGTGTAAGATATGCGAATCGTCATCGAGACACAATTTGCGATGATTAGTCCAAGTGCGCCGATACGCGGTTGCAAACCAATAGCGATGATCATGTTAACAATCGAAGCGATCTGCATGCGAGGTAACACTGTAAGAAATTGATTTTTCATTCATTCATTCATTTTACGCACCAGCAGGACTTTGTTTGCGGTCGTCAGTTCGGCAGGAATCTGCAGACAAAAAGAATTTCTTTTTGAGCGCATCGCACGTGGTCGAGCTCTGCGGAGAAATGAACTCTTACCATCACAGCGTGCGCGAACGCTTCGGTAATTCCATTCACTGCAAAGAACGCAATCAGCAAACTATATCCACCTGACAAATATAAAGGTTCTTTTGTCAAAATTGTTATGAAATTTAACATTGGTTCAAATTGAACTCACCAAGAGCATTTTCCGCTCCATCTGCATCAGCCCATCGGTCACCATACAACACACTCAATACAAGACGAGAATATTGTGGACCGTGCATCGCCTGTGCAATTTGTTCAGATTGGTTATGTGTCAAAAACGGTGTCGGAACAGCTGTCATTCATTGCGCGAGGCATTGTGCATCTCACCGTAACTAATCCAAACAAGATCGCGATTCTTAATAGTGATGTAAATACCCTGGAAGACAACGTGTTCGTCAGAAGTGCTTGTGATGTGCCGATCGTCTATTTTTCACGTACCTCGTTTTTTCTTTTTGTGATGTTCCGGCTTGTG
>Ga0181571_10004638_pt1 | contig 10299 bp, 11 predicted proteins | sample 101ome_17_FD_132440 | JGI IMG/M metagenome (GOLD analysis project Ga0181571, IMG submission 132440) | Coastal salt marsh microbial communities from the Groves Creek Marsh, Skidaway Island, Georgia - 101407AT metaG (megahit assembly) | ecosystem: Environmental > Aquatic > Marine > Intertidal...
TCCAGGGCAACATGTTTCCATCGAGTCGGAGTGTCCAGAGCGCGCTGAACTGCAGTGTCTCACCTCGGTAGATTTTAGAGCTAGCTAGCTAGCTTAGCTAGCTACGGCTCGCGCATGATAATTATATCATTATTAATGCTTGTATAATACGAAAGTAATATATGCTTTCGTATTTATGGAAAGTAATCATATATACTTTCAACACTTAACAACATCCTCACCGCTAGCTCATCGCTAAGGTCGTACAAAGTAGTAAGTAAGCTTATCAACAGGGAGTTGAAAGGAAAATTTGCATCTTCATAAAATGAAATCCACGGAACCCTCTCTCGCGAAACGCCGCGCGCGACCCCTTTCCGTGGGACAATGCGCAATCTGACATCATCACTATCATCAAATCGCATTGACACACAATTCAACTCTGCATTGACACACAATTCAACTCTGCTCAAGATGGGGACGTTTTGGCACCGTGCGTGCCCTCACGGTCTGCATCACCTCGCCTAATCCAGTCATCCGTTACGTCGCAGTGCCGCGGTTGAAAGGGAAAATAGCGTCTTGAAAGAGAAAATCGATCAAAACGAAAAAATTCAAATAACTCGTCATTCTTGAGTTAATTCCACCGACCGTAATAGTAATAGTAATATTATATCATAGTATGATATGATATCATATAAATGTGATATCGATATTACGGTGTTCACACCTGCTGCCGCTGCCTGAAATCCAGAATAATATTATCTTAATATTAATACTTTATTTATTTCGAAAGTATTAATAATATAAAATATCATATTTCTTTCGAAAGTATTTTCGAAGCCCTCGAAAGCTCTTTTCGGGTCGCATCTACCTGTCGCCGGTACTGAGAGGACTTCTCATGGATCCTCTAACGAATATCTGCGCACAATTCGAGCAAGTCGGCCAGGCTTTCGCAACGCATTATTACAACGTGTTCGACACCGATCGTGGACAACTTGGCTCATTGTACAAGGATGATGTCTCTATGCTCAATTTCGAGCACAGCGCCGAGAGACCAGGGCAGTTCAAGGGTACCGCCGCGATCTTGCAGAAACTCCAGAGTCTTCCATTCCAAAAGGTTCAGCATCAAATAGTGACTATCGATTGCCAGCCTACGCCTGGAGGGGGGGTACTCGTCATGGTTTGTGGCAACCTACTAATTGACGCAGAGCAGATGCCCCAGAAGTTCAGCCAGGTATTTCAGCTGCTGCCGTCAGGTTCGGGATCTTTCTTCATCTACAATGATATTTTTCGACTGAACGTTGGATGATGCTGAGAAGTAATCAGCTCATAAACGGAGCATCGAAGCACGTGCTAGCCCGTCGTTGCTATTTGACTGGGGATAGTTATCATCACGTTTGTGAAGGATTTCCATTCCATCCAGTAATACTACCTTCGCTATTTCGTTGTTCAGCGCCTCCGGCGCTTAACTCTGTCGGTCAGTTGGGAGAAGAGTGCGTCGCATACTCTAGTATAAATAGTCTGATTATTTTCCTTTGTATCGTCTCGAACTACATGCTCGCGCGAAAGCCAGTGCTCTCCGGGTCATGGTGATAGGATAGATAGGACCATTTTATTAGAACGGCTATACCTGTAGGTCTCAATTAGCGAATATATGAAGGTACTTTCGAAAGTACAAATATTTCTTGGGGCAACAACTTCGACAGCTCCGCCACCGCGTTTCTCAAGACATACGAAGCAGAGCAATGCTGGGGGCAGCGTTCCCTCGGAATCGAGGCATTTCGACACCCAAAGCATCGACGTTTAATTCAAATGCAGGCCGTTCTCGTGTGTTCCCGGCCACGGGCCAGCGCGTGACCGAGGCGAGTTCTATTTCTTTTCCTTGACCTCTGCAGAATTTCGGAGACTCACCACTCGCACGGACAGGCGGTCGAAGCACTGAGAAGAGCGAAAGTCATCGCTTTGCCAACGGTGAGCTCACGCAGAGTGCATATGTTCACATGATCATGATCTCAATTCGTGGAATTGTGCCCAGGACACCCTTTACGGCCTAGCGGCCAGTGCGTGCTCCGAGGAGAGTATCAAGGTTCGAAGTGTCACTTTTGACAACTGAAACTCTAGCACATTCTGAACAGTTTTGTGGTGTCGTGGACCTGCAGAGACTATATGATGCGAAACACCGTTCTTCGAATGTGCCACTCGCGATTTGTGTCGGCGATGCAGAAGTATGTGCCAAACACAAGGAACTATTCGAAAGTTAAACACGTTGACATACGCTGCTGCTCGCACAGGACGTGAGAAAGTATGCTGACGTTGCACACCTGAGTACTGGTCTTCTAGAGGTGAGTTAAGTGCATATACTACGTCCCGCTTATTATCTGACGACCGGGATGCACTCGTATCCTAAACTTGATATTATTTTCTCGCTGCTCTTCGATTTCTCACGAAGATTTCTCCTGGTTAAGGAACTTCTTCCAGGACCTGTAACCATATTGCTTCAGAGGAAGAAAAAATGCGACCTGTCGGTGCGTAAATTTGACACATTTTGCTCTGCATTTCTTGTGACGACACTGAACCAAGTTACGATGATACTATTTACCCGCGTAGGCGAGCTTGAATCCTGGAGTTCAGTTACTGGTGTGCAGCACATAAAAGAATCATGTATCCCATTCAAGAACAAGAAACCCTCGTGGATTGAATCGTTGTTCTTTTGCGATGAATGCCTTATCTCGCAGGGAATCAGAGTTCCTGACTCTGATTTTGTGAGGGTGAGTGGTAAATACCAGTGAACCAGCATGGTTCTTCTCCATCGGTAACTGACATGCGCTTGTTCCAATCTGCAAATCAGGCTGTTTCAAGGCAATACGGGCATGCAATTGCGTTGACGTCGGCGAATGAGAGTGGAGCACTGAGTACTCTGGCAGTGCAAGAATTTTCGAACTTATGGAACGAGGTCCGTCTTCCAAACGCTCATCGAACAAAATAATTTACTTCCTTTTGCTTCCCTGTCACTGTTCACACAATTAGGTGGCTAATATTGACTTCTGTTTGATTCCAAACAGTGTGCTCTTGTGTTTGATGGCGGCAGCATCCCTTCAAGTGCGCGAACCTTAATGTATTCCCACGCAAGTATCGGTCCCGTTCACTCATGTGCCTCACATATGTAACTCACTGAATACAGGTCGCCTGGGATCGACGATAGTGAACTTATCCGTGCCAGGAGAATTTATTATTTCACGAAGGGGTGACTCATGTGATTCGATCCAGGTATGCATCTCTCATTTTAGATACACCAAACCGCATAACACGGCCATTTCACATTGCAGGGCACACTCGAAAAGTACGGCATTACTCGAGCAAGGGATGATGATAGATAAAGAGAGTTTCGTTCAGGTTGCTTGGTGTTCGACACTGTCCTGGGTCTCTTTGACAGAACTATGCGACACTTAAAACTTTCAGTCAACTACCAGCTTCACACTTTCGAAAGTACCTTCGGTACATTTCAACAACAGAAACTGTAAAGCTGGCCGTCACATATCATTCCGTTTCACACATTGGAAATAAAAGCATCGGTCATACTTTGAAATAAATAAGACTGATAATAAGTTCTGTGGTCTATATTTCTGCAGGTACACATTCAGCGATTCCTCAGCCTACTATCTCGTTCGAAAGTACCTTCGAAGTATGATACAAAGGTAGATCATACGAAGGCATGTTTTTATCCTGTACAAGTACTGCGAATATCATAGACTATATTACCTGAGAACGAAGATATACTTTCATTATTCGTACTAGACTGGCTCTACCTATCTAATAGCTCTACCAGTACCTTCGAGGGTAGCTACTACTAGCTCCAGAGCTAGAGCTAGCTTGCTAGCTAGCCCTACCTGGAGCGAGCGCAAACTCTTGGTAGCTAGCTCTACTAGAGCTAGCTAGCTCTAGCTAGAGCTATCCAAAATAGGATGATATAATACTATCTAGAGCTATCACAGTCTAATGGACTACTGAGATACTTTCGAAAGTAATATTGAAAAGCTGATAATAAGGCTGAAACGACAGTTATGCCCGTTTATGGTGTTATGTAGCTTATAGTCTACTTTCGAAGTAGACGAAAGATCTCCGGTTTCACTAGTCTACTTGTAAACTGACTTCACTCGGGCACCGCAACTGGTTCGAATCTTTGAAGGAAAAGGATAAATTGAAACTGTCAAAAGTTTTTCGAAAGGTGGCTATGAGCCACCGGTTGTCAAAACCTGGGAAGCTTTCACAAGGAGCACTGCAGCTAGAGATGCAAGACACGGCAGCACAAGTAGACATCCATCGCTTGCGATACTACAAAGCGTGATTAGGAAAGCGAGCATAGGTGTCGCAAAGGTGACCAAGTACTCTGCTAGTCCGCTTGAATCATCTAGGCTGTTGGTGAATTCCAAAATTGTGACGGATGTATGGATCAACATGAAAACAAGGGATGATGTAGCTGCAGCGAACGAAACAAGCGTGAAAGTAAGAGTTCGGACTGTCTTGATGCTCATTATTCAAACACAGCTCACCTGTATTCAAGAAAAATGGCAAGCTCGGGCAGGAGACAGAGTAATGAGTTCCTGGTCCAAAAGCAAGGAATCCATTACCAGTAAAGAAGAAGAGGCAACGAGCGATTCCATTCCCTAGACCCCAGGCTGACAAAAAAACGTGGCATGAGTGTTCGAAAAACCAAAAAGAAGAAAAGAGATAAAGAGACTCGCCAACACTTTGGGGCTCTCACCAAGATTCATGTTCATACAATCGCCATTTGAAACCCTTCTACATCTGAGGTGTTTTGAAATTGCATCAAGCGCCTCGACGGTACGTTTCCTGTGTATGGGGGAAAAAACCCATGAGCTCGTACAAAGACTGTTCTCCTGCGCGATGTTCCAACCCGAAACAAAAATTCAAGTTCTATGGAGGTAGAAGATACGCTCACTTCTGAAGATTCAATGCGACCCTTCTGCAAACTTCGTGACTTGCGGCGTATATCAAGAATGTTGAGATGTATTCCACCCTCGTGTCAAGAGGAAAAATCGCTGCGCAGTAAATGCCAAAGTTGTCAGAGTTTCTTCTTCGTTGCCAGATTCGCGAGAAAAAAGAAAATAAATTTGCAGACGTTTGCTTACACGACAAGGGAGCTGAAACGACAAGGGCACAAAGTATCCACAGCGAACAACTGTGGCACGCGTGGGGGTCAGAAAGGTTGCACCAAAGTGCCCGACATGGCGCGAGAAACAAAATGAGGTAGAGGGCTGACCTCGTGAACGTCAGCACAACCAGAAAGGCCCTGTTGGCTACTCGCGCTGAAACGAACACCAGGGCTGGTCCCCAAGCGAGTAGGAAGTAACCGGTTACGGCGAGGTGCCCCATGGGACATCGCGCCGCAAATATCCAGACAACGTACTCCTATTCTCGTACGTACGTACGTACACATCGCGAGCCAGTATCGGCCTCTAAAATAGACTAGACTAGTCTAGTGTTCCTGTGATGTGACATCATAATTATTGGTAGACTAGTCTATCATATTAATTGACGACTGCTGGCTATATATTTATGGTAGGCTATATATAGGATAGTCTACTAGTTTTACCCTATCTCTAGCTAGCTCTAGCTAGCTAGCTAGCTAGCTAGCTATACCTATCGCTAGCTAGCTATAGTAGACATATGATACTTTTATTGTATCATATATACTAGCTAGTCTACCTTCGCTCGAAAGTATCAATAGTCGACTTTATGATATTTATGTCCAACGAAATTCAAGTAGATAGATAGACTAGTACTTTCTATGTATTTATCCAAAGGTTATACGAAAGTATTATTTATGGGACCACCACTCTTCCTCTGAGCTTCTATGGAAGCCCCAACAACCTCGATCATTACCGCGGGCGCCTGCATGTCGCTTTCAATGCGAACGAGCTTTTATGCGGCAAATCTTCTTTCATGTCGCCGGCACATAACATTCATTGCATTTCGCCCCATCAAGATGAACGTGAGGGTCTGGTATCCTCCTCCTGTGTCGGAGAGAAAGGAAAGATATAAACTATCACGCTCCCGTTCTCAAGACGGGTGTGGTACGAGGTCTGTCCGTTCGACGTCATCCAGCGACGGTGCCTTGCAGGAATATGAGGGGGGCGAAAACAAAATTTCCGAGAATCAGGTTGTGGAACTGCATGTTACACCAGGTATTCCCCCGGAACCATCGAGACTCGACGCGTATCTCACCGCCAACGCACCCGAAGTCAGTCGGGCTCGCATCGTGACGAGCATCAAGGCTGGACTAGTCAGTATCAACGGGAAAGTGATGAAGAAGCCTGCCCAAAAGATCAGCTCAGGAGACCATGTACGATGCAGGATCCTTCCCCCGCCATCTCTCGAAGCCTTGCCTGAAGAAATTCCGCTGGACGTCCACTACGAGGATGACCATCTCATAGTCATCAACAAACCTGCTCACATGGTGCGAACGACTATACCGAACCTCCCTCGCACCGCAGCCATCTCTCGACGTAGCACTCTTGGCAACGCACTGATTTGTTAGTTGTTTTTCTTTTCATTATCATTTGATCGATCCTTATCATTGACATTATTTTGTGGTGACTTGTGCGATGACATTACTTTTCGGTCGTGCACCCTTCGGCTGGGCATGCAAGCGGAACTCTCGTGAACGCTGTGTTATTCCACTGTGGACTGCCTGCTATCAAAGTTGTTTCAGGAAGACAACGACAGCAGCATGCGCACGAGTTTTGCGAGGAAGATGAAAGTGTTGCACAAGACGTAGTGGTGTTGACGAAGAACGTGGATGGACGCAATCAAAAGAGAAATCCAGACGCTCCAGATGCAATACGCCCTGGAATTGTGCACCGCCTCGACAAGGGCACTACTGGACTAATTGTGGTCGCCAAGGATGCACCAACACATGCCGGACTTTGTGAACAATTCGCCGCGAGGACGGTGAGACGGCGTTATCTTGCCATCGTTTTAGGTACCCCGGATCCTGTGGAAGGTAGGGTCCGTGCACCAATCGGACGCGATCCAAGAGATAGGCTTCGTATGGCAGTGGTGCATGGCGACGGTGGCAAACCAGCTGCAAGCAACTACATTGTTCGAGCTTCAATCGCAGGGGGGAATGTAGCTCTTTTGGAATGGCGGTTGGAGACCGGAAGAACGCATCAGATACGAGTGCACTGCCAAGAAATTGGACATCCAATCATTGGGGACGATACCTACGGTGGCGTCGGTCGGTCAGCAGCTGAGCGGGTTCACCGAAGAGGAGCGATGCAACTAAGCGAGGCACAAAATATTGTGGACAAATGCATGCGCCCAATGCTGCACGCCAGGACTCTTGGTTTTCAACATCCGATCACTGGAGAGCAACTTGATTTTGCGGTAGATCCACCAGATGACTTCGCCTCAGTCTATGCTGCACTAAACGGCAAATGATAAGAGAGGGAAGTGCATCTTAAAGTTTATTTTTTATTCGTCTGTTTTTGGGAGTGCCCACGAGGCTTGACCCAAGGATGTCGAAGAAGTTGTCCACGCCGAACCAACGGGCACAGCGCTGCGATATGCACCGTATCTTTCTCTCCTGGAGGCGCCTTTATGAATGTCTGGTTCATTGACTTGTTTGTTGTGTGACACGTGGCGCTTAGCATCTTCCGTTCGCTTGACATCCTCCTGTAGAACAGAGTCCAAGAAAGTGACGCGGTTTGTCAGAACCGAAAGTTGTGTCTGTGAACCGACATAAGTAACAGAAGTTGCCTGGCTGGGAATAGACACATTCACGATAGGAACGGGATCAAAGCGTCTTGCCTGACGTCTTTTTCTGGTCTGGAACTCATGCGACGGCTCGTACTTGGGCAGCTGACTGGGTTTGCACGGCAGAGGTTCCTCCCAGAAGTAGTCTGAGTCGAGCGCATCCTTTGCTGAGATGCGCTTTGCTGGATCAAGCGCCAAAAACTTGTCGACCAGTTCAACTGCGCTCTGTATGGTGATGAAGGTAACTGAGATATCAGGAATTTTCAATCACTAGTATTATTACGTGACTGACATACCTCAGGTGCACGTCTGAAAGTCTCTTGAACTCTGCGAGGATACGGTTTTCGTGATAAGAAAGAGCTTGCCCTGAGAAGGAAAATTCAATGAATAAAGAAAACACATGATGTTAGGGAACTCACAGGACGTTGAGGCAAATCATAAAAGGAACACAACGTACCATGGTAGGTGTTCAACTCCATTCCATACAGATGTGTTTGGGGATCCGCACAGCTTGAATATCAAATCCAGTTGTTCCTTCTCATCTCTCCCCTGCTTTGAGTGAGTTGCAAGTGCTCATGCCTGTGTCAGTGCAATATCACAAATGGTGGTCTGGAATCAGCACACAGCTTCTTTCGCACCGGCATAACTGCTTTCCCGAGAAGAAGCTCTGCAAATATGCATCCAGCTGACCACATGTCAACTGCAGGACCATACGACTGCGCGCCGAGAAGAAGTTCAGGAGGTCTGTACCATAGAGTAATCACCCTGTTAGTCATAGACCGGGAACTTTCCAAGGGACACGGTCTGGCGAGTCCTATGATAATCAGTGGAATATGAGTATACACGAGTGAGTCGGAAGAACGTGCCCCGGTTGTGTTGTGCGGTTCATAACCACTCATTCAACGATTCTGCACTGCTCGTTGCACGGACTTCACAGTGCTGGCCGAACGAGATCTTTGATCATCCTTGGCATAGATGCACGCGGCTCTGTGGGAAGACGTACCAAAATCTTTCGGCGGACGAATGATCAGAACGAGGAAGTCAGAGAAAGATTGGACCGGTAAGAGCTCTGCTCCGCGTCAAAGTTTCAACGTTGAACAGATTCCACGCGGACAGGAAGGATTGAAACAGTGGAGAGCGAGAAATTATGAAGTGCTCACCGGCGATCTTCAACACGCCATTGTTGTCGATGAGGAGATTCGATCCTTTAATATCGCGATGTAGGATGTTGTTTAGATGACAATAGTTTAGACCTGTCAGAAGCTGCTGCATGTAGCACCTGTAGCGCAGTTATCGATCAAGTTGTCAGAAGAATTACAGAGTCGCGTTGATCAACGGAACACACTTTATTTGAGGCACTGAAAACTTCATTCCCGGGCGATCAGCAAGCCCTGTCAAATCATGATCCATGTATTCAAACACCATGTAGATGCTTCCCTTGTTCTGTTGCTCACCGGGTTTGGTAGGGTATTAGGGATTTTTTCAATAAGACTGGGACGGCAAAGGGCAAACGTGGCAACAAAGCGGGGAAGGCGAGGCATACCATCGAAGTGACGATCTCCTTCATCTTGATTATGTTCTTGTGATCCAACGTCTTTAAGATCTTGATTTCTCGGATCGCTGTGATCGGGAAACCCTCCTTCTCGTTGTCCATCCTCACTTTTTTAAGGGCGACTATCGCTCCGTCTGCGTTGCTTCGCGCCATATAAACCTACGCGAGGTGAAGCATCACACGTTGCGAGGTAAGCGTTCAAAGCTATCATGGAAACTTGAAACGAGACAACGTGACAAAGTTCACCTGGCCATAGGTGCCTTCTCCGATCTGTTCAAGCTTTTCAAAGTTGTCTACGGAGCGTGCTGTCTCGACCCGCATCGCTCCCCTCTGCACTCACAAATTTTCACCGAGCGCCCTTCATCAGGCGGAATCCTGGCTCAAACTTGATTGCACAGCAGATGACCGAGATAAACGTAGTCTACAATCAAGTAGACTAGTCTATCATGTTCAAAATTACCTGCGAAGAATAGAACGAACGAAGATATGCGTAGTATATATGAAAGTATATGATAGACTATAATATCTTTCGTAGTCGCGACTATATCTCAGTTAGCTAACTAGCTAGCTAGCTAGCTAGCTAGCCTAGTAGACTAGCTATCTACTACTTTCGAAAGTGGTAGCTAGCTAGTCTATGAACTATCTATCTGTACGTACGTATTAATACGAACTAATAACATAAACTTTCAAGTATGATAGATAGCGGAGACTATCTATCTATACGTACGTATATATGAATAATCGTCTAGTCTATCCACGTATGTATATAATTTCGTTCGCAGCCACTACTACGTACGTAATATATACGAACGAAGTCATATGGTTTTTGACTCGTACTTTAAAGTAGACTATTAAATATGATATGATATCATATATTTGTGAGAAACCCTGCGCGCACGCCTATACGCCCCTGCCCGTGATGGCTTCGAGGACACGCCCGATCCCTCGCGGGCTACGCAATACCACCACGGTCTCTGGGCGCAAGAAATCAACGA
>Ga0181571_10004639_pt1 | contig 10299 bp, 16 predicted proteins | sample 101ome_17_FD_132440 | JGI IMG/M metagenome (GOLD analysis project Ga0181571, IMG submission 132440) | Coastal salt marsh microbial communities from the Groves Creek Marsh, Skidaway Island, Georgia - 101407AT metaG (megahit assembly) | ecosystem: Environmental > Aquatic > Marine > Intertidal...
GCTTTCTTCATTACTTAAGAGTTTCTAGTACCTTTTCGATTGATTTAGTACCTGGTTCCTTTGCTACAACTTCGCCATTCTGGAAAGCCACAAAAGTTGGAAGGTTATCTAGTTTACCCGCAAGTGCTCTTGATTCTGTCATGTGTTCTGCATCAGCATAAACAAACTGAATGCCTTCATTTTCGCCGGCCATTCTTTTAACCTTTGGCTTACTCATTTTACAAGCACCACACCAAGATGCACCAAACATTACAAATGTTTTCTCTGACGAGTTTAGGATTTCGCTTAGGTTGTCGTTTTCTAGTTCTAACATAATTACTTGATTTGAGATTCCATCTGTTCGATGGCGTATTTTAATTTATTAACGTAAAATGGGATATCGATATTCTCATCTTTACCATATATCTTTACAGAATTATAGACATATTCTAAATTCCATAAAACATCATTTACTACTTCTTTATCCATATTATATAAATTTAGTTACCCGATTAGGACTCGAACCTAAAATGACTGGACCAAAACCAGTAGTGTTGCCAATTACACCATCGGGCATTCCCAATTCTGGTTATTATATAATTTACTTATGTGAATGTTTCAAGACTGATAGAAGAATATCTACCTCTAGATTGTTAAACTCGTATTGTTCTGGCTTCAACTTATAAATCCATGCAGTCGCAACATCTCTTCTTCTTTGCCACATAAATGTATTAGTTGGTTCAAAATAATCAAGTTCATTCATTGAGACTTCACGACCTTTAAGCATTGTTCTTAGTAACAGATTATTATCTTCCATCTGCCAACGCATTAGCTTAAGATTCCACTTTCCAAGAATTCCACCAAATGGAACTACATAATACTGCCAAGCCGCAAAATGCAGACCATATTCAGGGTAACCTAAAAGTTTATACAGCTTAAGCCTCCACCCTTCTTTATAAGGTAACTTTGAATGTTGGTTGTGTGGTAATGGAATCGGCTTAGTTGCACCTGCTAAAAACCTTAAGAACTTTGTTAATGGAATATTAATAGAATGTTCAAGTGTTTGCATAAACGCAAAAGCCCATTTCCAACCCCTTTTTCTAGTAGCTAGGTATTTGACCCAAAACCACATGGTTGGTGTCATTAAGAATCTTCTGCTCAATCTAAAAGGTAAACGACCTGCAATTTCTTGAAGTTCTTCAATATCTCCATTAAACTCAAGCGCTGCAAGAGCCATAATAACTTGGTCCCTTGAAACATCATCTTCACCAAAACGGTTAGATGCCCTACTTGCTTGATACTTAATCTTATTAATATCTCGATGTTCTCCTATAATATAAGGTCTAAAACAGTCGATAATACCCTTTTTAGTTTGTTGGTCACCATATGCAATATAACCTAAACCAGAACGCCAAAGTGTATCAAATTCACCTCTAAATTCTTTAAAGTGTACGTCACTTCTTTCCCATGGATATTTAGAGTGATAGAATAAACCATCTTCTTCTCTAAATTTCCAGAACAATTGCTTGCTATTAATTTCGTAGTCTTTGTTTAGCATGATTATTTATTAAATCTAGCTTTACCTGCTTTAAAGTTTATTTCAACTTCTGAAGGTGAAAGTACTCTATTGTAGACTTTAATATCTCCGACCTTTCCCGGAAGGTTTGAGTTTGGCGATGTACCACCACCGCGACCAGCGATATTAACTCTATTTACAACCTCTTTAATATTTCCAGCAGGTCCATTGTGTGTTACAACCTGATTTCCATCTACATAAGCTACTTCATTTCCATTAAGGTTTCTAGTAACTACGATATGGTGCCATTTATTGTCTCTTAAATCAACTGATGGAATTCCTCTCCAATACCAACCGCCAACTGTAACTGGCCAAATAGCCCAATCAAGATAACCATTGTCTCTATCGATTGCCATTTCATATGCATTTTCTTTATTAAAGACAATCGGTTTTGTTGTTGAAGCGCTATTGAATTTTGGAGTTAGTTTAATCCAACCTTCCATTGTAATATCACCTACAATATCATACTGATTTGCAGACGCGTCAGTGTACATACCCGTACCATCTTCACCGTCAAAAACAAATGAACCACCGCCATCATCGTCAAACTCAACTGTTGGATTTAGTGTAAGGTCATTACCTGAACCTGAAAGATCTTTCCAAGTTGTATCACCTGGTGTGTATGATTCTGGATTAGAAGAATCCATAGCACTTGATTGACCGGCTGTAATTGTATAGTTATGTAAATAGAATCTATCGTCAGATAATATCCAATTTACACCATCAGATGCTGTTAGATAATCAGAACCACCAACTCTTCTACTACATGAATTAATTATTTCTAATAGCTTTTCCTCGCCTAAAGTTCCAGATGAATAAAACACTGGAAATGCAGAAGCTTCATCTGTCATTCCTAGTGTAAAAGAATCTGTCCAAACTTGACCACCTGTAATAACTACAGGCATAACTGCTTCACCCGATTCTACTTTTTCTGGCTTTTCACCATCAAAGTTCCATTGTGCTAATTTTGCTCTCTTAGGAGCGTTTGATAATTCAGGATTATTCCCATGATAAAATAAAGGACCCATTATTAATTAATATATTTTTTTTAAATAGTGATTGTCGAGCCGTCAAAACCTACAAAAGATATTTCACCGATAGAAACGTTATAAGTTTCTTTCATATCTTTGAAGTATTGAATCGCTACCTTCTCACCTAAAATCATACCTTGATCACCATCTGATCTGTAGTGAACACCTGCCATATTTCTACCAATTGCCATGTTAGAAGCAAGTTTGTTAAGTTCACCGTGAATAGTCATGTTAGCTTCATCACCGTCTGCATTTGAATATGCTTCTAATGATGTACCGTTTAATGATTCAACAACTGAAAGACCTAAATCTGACCATGCACCGTCTGCAAAGTAGATTTTAAGCAGTGTTGAACAAGCACCTGCGATTGCAGCGTGACCTGCTGGATAAGATGGGTGTGTTGGAGAACCTTCAGCAAACTGGATTGGTAACCATGCTTTAGCTTCGCCACCTTGTGCAGAATTATGAGCTTTAACAGCTGCAATTGTATTTGCACCTTCAGTAAATAAATCAGCATGTACTAATGAAGAATCTAATACACCATCTTCAATTTTGACAATTCTACCAGCCATTGCCTCTGGTCTTAGTCTTAAATGCTTTCTCCATTTTTGTACCCATGCTGCTTTCAACGCATGTCTTGAAATTTCACCAATTGCCGCTGCAATTTCAGCAACACCTCCATTATCAACGAAAGCACCTTCTTTAGCTTGTGATACGAAACCAGATTGTTTCGCAGCACCGTTAGAAGCTAAAATAGCTGCCGCATATAAATGTGCTTGGTATACAAAGTCAATGTGTACGAATGAACCTAATTGAGCAGGGTTGTAAATGTATTTTGTGTTAGCATCAACCGTTTGTGCAACTGGAACATTACCCTTTTGAATTTCTAACCAATTGTTTTCAGTAATACCATATACGCCTGTTTTTGTTGGGCCTTTTTGTACAATCGTGTGATTACCTAAATTTACATCTAATAACATAAACTGGCTTACGTAAGGACCTACAAGTTCACCAGGTGAATTACCTCTAAATAGAGATTTTCTAGTTACAGCGCCGTCAATTTTAGGACCTGTGAAATCATCGCCAAATGCGTTTAATGTTGTAATTGCACGATCTAAATCTGCATTTGCACCGCTTCCACTGATTTCAGCAAATGAAATGTTTCTCAAGATGTTCTTTTCGTAAACTTCTAGAATTTCAGCCGCCGCTTCTCTTGAATTTAAAGCCGGAGCTTTTGGCATTGAAACACCTTCTGGGTCTGCACCTGTGAATTCATTAGACAGGGCAGCTTGTGGGTTTGCTTGTTTTCTAGCACCCCCAAGTTCAATTTGATCAAAGTCAACCTGTGCACCCGATTCTAGGGCAAATACTGTATTCTCAATATCTAAATTGTTAGGAATACCATCATCTCCATGGCGCATCGCCTTACCATATAATCCTTCGTATACATTGCCAACTAAATCATCAGCCCTTTCAGTAGATTCAGTGTCAGTAGCACGTCTTGTAGACTGTTTTAATCTAGAAGAAATAATATTACTTGAGATATTACTTAAATTCTTCATAATTATATAAATATGTTTATTTATATATCCGTTCAATATAAAAAGCCGTTCATTGTCAGTGAACGGCTTAAATCGTTGAACGATAGTGGACCTTGTAGGGCTCGAACCTACGACCTACTGATTATGAGTCAGGCGCTCTAACCAACTGAGCTAAAAGTCCAAATAACCGGGTTTCTGTTTTAAAGTTACCGTAACCATCGCGAATGGGCAACTCCCGGTATTTTGTTGGAGAGGAGGGACTCGAACCCCCAAGGTCGTGAGACGGCGGAGTTACAGTCCGCTGAGCCAACCAATTGCTCAACTCTCCATTATTTGCGAGGCCGGGGGGAATCGAACCCCTTTAACTGCTAGCATCCGTTTACCACCTTCTGAATCGGCCAGCCCCGTTGTGATCCCTCAGGGGCTCGAACCCTGGACCCTATCATTAAAAGTGATATGCTCTACCAACTGAGCTAAGAGATCTTTTAAGAGGTTCCCTCACCGCCAAGGTTCTTCTAGTGTCGCAAACATAGGTGCAATCTTCAAACTAGCAGTAGCGTTAGTGTGAGCAGTGCGGTGCATTCTGTTCTCTATCAGGTTGAACATCCCATCAAGATACTTCAAAGCATTCATTCGCCTTTCTTCTCCTCTCTAATTTCAAAGAACTTAGATGTCCATCATCAATTCGTGATGGCATTCGTTGCAAAGGAACTGGTGTTCTATTTCGCCACAAACATCTTCAAGAAACGGGTTTGTAGTCCAAACTCCTAATTTCTTTTCGCAATTCTCGCAAGTGTCGACCATATCGCCGAGTAACTCTTTTACAATTGCTTCTTTTTCTGTCATTGTTTTCATAATAATAAATTTAATTAAGATTTACTGTCTTGTTTAAATCGTTATTACCTGAGCAACAATTACAATATAAATATAAGCAATTCCTGCGACATAAAAAAATAAATGGGTAACTTTTTTGCAAATATTTTGTACCTCGGGTCGGGCTCGAACCGACACGGACATTACTGTCCAAGGGATTTTAAGTCCCTCGTGTATACCAATTTCACCACCGAGGCATTCGTAGTCACACGCAGACTCGAACTGCGGACCCCCACATTATCAGTGTGGTGCTCTAACCAACTGAGCTATGCGACTAACTTGCAATGATTATATATAGTTCTAGAAAAATGTTTCAGAGCTTATTTTGCATCAACTGCTTCTGAAATAAGAGTGCGACCACGACGAATACGGTTCTTAACAGTTTGTAAGTTGATGCCGTACTTCACTGCAATATCTTTATACTTCATATTGTTGATTAATCGGTCAACAAGAATGTCGCGATAAAGTGGTTTCAAATCACGAATGGCTTCAAGTGCTGATTCATAACGAGCATTCAAAGCTTCTTCTTCATCATAGAAATCCATTTCTGTTTTCATTTCAGCTTCAGCCATAAGGTCTTGTACTGAATTACTTTCAATAGTTCCTTGAGAATTGATGTCAACTCCAAAATCATCACGGAGACGGTCCATTGAAGTAGACTTATTTCTTTCGCGAATGTAACCTAATGCATCATTCATTGCGATACGATACAACCAAGTAGTAATTTGGTACTCTGGATTGTATTGGTCAATCTTAGTCCACATTTTAATAAGTGTATTTACCGCGATATCTTCTGCCATTTCACCATCTTTGATGATGTTTGCAATGTAACGGGTCAACCCTGGTTTTACTCGATTGTATAATTTTGTGTAGTCTGCGTGTGATTTTGTTTCGATGTAGTTTTCTGTCAATTCGCGGTAAGTCGCCATATATGTTCTTTGTTTGTTAATGATTGAATGTAAATATAAGCAAAAGAAACGACATAAAAAAATTATGTCGCAACTTTTTTAAGAGTTTTCCTCTTTTATTTCTTGAAGGTACTCAAAATATGCAGAACGCATATGACGTACCTCTTTATTTAATTCATCTGAGATAGAATCACGATAGTCGTCATCCTCCCACAATTTATCATAGTCAATATCGTCAGTGCCAAAAACATCTTCAATGTCTTCATAGTTATTTGCTATGATGAAAGCACCACACGGGTCATAACCCTCATCTTCATAAGTTCCGGTGAGTAACACATCTGGTGAAACTTCAACAAGTAACTCTACTAATCGCAAATACATTTGATACGGTACTGACCAAGCAGATGTGCTTGAAATTTCAGCTTCGCCATCCTCAAGATATTCAAGATTTGCAGCAACCCACTTTGCACCGATATTATCAATACGATATTCTCGCTCTTCGAATTGTTCTTCAGTAGCACCATAGAGTCTTTCTAATAACTCATCGGTGTATACTTGACAATCGCCACCAGCAGGTTCTAAAATTTTACGTAGAAGGTCAGACCCTTCTTCTGTTAGGTTTTCTACCCTAACATAACATTCCATGTGATTTGCCATAATTATCTCTTTTGTTACTATGTAAATATAGCAAAAAAGTTTGACATAAAAAAATAAAAGACAAAAAAGATTCCAACAATTAACTGTTGAAATCTTCGTCTTCAAATAGTCTCATAAGAGCATTAACATTTTGAGGGGTGTAGTTCCAAAACTCACATGCCATGTTAATCATTTGCTTCTTATGGTCTGGTTTATACTTCTTACCGTAATAGCCGTAGAATAAATAGTGACCCTTATCTTTCATAGGCCACTCTAACATTGGCCAATATGCAAAGGTTGCATTGATTGAAGCTTGTTCAAAAATTCTGTTCACGATTTTAACATTATCGGGTAACATTTTATTTGAGTTCATTTCAAAAGCAGACTGATCATGTTCACCTGGAACCAACCACAACTGCTTAAAGTTTAATGCCTCAAACATTTCTTCAGCAGTTGTTGGGTCCCATGCAAAATTACCCAAATGTATCACTGTATCATTTTCAGAAACTACCGCATTCCAACGCTGTACCATTTCTTCGGTCATGTCTTGAACATCGCCAAATGGTCTTTTGTTTTTGCGAATAAGCGCTCCTCTGCCAAACTGACAGTTTCCTATTAGGTATGTAGCCATATTAGATTGTTATAAATCTGATGTTATAGTTTTTCCAAAGTTCATCTGTGAAGTTAATCTCATTTGAACCTTGTCTTGCATTGAATACTCGTTTGTCTTCCGAAGTATCAATAAATAGCGTTAATACAAAATCGTAGTGAGTTGAGTAGATGATTGATTGACCAATCCCCGCTCTCAAATCAGAACCTGAAGCACCTCTTTTAATCTCAATAGCAACTTTTAAGTCACTGATCTCGAAAACCATATCTGGACGGTTTTGAGTGCCCATGAACATAATGTTTTTAACCGTAGTCTTAACATTACCTTCCCAAAGTAGCATGTCTTTTACTCTGCTTTTAGCTTCAGAGCGACCGATACTTTTTTGTCTCATGAGATATTCAGTCATAGTATCTATCACATGTGGATACATGAACTGCTTGATCTTATCCTCCGATTGCTTTTTATAGTCAATCGTTTCAAAGATTTCCGGGTGTGTTATACCCTCTTGAAGTGCCTCAAGAATCTCAAGCCTCTTCTTCGATTTGCTCGCTAGTTTCATTTTCTTGTTCTGCTAATTGTTGTTCTAGTTCGTGAATTTGGTTGTGTAACTCTTGAATCTCTTTGTTGTCTTCACTTAGGACATTCAATGCATTTGTAACTTGTTCACCAACATTTGTTAGTACTCTGACAAAAGAACGAGCAGACTCAATACCTTGACCTTCAATATTCAGAAGGATATTGTAAAGTCCTGTCATAATAGTTGCAGATAGTGTTAAATCAATACCACCTTCTGTTGTTTCTGCGTTCTTGTTTGCTTCTTTCATTGAATCGTAAACGTGTACTGCAAGAGCTGCGTTTTTAGATTGCCATGAATAGCTTTTATCGATTAGTTTTAGAATTTGCTTGAATTCTGTACTATCTGTAAGAGTTAGATTAAATTCACGAGTAGCTGAAGCTGTTTGTAGTTCTGTTGCTTTAACTTCTAGTTCATTAATCTGTGTTCTTAGGTCTTCCATTTTATAGTATTTAGTTATATATTTTAAAAATCTGGGTTAGTAATTCTAATGTCGTAATCTGTAAAGTTAGCGTATTGTTCTTCATCTAGTTTAAGACGACCTTCCATAGGGTCTTGTTGGTCACCACGAGACATAAGACGTTGTTTACGAACTTCAAGTGGGATATCTAGATAAATTACAGTACATTGTTTACGAATATCTTCTGGAAGCATTTCAATAGCTTCAGCATTCATAATCATAATATCTGATGCTTCAAACTCATCACGTGAAATACCGTAATACCAGTTATTAAATATTTGGTATTCGATGATTTGACCTGCATCAATAAGTTTCTTAAATTCAGGTACAGTGATGTAATAGTAGTCTTTACCGTCAACTTCACCCGGTCGTGGGTCACGAGTTGTGTAAGAGATACCGTATCTTAAACCGTTATCCATAAGACGCTTTCTCAAGTAATCTTTACCTGACGCTGCTTTACCTACAAGTACAATTTTGTTTGCCATTGAATATTATATGAAATTAATTATTGTTTGTTTCATCACTCTTTACATTTTCTATAATGTCAGTAGACGACTGTACAATACCACCACCTGCATTAAATACCATATCAATTCCGTATGCTGAACACATACCGCTTTCTGGTGTATTTTTCTCAGTTCTACCACCTCCGTTTGCAAATGCAATTTTCATTTCAGGATAAAGCTTTTTAACTCGCATTATAAGGTCTAACGCGGTTCCGTCAGAATCATCAAATGACATAACATCGTCTACGTTTCTGAACTCCCTTAAGACTTCAGCTCTTTCAGCCCAGTCCATAAATACCTTACCTCTTTTGTCAACGACCCATTGGTCCGAATTAAGCCCTAAAATAACTTTATGGCCAATTGCTTTAGCACCTTTGAAAAGTCTTACATGACCTCGATGTATGGGTCCAAAAGCACCTGAAATAATTACTATATCGTATTTTTTATCCATATTATTTTTCGTATCCAAATAATTCAAAATCTCTTTCGTATAGATGGTATACCTTTTCTTTTAGCTCTGGTGTATAATAATCCTCCCAGTTTTTACCATTTCTAATTCCAGTTATGTTTTCCTGGTATAAATTACTTGAAGGTAATGAAAATCCAGGTGGAGTCATCTTTGCAATTTCTTCTACCACTTCTGGCCATTCAAGCGAAAGATTCTCGTACTTTATAATTTTATCAACTAGTACCAGTTTTTTAACAGATAAAAACCTAGCTTGTGGCCACCAATGAATATCTTCAGTTGTATAAAAATACTTACCTCTTTCGTAAAATTCATTAACCAGGTCTTCAAACGACATTTCCCAGTTCCAGCTATTGTTTGGGTCTCTGTAGTATTCATAACATGAAACAAATCGGTCGTATGGATTTCTAACAACACCAAATGCAAAATAATTCTCCATAATTTCAGGGTCATTATTAGCTAATAAGTCGATGTACATTTGGTGTTCGTGTGTATCATCGGTTGGATTCCTCAATGCGCTGTGGATTGAAGTAGATGCATTTTTAGGAACTTGTATAAATACCGTTCTCCATTTATGGTATACTGCCATTTTATATAAATTAGTTTAGTGAAGTCATGATTGAATTCATATATAATATGAAATACCTTTTATAATGTTTCTTCATTTAAAATTAATTAGTGCAAACCAAATTGTATTCCAAATATAAAGAAATATGAATGTTAATAGGAATCTTGTGGTTTCGCCACCTAAAACTTGAATCCTAGGTTCTTCTCCGGATTTTTCTCGTCTTCTTAAGGCTATAAATCTAGAGATTAAAGTTCCCGCAAATGTAAATGCAATTAAATTCATTTCATAAATACCTGAATACAAATTATACAAAGTGTAAGCACTAATGAAACCGCAGTTTTCATTGTAATACCTTCACCCAAAAATAAGTAAGTCAAAGTTGTAAACGTAACAATTCCTGTTGAAAATCCTATAAATCTGCTAGGCCACAGTTGACCATCAAAATGACCTACAACCATCTTAGTTGCGTATATCAGAATATATGAAACAGTACTTCCAAATATAACTGATATGAGAATTGGATTCTTTTTAAACCAAGGCCACACAAACTGACCATTAGTTTGAATCCAAA
>Ga0181571_10004641_pt1 | contig 10296 bp, 6 predicted proteins | sample 101ome_17_FD_132440 | JGI IMG/M metagenome (GOLD analysis project Ga0181571, IMG submission 132440) | Coastal salt marsh microbial communities from the Groves Creek Marsh, Skidaway Island, Georgia - 101407AT metaG (megahit assembly) | ecosystem: Environmental > Aquatic > Marine > Intertidal zone...
CTCGGCTTTTGCGACAGAATTTCCTAAATTTGTGAAGCAAGGCCAATCTTTGTTAAGCGTGTTACCCGAACGCTACCCACAGTTTGTCTCAGAAAAACAGCTGGCAGAGTTGATGTCGCTGTTGCAGCGAGAATTTGCAGGATTAGGGCAAACCATTTTTGAGTTGTCAGTTAGTTCAATACCCAACCTGTTTGGCATTTTGATCTACCTAATTCTCATACCGTTACTGGTCTTCTTTTTTCTTAAAGATAAAGAGGAAATTACCGGCTGGCTTTCCAGTCATTTGCCCAAACAGCGTCCTATGTTGCGTCGAATTTGGGCTGAAATGGACATGCAAATTGCCAATTATGCCCGAGGTAAAGCAATCGAGATTTTAATTGTGGGTGGGGTGAGCTATGTGTCGTTCGCGTTTCTGGGTCTAAATTACGCGGCCTTACTTGGTTTGCTGGTGGGCTTGTCTGTCATCATTCCGTACATTGGTGCGACCCTAGTGACTATCCCGGTCGTGCTCGTTGCATTCATTCAATGGGGTATCGGGAACGAGTTTTATACGGTCGTCATTGTCTACTTTGTTATTCAAGTCTTAGACGGTAACGTCTTGGTTCCTTTGCTGTTTTCTGAAGCCGTAAACCTACATCCCGTGGCCATCATTCTGGCCGTCTTGTTTTTTGGTGGTATCTGGGGTTTGTGGGGGGTGTTTTTCGCGATTCCCCTAGCAACCTTGATCAAAGCGATTATGCATGCGTGGCCAGTGCCTGAGGCTTACGCAGCAATAAATAAAGAAACTTTAGGAGACTGAGAATGCTCAAAAATGTCATCAAGTCTGGTTTAGGTAGTTTGGTTCTGGTGCTCATGCTTGTGGGTTGCAGTCAAAGTGATCAAAACGCCGACCAAGATCAGGCGACTGGAGCTGCAGCTTTGGCTGATCCGAACCAGCCCGTGGCAAGCCCGATCGATGATCGCGCTTATCGGGCCCTAACATTGGACAATGGTCTGCAGGTTCTCCTGATTTCTGACGTGTCAACACAAAAAGCCGCTGCGGCACTCGACGTTTATGTCGGTAGCGGTGATAACCCAGAAGGTCGCGGGGGGCTCGCACATTTTTTAGAGCACATGTTGTTCCTCGGTACCGAGAAATACCCAGATCCTGCTGAATACGAACAGTACATTACCGAACACGGCGGTAATCGAAACGCCTATACCTCTTTCGACCACACCAACTACTTCTTTGATATCAATGTGGGTTATCTTCCAGAGGCCTTGGACCGTTTTGCACAATTTTTTGTTTCTCCGAATTTAGATAAAGAGTATGTCGATCGTGAAATGAACGCGGTTCAAGCGGAATACCAAATGGGGCTCAAGAGCGATGGGCGAAGGGGGCTAGATGTTCTACAAACGCTCATGCACGACGATCATCCCTACAGTCAGTTTTCGGTAGGTTCTCTGGAGAGCCTAGCGGACAGGCCGGATGCTCCGATACTGGAAGACCTTTTTGATTTCTATGAGCGATACTACACGGCAGACAACATGCGTCTCGTCGTTTTGGGTAATGAATCTTTAGACGAGTTGCAGGCGCTTGTTGAGAGCTCCTTTGCTGGCGTGCCTGCTGGAAACGTTAAGCATGATCCGGTTGAAGTGCCGATTTTTCCTGAGGAGCTCTTGCCAGCGAAAGTCGCGGTAGACCCCACGGCAGCGAATCGCAGTGTTGAAATGATCTTTCCGATCAAAGACTATCGAGCCGACTACCTCACGAATCCAGAGCGTTATGTGGGGCACTTGGTTGGACACGAGGGGCCAACCAGTCTGCTGGCACAACTAAAAGCAGAGGGTCTGGCTGAATCACTTTCTGCGGGAGCCAGCTTTCGATGGCGGGGCGGCGCGCTATTTTATATCGAAGTCAAATTGACTGAAGCCGGCGTTAAAAACTACCAGCGCGTTGTGCAAATGACGCATACCGCACTCGCCAAGTTCCGCAATGAAGGTGTTCAAGAATGGGTGTTCGATGAATTAAAGCAGCTCTCGGATCTGAATTTTCGCTTCCAGGAAAAAGGCGAACCTATTCGCTACGTAAGCGGGCTGGCCGATACCATGCACGACTATGACAAACCTGATTGGTTGCGTGGTGGTCGCTATCTTGAGACTTACAATGCGGCATTGATCCAGGATTTGTTGGATTCCTTGACCCCCGACAAGGTCTTAGTAACCGTCTCCTATCCGGGTATCGAAACCGATACGTTGTCTCCTTATTATGAAACACCCTATGCCGTGGCGTCGGCTGCGGATTGGTCCATGCCGCTTGCGGAAGAAGATCCAGCGGTGGCAGCCATTGCGATGCCAGATCCCAATCGTTTTATTGCCGAGCGAGTGGATGTCATTGATGAAGAGGGTGCCGGCTCCATACCTGTGCTACGAGACACCAGCGTAGCGGAACTCTGGTTCCAGCACGATAACGAATTTAACGTACCTCGCGGTGCTCTATACGTGAATTTCCGAAGTGAGCAGGTTGCGCAATCGTCGATGACGGATACAGCTTTAGAGCTTTACACGGCTTTGGTCTCAGATAAGGCGAATGATTTTGCCTATGCGGCTCAACTGGCGGGTCTCAACAGTTCTATTTACCGACACGGCCGTGGTTTGAGTCTGCGTGTTAACGGTTACAACGATAAGCAACTCGTGTTGTTGTCGGAATTATTGAGCGTTATGAGGGACATGCCGTTTGACGAAGCGCGATTTAACAACATCAAAGCAGAGCGTATTCGCCAAATAGAAAATAAGGCGGCGCAGCGCCCAGCTAGCCAAATAATGGGCGCGTTGCGCGAAGCGTTGAATCACTCATCGTGGAGTGATGAAGAGCAATTAGTTGCTCTTAACGCACTCACCCTGGATCAAGTAAAGACTTCAGCAAAGGCTTTTTGGACCAGTGTGCAACCGCAAGTACTTTTGTACGGAAACTATTCAGAAGGCGACATTGCGAAAACACAGGGCGCGCTCAAGAATCTCGCTCCAAAAACGGATGTGGAGTTGCCGAGTTTGCGCATCACACAACTGCCCAGTGATAAGCGACAGCAGCTTACTCAGGTCCTAGAGCATAACGATTCAGTAATCAGCTGGTATTTGCAGGGGCAAGACCGCTCAGTAGAGCAGCAGGCACTGTATGCTTTAACTGGCCAGGCCCTAAAATCTGGATTTTTCCAACAACTCCGTACTGAACAGCAGCTGGGTTACATTGCCAGCGCGTTTTCTTGGAGCCAGAGTCGTGTGCCAGGGCTTGTTATGATTATTCAGTCACCTTCGCATTCAAGTCAGGCGGTCAAATCGGCGATCGATGGTTTCTTAGCTAGCGTACCGACCGACATAACGGAAGACGCTTTCAGTCGTCACAAAAGTGCTTTAGTTGCTGAAATCGTCGAGCCAGACAAAAATCTGAGTGAGCGGGCTGAATTCTTGTGGCAATCATTAGGTGAAGGCGATACCAGCTTTGCGTCGCGGGAGGCACTTGCTCAGGCAGTACAGGCGATTGCTTATGCAGATTGGCGCGCTTTTTTTGAGCGCGACATTCTGGGAGCGAAGCGCTCTTTGCTGGTGGTTGCGCCGGGCAAGTATGCCGAAGTTCCGTCTGAGCAGACCCTCTTCGAGACGCCAAAAGCCGTGAAAGAGGCGAATTCAGCCTTCGCAATTGAGTTTTGACTTTGAAAATTTACTACAAAGAACGGTCATTTTCTGTCGAAAATGACCGCAAACAAGACGGTTTACGTTGAGAATCTGGTCAATTATGTAATATTATTACATTTTGCGCGGACGAGATGCCTCGCGACAACCTGATTGCTTTGGAGATTTGAGCGCATGATGCAAGACACCGATCCACAAGAAACACGAGAATGGATTGAGGCTTTAGACGCGGTGGTTCGCGCCTCGAGCCCCGAGCGCGCAGGTTTTCTGCTTCGCGAACTGGCGAAGCACGCCACGCAGGAGCGGTTGCCGTTACCACCAGCAATCACAACGCCATTCCGCAATACCATTCCGGTCTCTGAAGAAAAAGCGATGCCGGGTGATTTGTTTATGGAACGCCGTATTCGCTCGCTAACCCGTTGGAATGCGCTCGCCATGGTGATGCGAGGCAACGATAACGACGAAGGCCTGGGCGGACATATATCGAGTTTCAGTTCTAGTGCCACGCTGTACGATGTGGGGTTTAACTATTTCTTTAGAGGAAACGAAAACGGTCAACTGGGTGATTTGGTGTTCTTCCAGGGACACAGCGCACCGGGTATCTATGCACGCTCGTATTTAGAAGGCCGTTTAAGCGAAGAGCAGCTTGATAATTTTCGTCGTGAGGTTGATGGCAACGGGCTTTCCTCATACCCGCACCCCTGGTTGATGCCCGACTATTGGCAGTTTCCTACGGTATCGATGGGCTTGGGGCCGATTCAGGCGATTTATCAGGCGCATGTAATGAAGTATCAGCAAAAGCGCGGCTTGGTCGATCATGGCGATCGTAACATCTGGTGTTTTATGGGCGATGGCGAATGCGACGAGCCCGAATCGCTGGGTGCTATCTCGATGGCAGGTCGTGAGGGGCTCGGCAATCTGACCTTCGTTATCAACTGTAACTTGCAGAGACTCGACGGTCCGGTTCGCGGTAACGGAAAGATTATTCAAGAGCTCGAGGGTATTTTCCGTGGCGCTGGCTGGGACGTTATTAAAGTCGTCTGGGGTCGTCGTTGGGATCCTCTTTTGGAGAAAGACGAAAGCGGTCTTTTGCAAAAACGTATGGACGAGGTCTGCGACGGTGAACTGCAGAACTACAAGTACAACGGCGGCGCCTACACGCGTGAGCATTTCTTCGGCAAATACCCCGAGCTGCTTGAGCTTGTGAAAGATTTGTCTGATGAAGAGATCATGTACCTCAACCGAGGCGGTCACGACCCCTATAAGATCTATGCAGCGTATGCTCAGGCGGTAGCGCAGCGCGAACGTCCTACAGTTATTTTGGCCATGACCGTCAAAGGTTACGGCACGGGCGAGGCGGGTGAGGCGAACAACGAAACGCACTCGCTGAAGAAGTTGGACATGGACAGCTTGCGGGCTTTCCGTGATCGATTTGGTATTCCGATTAGTGACGATGAGCTTCAGCATGTGCCGTACTATCGGCCGTCCCCCGAGAGCCCTGAAATTCGCTACATGATGCAGCGGCGTCAAGAGCTACAAGGTGTTATGCCCAGTCGCCACAGCGCGGTTGAGCGTCTCGCTATTCCGCCACTGGAGTCCTTCAGTTCGCAGCTGGCTAGCAGTGGGAAGCGCGAAATTTCGACCACTATGGCCTTTGTTCGAATTCTGTCCACTCTTGTCAAAAACAAACAGATGGGCGAGCGGGTTGTCCCTATTGTCCCCGACGAAGCCCGAACCTTCGGAATGGAGGGCATGTTCCGTCAACTTGGTATCTACAGTTCTGTGGGTCAGCGTTACACGCCGCACGACGCTGGGCAAATCATGTTCTATAAAGAAGACGAGCGTGGTCAAATCCTTGAGGAAGGGATCAACGAAGCGGGCGCAATGTCAGCCTGGCTCGCCGCGGCGACATCGTTCAGCACCAGCCGCTATACCATGGTGCCTTTCTATATTTTTTACTCGATGTTCGGTTTTCAGCGCATTGGCGACTTGGCCTGGGCGGCCGGGGATAGTCAGGCGCGCGGTTTCTTGATCGGCGCTACGGCGGGTCGCACCACGCTGAATGGTGAAGGTTTGCAGCATCAGGATGGTCACAGCCATTTGATGGCGTCGACCATTCCCAACTGTGTGAGCTACGATCCCGCTTATGCTTATGAGCTTGCTGTGATTATTCAGGATGGTTTGCATCGTATGTATGAGGCCGGCGAAAATTGCTTCTACTACATCACGACCATGAATGAGAATTATCACCAACCAGAAATGCCCAAAGGTGTAGAACAGGGCATCATAAAAGGCATGTATCCTCGAAACCTATCGAAGAAGCGCGGCAAGAAGCGCATTCAGCTAATGGGTGCCGGGACCATCCTACGGGAAGTCGAAGCCGCCGCTGAAATGCTTGAGCAGGACTACGGTGTTGCCGCAGATGTCTGGAGCGTGACCAGTGTCAATGAGCTGGCGCGCGAGGGTCGCTCTGTCGAGCGTTACAATCGTTTGCACGAGGCCAGTGAGGCAAAAGTCGCGTATGTCACGGAGTGTCTGTCAGAGCGCGGTGGCCCCTGCGTTATTGCGACGGACTACATTCGCGCCTATTCTGAGCAGTTAAGAGCGTTTGTGCCGGAGCGTTATGTCGTACTCGGTACGGATGGTTACGGCCGCAGCGACACGCGATCTAAGTTGCGTGACTTCTTCGAGGTGAGCAAAGAATGGATCGTGTTGGCTGCGCTCGATGCCCTAGTACAAGAAGGCCAGCTTGACAAAAAAGTGGTACTAGAGGCGATGCCCAAGCTCGGTATCTCTGCCGATAAAATTGATCCGATGAAAGCCTAGTTCATTCGCAAGGGAAACGTTATGGCAAAGCAAGATGTAGTAGTGCCAGATATTGGCGCCGACAGCGCCGAGGTGATTGAGTGGATGGTTCAAGTCGGGGATCAAGTTGCTGTTGATGACAGCTTACTTGTACTCGAATCTGATAAGGCATCTATGGAAGTGCCGTCTACGTTAGCAGGCACGATCACGGCCTTACTGGTCAAGTTGGGTGATTCTGTCTCAGAGGGAACGGCAATCGTCTCGGTCGATGTTGCCGGCGACGCCACCAGCGAGTCAAACCAGCCGCTTAGCGAACCTAAGGCGGCTGAGCCCGCGTCTGCGCCGCCCGAATCAGAGGTGGCCAATACACCAGCCGTTGATGCGCCCAGTGCCAGTGCGTCTGCAGAAGTTGAGGCGCGCGTCCCTGATATCGGTACTGACGATGCTGTCGATGTTATTGAGGTTAACGTAGCCGTGGGTGATGCTATAGCCGAAGGCGACACACTCATTGTGTTGGAATCGGATAAAGCCTCCATGGAGATTCCTGCCGAGGTTGCAGGCACCGTCAGTTCACTGAACGTAAAAGTGGGGGATTCACTCAGACAAGGCGATTTGATTGCGATTGTTCAGAGCGCCTCTGCCGCTCCTGCTGTGGCTCCTCAGTCGAAAGACGCGGTACAACCAGAGGCAGCTATTGCCTCGGTTTCGTCCCCTTCTGCCTCTGTACCTGCTCCGGCTAAGTCCGCTCCGAGCCCTCAGATTCCCAAGGCGGCTCCCCCTGCGGCCAGTGCTCGCGACGCCGCATCGATTTACGCGGGGCCGGCGGTAAGAAAGCTGGCGCGTGAATTTTCAATACCTCTTGCGGAAGTGGCGGGTAGCGGACCACGAGGTCGTATACTCAAAGAAGATCTGCATGCATTCGTGCAGAAACGACTTCAACAGCCGGCGACGAGCACGGTAGCGGCAGGCGCGGGCATTCCCGCAGTGCCTGCAGTCGACTTTTCCGCCTTTGGTCCCGTTCGTGAAGAACCCCTCTCAAAGATTGGTAAAGTGACCGCCACCAATATGCAGCGCAGTTGGTTGAACGTACCGCACGTTACTCAGTTTGACGATGCAGACATAACCGATCTTGAAGCTTTCCGTAAATCGCTTAAAGATGAAGCGGCTGCAAAGGGTACCAAACTGACGCCTCTGCCTTTCTTGTTGAAAGCCTGTGCGATGGCTTTAAAGGACAACCCGAAATTTAATTCTTCGCTATCCGCGGATGGCGAGTCGTTAATCTATAAAGATTACGTTCACATTGGTTTTGCGGTCGATACGCCTGCGGGTCTGCTCGTTCCGGTTATCCGTGACGTAGACAAGAAAGGTTTGTGGGAACTCGCCGCCGAAGTTCTCGAGTTGGCTGGCGCTGCACGAGATAAGAAATTGAAACCGGCACAAATGCAGGGGGCATGTTTTACCGTGTCAAGCCTGGGCGCTTTGGGTGGTCGCGGCTTCACGCCAATCGTAAACGCCCCTGAAGTCGGGATTCTCGGTGTCGCGAAAGCGCAAGTTCAGCCTGTCTGGGATGGTTCAAGCTTCGTGCCCAGAACGATGCTTCCCGTTTCTCTGTCTTATGATCATCGTGTCATTAATGGCGCGGATGGCGGACGGTTCATGAATCAGGTCGTGGCTATACTCGCGGATATTCGCCGCCTTACTCTCTAGTCCTTAAATACTTTGGCACGATATCTGCTAAATCAGGTTATGTTTAGACTATCGTGCCAAGGCTGATCGAATGACTTCCTCGCATCAAGCTTTAAAACTGTGGCAGAAAGACTTCGTTGATGAGCACAAGTTGCCCGCGACTTATGTCTATGACCTAGAGCGCTCGCTCTCCGCACACGTGACGCCCTCTTTTTTGAACCAATTTGGTGCAGAAAAGACCGAGGTAATGGGCGTTTATGGTGCGCAAGGTTCAGGAAAGAGCACTCTAGCGGCCTATCTCGCGGCCCGATTTCAAGCGGAGTTTGGCCGCAGTGTAGTAGTGCTCTCCATTGATGATTTTTATCTTACCCGCGGGGAGCGCGGAGATTTAGCGGAGAGCGTTCACCCATTACTGCTAACCCGGGGGGTTCCGGGAACGCACGATGTCCCCCTTTTGTTGCAAACGTTAGATCGTCTTTGCGACTTTACTGGCGCGGTGAATATACCCCGCTTCGACAAGCTGGCGGATGATCGCGTTTCGGTTGAGGAATTTGACCGAGTTTCCGAACCCGTCGATCTGGTGATTTTAGAAGGCTGGTGCGTTGGTATTACGCCAGAACCCACCGTCAACCTGCTCGCAGCTGTCAATGAGCTCGAGGCTGTGGAGGATGAAACTGGCGCTTGGCGCACCTATGTCAATAATCAGCTGCGCGACCAATACCAGTGCCTGTGGCAGAGGCTCGATTTCCTTTGGGCTTTGGTTGCACCCAATTTTGAAGCGGTATACGGCTGGCGGTTGGAGCAAGAGACGAAAATGTCGGAGTCACGGGGGTTGCCTTCAATGAGTCCCGCAGAGCTGGCTCGTTTTGTGAGTCACTACGAGCGCTTGACGCGCCACTCGATTGATTCCATCCCCGCAAACGCAGACTTGTGTTGGTTCTTGGATCAAAGCCGGTCGGTAGTAAAAATCGCGCAGCGCGAGGCATCGGATGCCGATTGTTAAGCGGCTCGTATTCACCGATCTAGACGGAACCCTGCTTGATCACGACACCTACGAGTTTGAGCCTGCCGCGTTCGCAGTCGACCAACTGAAACGCGATGGTGTGCCTTTAATATTTAATTCGTCCAAAACCTTTGCAGAGATGCGTGAGCTTCAGAGGGCCTGTTGAGCGACGAGGAACTGGATTCACTCACGTCGGCTATGGAGCAACGTGGTGGGCGTTTGTCCCGCCGTTCCGTTGATGGGGGCGGCTCCAAAGTGTATGAAATGAATATTTCCCTGTTTGATGGGCTGCGTGATCCGCTTGATGCAGATGATAGTCTCGCGGTCGATCGTATGATCTGCGCGCATGCGGTTATGTTCAGTCTGGCGGGTATTCCCGGCATTTACGTTCACAGCCTTCTGGGAACTCGGAACGACTATCAGCGTTTGGAGCATTTGGGGTACGCTCGCGCCATTAATCGGCACCAGTGGTCTTACTCAGAGCTGCAATCCGTTTTAGCGAGCCCGGATTCTTCTCACTCTCGGGTTTTGCAGGGGCTTACCGAGCTTTTATCGATCCGACGCTTGCAGAGCGCGTTTCACCCAAATGCGGCGCAGTATCTGCTTCATCTGAATAGCGCGGTTTTTGGCTTGTGGCGAGAGAGTTTAGACGGCAGACAGCGTATCTTCTGTATGTCGAATTTGTCCTCAGAGGCTCAGACGATTAGTCTTGCTGATTTGAATCTGATCGAGCCTTACTGGGTCGATTTGATCACGGGTAATGATCATTTGGATAGGAATCAAAGCGTGATTCTTCAGCCGTATCAGTCTTTGTGGCTCACCAACCTTCCCAATTATCAATGAGCTGCTTGTAGCAACGGTCACGGTACAGAACTTTAATCTGATTCGCCGACAGTGGTTGCAAGCCTAACGTTTTCGATAAGGCCTTTAAACTGATGAGCCCCTCGTTGGGAGGCGCGATCGAATGCAAGAATTTCAGGGTCATGAAGGCATCGAACCAGACATGGAAGTGATACTGAAACTGGTCGGGCGTCCGCCCGTGTGTGCGGCAGTGTGTCAGTGCTTTTTCTAGCCCTCGGCCTATCAACCACTCCGCGCTGCATTGGGGCAGTCCATCAAGAACGGTCTCCAGA
>Ga0181571_10004650_pt1 | contig 10288 bp, 5 predicted proteins | sample 101ome_17_FD_132440 | JGI IMG/M metagenome (GOLD analysis project Ga0181571, IMG submission 132440) | Coastal salt marsh microbial communities from the Groves Creek Marsh, Skidaway Island, Georgia - 101407AT metaG (megahit assembly) | ecosystem: Environmental > Aquatic > Marine > Intertidal zone...
CGACGACGGACTGGCACAGGTCGTCGTCGTAGTCGCATCGCGTCGCCAGGTCCGGATCGGTCGCGCCCGCGCCGGCGCCGGGCACCCCCATGTTCTCGAGCAACGCGCCGCACCTGGCGCGCAGCGCCTTCACCTTGGCCGCGAACTCGGGGAAGTTGTTGCAGAAGAAGTGCTCTGCGCGACGGACGGTGGGAGGGTTCGAGAGGCGTCAGGGATCGGGACGGGAACGAGGGGTGGAGGGAAGCGCGGAGACGAGGAGATGGGCGGACGACGACGGCGCGACCGCCGCCGCCGCCGAGACGATCCCGATGATGACCGGCGCGGCGCGCACCTCCCCTGAGCGGCAGCTCCGTCGATTTCCCCGCGCGTATCGCCTTCGAGACATCGCCGCCGACCGCGTCGAGGAGCGCCTCCGCCTTCTTGCGCCGGGCCGTGGTCGCCATGGCGCGCGTGGACTGTGGACTGTGGACCGCGGGGCGGCACCCACCGTCTCGACACCGGAGCTCCGACACCGGCGAGTCTTTCAGCGGTGAGTCATCACGTGGCGGGAATCCGTGACCGTTGGGGGCAATTCTCGGCACCGCCGAAACGACGGAGCGCAGTCGCTCGCGGCACCGACGCGCGCGCACCGTGCGCCGCCGAGGACGCCGCGGAGGAGCGCTTGAAGATGTCGTGCAAGTGCTGCGGGAAGGCTGCGGACCCGGAGGAGCGGCGCGCCAAGGAGATGTACGCCGGCCCCGCGTTTCACCTCGCGCCTCCGCCCAAGCCTCCGGCGCCCCGCCGGCTGGAGAACAGCTGGCAGCACGAGTGGGACGCGAGCGACAGGCCGCCGCTGTACGAGGCGCCAAAGCCGAACGCGTTCAGGCCGCCGCCGCCCGCGCCGAGGATCCCGCCCGCGGCGGCCGCGAGAATGGCGGGACTCGACAGCCCGACCGTGCGGGCACCCGTGCGGGATGACGACGATGCGCGCGAAGGAGACCACGCGGACGACGGGGCGGCGGGCGCGACGTCGCCGGCGGGTACCGCGGACTCGGCCGAGGCCGTTCGCGCCGCCCTCGGTCTATCGCCGCGATCGCCGGGCGGAAGAGCGGACGCCGCCGGGAACCCGTCGAGCCCGGCAGCCTTCGGCGACGTCGTCAGGGCGAAGAACGCGCTCGTCTCGGCGTCGCGAGCCTTCGCGAATGATGCCGCGCCGGCGATGGCGAGAAACGCCGCGGAGTGGCGCGCGTCGCTGGCGCTCGATCCGGCGAAGGCGCGGCAGGAGAGACAGATCGGGGACCTGATGGCGTCGCTGGGGTTAAACACGCGCAAGAAGCGGAGGAATCTGGTGTACCCGGACGCCTTCGCCGCGGCACAGCTGGACGACGACGACGAGAGAGAATGTCAACAACGGATCGACGGAGCGCCTCGGGGTCAGTCGTCTCATCCGCGATCCGCGCGGGTCGACGTCGCGAGCGTCAGCGCGAGGGCGACCGCGTTCGGACCCGCGATGTCGCCCGCGGTGGATGAAGCGCGGGCGGCGGATTACCCCGAGGCTGGCGCGTGGGGTCTTCGCGCCGAGGTGGCCAGGTACGACGCGCGGGGAGGAATCGGATTGGACAAAGGATCAGTCGCGGTATCCGACGGGTGGGATTTCGGCGCAGCTGCCGATGAGCGGTGGTCGTCACCGACGGGGGGTGCGCGTCGCGAGGGCGGCGTCGGGGCCGGGCTGGGTAGTTTGCGGCGATAGTCGAGGCGCGCGGCGCGCCTCGGGCGATAGCGAGACGCACTCGACGGCGCTGTGTCGGGTGCGATTGAAAATTTTAGTTGGAAAACTGGCGTCTCGTCACGCGCGTCTCGAGCGCGAATCGGCGTCAAAATCGTGCGAGGCCCCGCGCGGCTCAGTTCGCGTCGCGCGGAGCGGGGGTTCGGGATGGCGGTGGACCTGAGCGATGCGGTCATCGACCTCGAGTCCGCCCGGTCCACAGCGCGCGACGCGATCCTCTCCGCCTTGGACGCGCGACCGGGGCGAAAGGCGCTCGTCATGGACCCGCTGTTCGCGCCCACGCTCACCTCGCTGTGCACCATGTCCGAGCTCACCGAGCACGGGGTGGACCGCCTGTACCAGCTCGAGGGCGGCAGCGTGGAGACGGAGTGCGACGAGATCGTCTTCATGGTCAAACCCCGGGTCGCGCTCATGGCCGCGCTCAACGAGACGGTACGGGGCGTCATCCTCGACAACGAGTTGGACCGGGCGGAGCATCGCGAGCAACACGGCGACGATCCGGCGCTTTGGGACCCGCGGAGCGAGACGTACGATCCGGACGTGCCCCCACCCCCGCGGGTCCCCAACATGACGGTGTGCTTCGCCCCGGCATCCACCGACGCGTGCGAGGGCGAGCTTCGACGCCTCGGCGTCCACGATCTCCTCATCCGCCGCGAATGCGCCGTCGACCTCGTGCCGCTCGAGCCCGACGTATTCGTCGCGGACTGCGACGAGGCGTGGAGGGACCTGGCACTCGCCGGTGACGTCAGCTGCGTCAAGCAGTGCGCGAGGGCGCTGCACGCGCTGCAGCGCAGGTGCGGATGGGCGACGGTGGTCAAAGGGAAAGGCCACGCGGCGAAGGAGATCGCCGAGGCGATGGAGCGGATGCGACGCGAAGCCTTCGCGAGCGACCCGGCGCTCAACCCGTCGCTGTTCCCGGGAGACGGACGCGATAGCTCGGGCTACGATTCGTCCGACGACGAGGCGAACGACGGGACTAACGACGGGGACAGGCGGGGCCTCAGGTTTCGTCCCGCGCACCCCGGCGTCGAGGACCCGGCCCCGCCCGCGTCGAGCTCCATCGACGTCCTCCTCATCATCGACCGCGACGTCGACCCGGTCACGCCGCTGTGCACGCAGCTGACGTACGAGGGGTTCGTGGACGAAGCCGTAGGGATTAAAAACGGCTCGGTCGAGGTCACGGACGACGACGGAGTAGCCACGCGGGTGCGGCTCAACTCGAACGACGCGTTGTTTCGCGAGCTGCGGGACCTGAACTTCGGCCGCGCGTGCGACGCGTTGAAGGAGAAGACGTCGTCGATGCAGCGCGAGTACGAGACGATCAAGGGCGGGAAGGTTCAGGATCAGACGGTGGGCGAAATCGGCGGGTTCGTGAAGAAGCTCGGCGAGAAGCAGGGGCTGGAGCTGCACAGCAACCTCGCCAAGCGTTGCCTCGAGACGACGAGGGGGGGCGCGGGCGCCTCCGCGGACGACAACTCGGCCTTCATGCGCGGCCTGGAGGTGGAGCGCATGTGCGTCGAGGGCGGGGACCTCGACAAGATTTTGGAACACCTCGCGGCCCGCTTATCCGCCGGCGACGACGCGCGGCGCACGACCCGGCTCCTCGCGCTCGCGTCGCTGACCCACGGCGGGATCCCAGGCGCCAAGCTCGAACGCGTCCGGGTCGATATGCTCCGCGCGTACGGCTCGCGCGTCCTTCCCGTGCTCGGCGCCATGGAGCAGTGCGGCTGGCTCGCGGCGAGAGAGGACAAGTCTCTGTACGCCAGAGCGTTTCCCGCGATTCGCAAGCCGCTGTCGCTGGTGGTGGACGACGTCGACGACCACGACCCGAGCGACGTGGCGTACGCCTTCTCGCACAGCGGCTACGCCCCCGCGTCGTGCAGGCTGATCCACCACGCCCTCACCGGCTCGCTTCGCCTCATCGACGACGTCCTTCGCGCGCTCCCCGGACCGCATTTCGAGTACACGCAGGGATTCGACGCGAGCGACGGATCGCCCGCGGTGGTCGCCGTCGACGCGAGGTTGTTCCAGCGGCGAAGGGAGCGCGCGGTGGGGTTGAGCGCGGCGGGTGGCGGTATACCGCCTCGTCGTGGTCCCGGACGACGGCCCGCGTGCGTCGTTTTCTTCGTCGGCGGCGTGACTCGCGCGGAGATTTCGTGCCTTCGATTCATGTCGTCGGAGAAGATGCGTCTCGGCGTGGACTTTGTCGTGGGGGCGACGAGCGTGTGCGGCGGGTTCGACCTCGTGGAGCAGGTGATGGGGGATGTTAAAGCGTCGTTTCCGTCGCTCGCTCGGGGCGGGTCGACGCGGGCGGGGGCGGGAGACGGGGCGACGGGGAATGGCGACACGGCCGGCGACGAGTCGGGCGACGGCGAGGACGCGCCGGCTTCGAGCGCGTTCGACGCCTTCGTCGCGTCCTTCCCCAAGTGGATGTGAGGCGAACATGATGGTACACGTGGAGTGATACAGTCGAACACTAGAGCTAGGGATTATGATAGTCGTCAAGGCCTTCCGCGGAGTCGGCGATGGATCGTCGGAACGAAGCCGCTAGAGATTGGTCGTCAAGGCTGACGCCGCGAATCCCCGCCCGGTCGCGGGCGCCGCGCCGGGCCTGCCGCCGCCTTTCCTCGGCGGCGGCGGTATGATGCCCGCCTGTCCCAAGAGTCTCGCCACCGTGTCCGAGGGTTGCGCGCCGACCGAGAGCCAATACCTGTCCGAGGCGAGAGAGGGGCGGGTGGGTCAGTCGCGTCGTCCGGACGTGGACGGCACGGAACCCTAAGGAGCCGACGAGGAGGGACGGGTCGGGGGCTCACTTCACGCGGTCGATCTTCAGCCCGAGGTGCTTGTTTCCGTCGATCTCTGTTGAGAGGATGATGTCGTGCGCGTCAGTCGATGCGTGCGCGCGGCGTGAACGCGATGGACGGGGTGGGCGGGCGGTGCTGGTGGGCGGATGGACGCACCCGGCTTGGGATCGTAGTGCCCCACGATTTCGAGGTGCTTCCCGTCCCTCGGCGCTCTAGAGTCCGCCACGTATATCCGATAGAACGGATGGTTCCTGTGCCCGTAGCGGGCGAGTCGAATCCGCACCGGCATGTCGTCCCGACCACCGGAGGAGCGCCGCGGTTCGCCGCGAGCGCGTGTGACGCGAAGATCAAATCTGCTCGCTCGGTTTCTTCCGAGACAGGCCGACAAGAGGTGGAGCGTGGAACAAAACGTCGTTTACAAGAACTCGTCTCACTCCGCCTAAAGCATCCTCTCCCACTTGGCTCTCGCGCGCTCCGGCGCCTGCTCCAGCAGAAAATCCTTCAGCTCCAGGAACGCCCGGACGCCGAGCTTGAGGAAGCCCGCCTCGTCGTCCGTCTGCGCGAGCCAGCCGTCTTTGCACAGCTGTTTCAGCGTCGCCTCCTTCTCCATCTTGCTCATCTTGGCCACGCTCTGCGTCTGCGCCTGCGACAGGCCCCCGTCTCCTTGCGTCTCGCCCTGCGAAATTCGTCGAACGGATGGCGCGCGGTTTGGTCAGTGCCTGCGACGGATCGAGAGCACGGCGAGTCGGGGTGCCAAGGTTTCGTCCACCCTCCCCCGGGCGCGAATCGCGGGGTGCCAAGTTTTTGAAAAGACGGTTCATTCTCGAGAGTCGGCGCACCTGCGTGGGCGCGACCTGCGTCGCGTTGAGCGCCGTTATGACGTCCACGCCCCTCTCCACGGTCCTGTCGTCGCGCATGATCTCGTCCAGCACCACGCGAAACAGCGCGATCTGCTCGGGGGTCAGCCGAGTCGCCAGCTTGGCCGCCTCCCCGCCCGTCTTGTTCACCACCCCAATGTACAGCTGCTGATCCCCCTGGTACCGGATCAGGCGGATGTCGAGGTCGAGGTACCCGAGCGCGCTGGCGATGGGGTTCCAGAACCTCGAGAACGTCTTGGTCGCCTCGGCGGGATCCACGTTCGCGATCTCCGCGTACAACCTCTTGGCGGACTTCTCCGGCATCGCGCCTTTGGCCATGAGGGCCTGGAGAAAGGCGTGCTGCTCCCTCGAGAGCGCGGCGTCCCTGTTCGCCATCTTTTGGGCACCCTCGTCTCGCCTCCGGGGAAGGGAGAGTTCGGCGGGTGGACGCGCGCTCGACTCGCGGCCGGCGGGTTCGCGCCGGGATGGGGCGGTGGCGGGGAACGAAAGCGCTCGCTCGGACCGTGCGACGCGGGCGGGTCCGCGCTCGGCTGTGCCCGGAGGAGTGGGGCGGAAGGGCGCTCAGATCTGCGCCGGTTCAAAAAAAAACCAATCCGACTGTTCGCGCGGCTGGCTAATTTCGTCGACGTGGTTCGGGATGACGTTCCGGAAGGTTGACGTTATCCCGATAAGGTGACGACGGGGCGAGGTATCGGACACTTCCAGACGCGCGCAGTCGCCGTCTCGACCCCATGCAGGCGATCAGCGCCGGCCTCACACGCGTCGGTCTCAAGCTCGCCGCGCGCGCACCCGCGATTAAGCGCGTCGCGTCCCCCAGCGCCGTCCGCGCTGATCGCTCGGTGCTCAGTCGCACGATGAGATCCACCGTCGTTCCGCAGGCGGTCGCCACCGAGCAGGCGGCCGCCGTGAAGACCGGTGACGCCCCGCGCTGGGCGCTCGAGACCCACTTCGGATACGACAGCGTCTACAGCTCCAGCATCGACGCCGAGCTCGACGCCATCGAGCAGAAGTGCAAGGAGCTCAAGGCGAACTTCGAGGGAAAGATGGGCGAGTCGCTCCTCGACGCCATCAAAGCCTACGAGGAGGTGGACATCGCGCTGACCAAGGCGCTGTCCTACGTCTCGCTCTCGTGCGACACAAAACTCGACGACGACAAGGCGCAGAAGCGCAAGGCGTCGCTCTTTCAGCGCTACTCCACCATCTCCGGCAACCAGCTCACGTTCTTCTCCCTTGAGCTCGCGGATATGTCGCAGGAGACGCTCGAGACGCAGATGGAGAATTCCCCCGAGCTCGCCAAGTACCAGGCGTACATCGACGACGTTCGCAGGTCCCAGCCCTACAACCTGAGCAAAGAGGTGGAGCGAGCGCTGACCGTCCGCGCGCCGTTCGCGGGCAAGGGCAAGGTGGTCGAGTTCTACGGCAACGAGCTGTCGCGGCTTCGGTTCAAGGACGGCGACGAGGAGGTCAACATGGAGGTGCTGCTCGCGAAGATGACGTCGTCCAAGGACGCCGCGACTCGTTACGAGTGCATGAAGGCGCTCAACACCGGGTTGAAGGAGTTCGAGCGCGTCGCCGCGCTGTCGCTGAACATGGTCGCCGGGTCGTGGCACGCGGAGAACACCGAGCGCGGGTTCAAGCAGCTCAGGTCGCAGCGCAACCTCGGCAACAACGTGCCCGACGAGGTGGTCGACTCGCTCCTGGACGCCGTGAAGACCACCGGCGTTGACTACTGCAAGAGATACTACGCCCTCAAGAAGGGCATCCTCAAGAACACGCAGGGTCTGGAGAAGATGACGTGGGCCGATCGCAACGCGGCGATCAACATCGGGACCTCGTCCGAAGCTTACACCTGGGAAGAAGCCGTGGACATCGTCAAGGCGGGGTACGAAAAGTTCTCCCCGACGATGGCCGGTCTGTTCCAGGAGATGGTGGACGAGAAGCGCATCGACGTCCCCGCGCAGAACGGCAAGCGCGGCGGCGCGTACTGCAGCTCCTCCTACGGCCACGGACCCTTCCAGCTGCTCAATTTCACCGGCACGCAGCGCGACGTCGCCACCCTCGCGCACGAATCCGGGCACGGCGCTCACTTCATGCTGTCTTACAAGCAGGGCATCCTCCAGTTCCACCCGCCGCTCACCCTGGCGGAGACGGCGTCCATCTTCGGCGAGATGATCGTCTTCCGCGACCTCCTCGAGAAGGCGCCCACCGACGAGGACCGACTCGCCATGCTCATGGGTAAGATTGACGACATCATCAACAGCGTCGTGAGGCAGTGCGGTTTCGACGCGTTCGAGGAGAAGGTGCACTCGGGCCGAGCGTCCGGCACCCTCACGCCCGACGAGATGACCGAGGCGTGGCAGCAGACCATGGTGGACTACTACGGCGCGGAGGGCGAGGTGTTCGACTCCTACGCCGACACCTCCCACCTGTGGACCTACGTCTCGCACTTTCACAACGTCCCGTTTTACGTGTACAGTTACGCCTTTGCCGACCTCGTCGTCGGCTCCTTGTACGGCGTGTACCAGAAACAGCCGGATGGTTTCGAGGATAAACTTCTAGAGCTTCTGGGCGCGGGCGGCGTCAAGGGTTTCCGCGAGGCGCTCGAGCCCTTCGGTTTGGACCCGGCGGATCCGGTGTTTTGGAAGGATTCCATCGACGCTCACCTCGGGTCACTCATGGAGGAGGCGGAGCAACTCGCCGCGCAGCTGGGGCTCTCCGACACGTCCCACGGGGTATGAGTCCCACGAGCTCCCGGTGACGAGGCGTTACTGTTACCGTCGACGTCACTGTTACCGTGTACCGAGTACATCCCGGGCGGATGACGACTATACATCATTCTTTAATTGAACAAGACTGTTTCTTCGCGTTTCGAACCGAGTCGAAGTGCGTCGTCGTGACACTTACGAAGGTATTGTACCTTGGTAACTCTTAAAAATATCGCCCCCCGGGAACTTTCACAGCTCGTCGTGAGCGGCGCGGACGTTGTGCAGGGACGCCGCCTCGCACCGCAACGGCTTCATCACGCAGTTTCGCAGATCCGTCGCGCGGTCGAACTGCTCCTTCAGCATCGCGGTCATCCCGACTCGATCCTTGGCGCACTCCGCCTGCGTGTTGAAAATCGACGCCAACTTGTCCGGGTGAAGCTCGCGGCTGATCGCCTTGTACGCCTTGCTCGCGCGTTCCTCGATCACCTCCCTCACCTTACCCACGCCCGTGCCCCCGTCCGAGGTGGCGTGGTCCCTCAGCTTCTCCAGCTGCGCGAACCCGGCGTGCGCGTTGGCGAGCCACCGGCGAAACTTGGGCTTTCCCTTCGCGGTGTCCGCGTCGTACTTGTGCTTGTAGTGTCTCAGGCGAGCGCACTTCTGCTGGTCCGTCTCGGGGGCTCGTTCGCGGGTGGGTGCGTTTTGGCCATTGGCCGGGTCCGTGACGTTCGGTCGACTTCCCGCCTCGCGGTTAGTGCCGGGATTAAACGCCCTGTACTCGCTCACGGAGCAGACGTACCCCCACCCCGTGTCCGCCTCCCTCGCCGCCGCTTCCGAGTTTGGATTGAAATCCTTTCGACATCGGTAGATCTCCGCGACGCGTCGCTTGTGAGCGCCGGACGCCTTCGGGGCCTTCTTGACGCCCGGCGAGCGGAGACGTTCGCGCTCGGCGGCGTCGAACTTGTCCGTCGCGCGTTTCAGCGCGTTCGTCGCCGCGCGCCCCGCGCGAACCTGCTTCCCGAGATGGTAGAGCTCGTGCTCGTTGTACTCCGCGTCGGGATGAGCCCTCATCGTCTCGAGCCTTCGGTCCTCCAGCTTCATGACCTCGTTGAAGCGGACGGGGTTACGAACGGTGATGACGCCGTCGTCGTCGATCTCGCACCACCGCCTCGCGGTCTCGGCGTTGGCGGGCTTGCACCCCGGGGGATGGATCTCCTTCCACGCCACCCTGACGGCACCCTCGCTCACGCGCCGATCGCCGGGCTGCTTGCCGATGCCCGTGTACGGGACGGTGGCGGCGGCGGTTCCCGCGGCGAGAAGGACGAGCGCCGCGAGCAGACGCGCTCGCGCGCTGAACCCAAGCGACGTCGACATCGCGCGCGGGCGTCGTGGCAATGGGACCGCGGATCGATCGAGCGGCAGAGATATTTCCAGTCTGCGAGGCCAGTCCCACATCGACCTGCTTGATGGATCCGAGGGGCGCTCGGCGCGTCCGAGGGCAGTCTAACTTTTCTCTTCCGAGAGGTTGCGACGCGCGCCCTCTCGGTCGTATCGCCGCACGATAGCGCGCGCGCCGCCGCGATCGATACTCGCGTGACGCGCACACGAACCTCACCATGCGAGGCGAGCGCCCCCTGTTCGCCGGCGTCGCCCTCGGCACCCTCTGGGCGACGCGGCGTTGCTCGGGGCTCAAGCGGCTGCTCATATGCGCCGCGGTCCTCGGGCCTTGGCTTTTCGCCCTGCCGCTCGCGCGCGCGCACGATACCGACTACGACGCGTACCGACCCGCGCGGTCGCACCACCGGCGCATCGAGGATCACCACCGCGACGTGAAGGACGCGTGGAACGAGCACGTCGTCGCGCCCTTCGAGGACTTCGCCAACGACGTCGCGGAACTCTTCACGCCGAACGAGGAAACACCCGAGCGCGGGGAGATAACAAACCCAACCCCGGTCGAGGAACGATGCCCGTGGATAACCGAGGGCGTCGTGGGCGCCGCGCGCGCCAACCCGCTGACCAAGGCGCTCGTCGAGCGCACGCGGATGTCGCACCCGTTCGGCCCGGGCGCGCGCGACGAAGCCTTCAAGGTGGCGTCCGAGGAAAATAAAGATAAAAAGTTTGGCTGGGAAAACGCCGTCG
>Ga0181571_10004653_pt1 | contig 10285 bp, 12 predicted proteins | sample 101ome_17_FD_132440 | JGI IMG/M metagenome (GOLD analysis project Ga0181571, IMG submission 132440) | Coastal salt marsh microbial communities from the Groves Creek Marsh, Skidaway Island, Georgia - 101407AT metaG (megahit assembly) | ecosystem: Environmental > Aquatic > Marine > Intertidal...
GGTTTCAACCGAAGCCAAGCATTGGCAAGCTTATCCGGGGACCCTGACTTTATGGGTAAACCCATTTTGGATGAGATAGTTGATTTTATGCAGAATAGTGAAAGGGGAGTAGCTTAGCTACTTTCAGAGGATTGAATCTTTCAAAGCTAATCTCCACTTCGTAGTGACTGGAGGTACTCCCAGGAATAGATGCCTGTGGAATGACCATCGCTAAAGACTAGGCGTAAGGCATAATTTCCAATGAGATGAAAATCTTTGATGATAATATCTTCAAAATTCTCATCTTTGGAAGCGCCGCCTCGAATTCTTCCAAAAATATCTATTTCCCCAGCTTGGTCGGCACTAGGGGAGTGTTTACGAAGAAAGGGTCCATCCCAAAAGTCTTCTCTCCCGTCTGGCCACTGTATCGCTAAGGAATTACCAATAATTTCATACCGAGAGGGAAGCTCCATGGGTTAAATAAAGGAGTCCAGGCTGTGTCCTGCGGAAGGAGGCTCTGAAGGATCGCTCCCGCTTTGGTAGTAGGGATCCATCACTTCATTTCGGTATGGTCGGCTGAAATCTTCCCCTCGCTCGGCGGCACGATTAAATGCCTTTACCTCTTGATCAATTAATTCCTGCTGCAGGTCTTTCTTTTGTAAATCCTCATCCAAGCTGCGTTCGTCCCAATATTTGTCATTGTGCAGGCGGCTCGGACCTGGTTCTGGCGGAAGATTACTGGGTTTTACCACATCCCAGTCCGGCTTTCGGGTACAATCCAGTCCCGCATCATCTAAGTTATCCACGCTGGGCAATGGGTTACCTGCTTGTGGGCATTGTAACTGAGACTCCAAGGAATCCTCGCCACTTAGGTTTCCACCCAATTGAAGAGGTTCTGGAGATTTTGTCACCCGCTGGGAACTGTTTTGGCTGATTTCGGGGACCTCTATCTTCGAAATTTCATCATGATTTCGTTGGATTTCTTTAAACGAACTATCGTTTATACTTGAAATACTTGGGCTTGATGAACTGTCCATTGTTAAAATTTGAAGGAAGGGAGATGTATTTGCAAATTCAAATCATTTTTAAATCAAGCATTTTAGCATTGCTCGACAGGATACTGTTTTATAGAAAAGAAGAATGCCTAGAGAAACTGTAATCCTTGAATGCACTGAAGCACGCAAAGAAGGAAAACCTCCTTCACGCTACATGGCGTCTCGAAATAAAAAGCTGCAAACGGATCCTGTGGAGAAGAAAAAGTACAACCGCTTTCTTCGCCGCCACACTCTCCATCGGGAGATTAAAGGGTAACCCTTACATTACCCGCTTACGGGTACAAGGGAGGCGATCTCCTCGGCTATCGCAAGAATTGCCACGGAAGCTTTCCCTTCCGGATTGCCAATAATTGTGGGAATTCCATGGTCTGCTCCCTGCCTTACTTCCTCCATGAGAGGTATTTCACCAAGGAATGGAGTTTCTAGTTTTTGGGCTGTTAAAGGTCCCCCGCCTTGGCCAAATAAAAAGCTTTTCTCTCCGGTACTTTCATTTAATAAGTAGCTCATGTTTTCGATGACTCCCACCAGGGGGACATTTACTTTTGAAAACATTCTGGCACCTCTTCTGGCAATATCAACGGCAGCTTTTTGGGGAGTGGTTACAATCACCACGCCGTCCAAGGGTAATATCTGAGCCAAGGACAGTTGGGCATCTCCCGTACCGGGGGGGAGGTCAATGAGTAAGTAGTCCAATTCACCCCAGGCAACATTGGAAGCAAATTGCTGGATTGTTTTCATCACCATGGGACCGCGCCAGACTACGGGGGTTTCATCGTCCACCAACAGACCCATAGACATCACTTTGAGCCCATAATTTTCTACCGGTGATAACAAATTCTCTTCGAGGGCAGTGGGTTGTTCTGAAATTCCCAGCTGCAGTGGAATCGAGGGACCGTAGAGGTCGCAATCCATGACCCCGACCGAAAGAGTTTTGCCATCATCTCCTTGTTGACGGCTTAAGGCACAGGCAAGGTTTGCGGTGACCGTCGACTTCCCTACACCACCCTTGCCGCTGGCAATGGCAATAATTCTTTTGACACCGGCGAGGTTGTTTTTCTCGTTGGACCCGCTTCCTTTTTCGCCCTGTTTGAAAACAACTTGAATATCGTGGCTTTTTACTGAGGGGGCTCCATCCAAAACTTTCGTAATTTCAGCCTTTATCGTATTGGGGAGAGTTGAATCATCCCCGCTGACTTCGACCTTTATTTGAGCATGACCATCGGTGGATTTTACTTCAGTCACAAGCCCGAAGGATACAATATCTCGGCTGTAACCAGGATATTTTACATTCTTTAAGAGATCGAGAATATCTTCTTCTGTTGTCATATTAGATGGATTCATCAAGGGTTGATTCATGACTATGGCAATTCAAAATTTAAGTTCCTTTGATTTTGTTCTTTGAATTACTATTTGTTGAAAGTGATTGTTTGCGCTTGCGAGTTAGATTAAGTTTTGGATGGTAGGGGATATGAATGTGGATTTTTACAGGTGGGGGATGAAATTGGTTTTTCTTGCAATGATTGGATGTACTTCGATTTTAGCACAAGGAAGCTCTACAATTGTGCTTGGCCCGATCGAAGGAGAGTTAGCCAAGAAGCAAATTGCCTTAGATCTGGAAGGCACGCAAAAAGATTTACTTCCCCTTGCGAGGAGGGCGATCAAGGCACACGGGGCTTTCCGTTTGGCAAGTGCCCAATCGAGTAAATTTGGGATCACTTTATTTTCCGAGGGGACTAACCTATGTCTGGTCCGGATCTCTTCCGGAAAGCCCCGCCGAATTATCAAAACATTTTCCCGAGAGGGAAATTCAGTCAAGCAGGCCACACTTCGGGCATTGGATCAATTAGTTTTTGAACTAACTGGGGTACTCGGTTTTTTTGATGGGCAGCTTGCCTATCTATCATCTTTGACGGGAAATAAAGAAATTTTTGTTTCAGATGCCTTGATGAGCACTGCCCGCCCTCAAACATCTTTTGGAAAAATTACATTTAATCCAAGTTGGGATAATTCCGGTAAAGGGGTATTTTTTACAAGCAATCGTAAGATTTTTAATAATGTGTACCACTTGGACTTGGCATCTCGTAAGATTTCCAATGTCGCAAGCTACAAAGGCAGTAATCTTCGGGCGGTTCAGAATCCCAGGACCAATCAAGTTGCCTTAATCCTTTCCGCTTCCGGTAACCCAGAGCTTTGGTTGGCTGAAAACATGGGGAGCAAACCCCGAAAGGTCACCAATAATCGGAGTAATGAGTCAGGACCCTGTTGGTCACCTGATGGCAGAACAATGATTGTTACTTCCGATAGTCGCGGGCGGCCTCAACTTTACGAGGTCTCTTTATCCACGGGTAGGCTCTCCCGCATTCCCACAAATGTAAGTTCCCATTGTGCTGAAGCGTCCTGGAATCCGGTTGACCCTACTCGCATTGCATTCACTGCCGCATTGGGTGGAGGATTTCAAGTCTGTGAATACAGTTTTGCCGATAGAAAAAGTAAAGTTTTGACCAAAGGTTCCCAGCATGGCATGCAACCGACATGGGCCCGGGATGGTCGTCATTTGTATTACACCGAGAGAGCTTCAAATGGTGCAACAAGGATCATGCTCCTTGATACTGAATTTGATGAAGCTAAACCAATCCCATTGCATGATTCGTCATTCGGGCCTTGCTCGCAGGCTAGTTTCTTTTTCTCTCGTTAACTCGTTTAGAGTCCCGAAATATTAAATGAATCCAGGCTCTTACTAGATGGCCGTAGTCCATTGACTTTCCTGTTATTGCTTTCATTGGAAAATGTCGACTAATACTTAGTGAAACCTAATCTGCGTAAATGCTTCTACACTCTTATTCTTCAAGCCACGAAAGACTGTGTTTGCTCCTTGTCGGTGGCTTGTTTTTGATGATCAATTCCTAATTCTTTCTCATTGAATCCTTTATCCAAATGAAAATTCTTGTACTTGGTGATATCGTTGGCCGCCCGGGTCGAACATTCCTCACGGATTATCTCGCGGAGTACCGCCAAAAGGAAAAGATTGATTTCTGTATCGCCAATGGAGAAAACGCGGCGGGTGGTGCGGGCATTACCGCGAAAACAGCTCGGGAAATTCAAAAGGCCGGTGTGGATGCAATTACGTTGGGGGATCATGTCTGGGACCAGAAAAATTTTAATAACGAGATCGATGATTTGGATTTTGTTTGTAGACCTGCCAACCTACCTGTTTCTAATCCTGGAAGGCATTTTTTACTCCTTGAGGTGAACGGCCTAAGGCTTGGCCTTTTTACCGTCCTCGGCCGTACCTTCATGGGGCCCAAAGTAGCTTGCCCCTTTGAGGTTTCCCAAAACTTGGTCAAACAACTCGCAGAAAAGACCGATTTGCTCATATCCGAAATCCATGCTGAGACCACCTCTGAAAAAGAATCCATGGGGTGGCACTTAGACGGCAAGGTTAGCTTTGTCTTTGGGACTCATACCCATGTTCCAACCGCGGACGGACGCTTACTTCCAAAGGGTACAGCTTACCAGACTGATCTGGGCATGACTGGGCCACGGGAGTCGGTGCTGGGCCGGGAAGTTGATGCCTGCCTAGGTCGGTTTCTGGACGGTATGCCCAGGCGGTGCCCTGTGGCTGAGGGAGATGTTGGAATGCAGGGCTGCGTTTTGGAATTTACCAAAGGAAAGCTTCCATTCCCTTGTTCTATTACCCGAATTGAAATGCGGGCGGATGAGTGGGCAAAGTGTTAATCCCGGCGTCCACCCAATAAACCAAGCCTGAAGGCATAGTATAAAAGCATAAGGAGCGAACTGGCAAAGGCAGCCACATAAGTCATGGCTGCGGCATTCAGTACCTTCCTCGCTCCTTCCAGTTCTTTTTCTGCCACATAATTTCCTTGCTGTAAGCAGGTCAGCGCTCGTTTGCTGGCGTCGAATTCAACCGGCAAGGTGACCAATGTAAACACTGTGGTACAACCAAATAATAAAACCCCAAGCCATGAAAGCGATGCTCCGGTTGCAGTTTGGGCACCTCCCATAAAAAGGGCAATCATGATGACAATCATCGAAAGCCCGCTTCCCAGGTTAGCCACCGGTACCCAGGCAGAACGAAACGAAAGTAGGGCGTATGACTTTGCATGCTGGATAGCATGACCGACTTCATGGGCTGCAACTCCAAATGCTGCCATGGAGTTGCGGTCATGCACATCGGCACTTAGGCGCAATGTTTTACTGCTGGGGTCGTAGTGATCGCTTAATTTTCCTCCAACCCGTTCAATTCGAACATCGTGGATGTTATTATCAGCGAGTATTCTTTGGGCAACCTCCGCTCCGGTTAAACGGGAGCGAGTAGTAAACTGGCTGTATTTTTGGAAACGGCCTTTGGTGATACTGGAGGCATAGAGGCTAAAGCCCATGCCTATCATGATGACGACGAGATATAATGGATCAAAAAACATAGCAGGTAGTCATACAGCGTACTTGAAAATCAAATTTGCTCAAAATAAATATTAAATTTTTTCGACCCCAATGCTTACTGCATAATCTCTTTCTTTGTTTTACATTGATTGCAAATTTGGCATTTATGGAACTTGTTGTTTCCATTCTTCCTTACCCTTTATCCGTTGTCAGATGAATTCCAAGAAAACATACATCGCCGTTGATTTAGGTGCTGAAAGTGGCCGTGTCTTAGCTGCAGGTTTTGATGGCCGTGCCTTGTCTCTTCGAGTCATCCATGCCTTTGCCAATAGTCCGGTTGTGTTAAATGGATCAATCCACTGGAATACTGTTGGCCTCTATCATGAAATCCTAACAGGGCTCGCTATGGCTCAGGCAGAGTACGGGAAGAGCCTTGAATCTTTGGGTGTAGATAGCTGGGGGCTGGATTACGGTCACCTTGATAATAGGGGAAACCTTTTAGGCATGCCTTACCATTACAGAGATGAGCGGACCCTCCCTATGCTCGATTTGGTTCACCAAAAAGTTAACCGGAAGGAATCCTATGCAAGGACTGGGATACAACCTCTTTTTATAAATACCCTTTTTCAGTTAATGGCAGAGAGAGAAGTGGATCAGTCATGTATGAAAAACTCGGACCGAATGCTTTTCACCCCCGATCTTATAAACTTTTGGCTTACCGGGGAAAAAGGGAATGAGATCACCATGGCAAGCACCAGCCAAATGCTTAACCAGGAAACCCGTAAGTGGGATTTCGAATTTCTGGAGAGACTGGGGCTTCCTACCGGTTTTCTAGGCCAGTTGTGGGAACCCGGTCACCATGTCGGGTCTGTGACAGGGGCGGCCAAAGATAAGATACAATGTAGTAATCTGCCCGTTTACACCGTAGGCTCCCATGATACCGCTTCTGCGGTGGCCGGAGTTCCAGCTGCTGGAGAATCCGACTTTGCCTACCTTAGTTCAGGAACCTGGAGTTTAATGGGTGTCGAAAATCAGAAACCTCTCTGCGATCCTCTTAGTGAAAAGTTGGGTTTTACCAATGAATTTGGCATTAGTGGAGATATCCGGTACCTCAAAAATATCAGTGGGCTCTGGGTGGTGCAGGAATGCCGCAGGTACTGGAAATCCATGGGGGAAGAATTTAATTACGATCAATTAACCCACATGGCCAGAGAGGCAAAGCCTTTTGTGGCCACCATTGATGTTGATGACCCTGTTTTTTCCTCCATGGGAGATATGCCTTCCAAAATTGATACAAAATGTAAAGAAAGCCATCAGCCAACTCCATCAAGCAAAAATGAAACCATTCGCGTGGCCCTGGAAGGGCTGGCCTTGAAATATCGGCAAGTACTGGAAAACTTAAGGAATCAAACAGGCAAATCTTTGCAGACCTTGCATATTGTGGGTGGGGGTACTCAAAATGAATTACTTAATCAAATGACGGCAGATTCCACGGGTTGCGAAGTGGTGGCCGGTCCGGTGGAGGCGACATCGGTTGGTAATGTACTGGTGCAAATGATGGCCACGGGTGAAATTTCATCGATTGCGGAAGGTCGACAGATTGTCAGAGATTCATTCGAGCCTCAAAAATATGCTCCTCATCCCTCGCCTGCCTGGGATGAGGCCTATGAAAAAATGAAAAGCCTTTCCTCGAGCAGAACTTAACTTATGAAATCACAAACCATTTGGAAAAATTTACCTAAAGTTGGGATACGTCCCACGATTGACGGCCGTTTGGGAGGCGTACGGGAATCTCTTGAGGAGCAAACCATGAATCAAGCCAAAGCGGTGGCATCCCTTATTCAGGATACCCTAAAATATCCCAATGGTGAACCGGTCGAGTGTGTAATTGCTCATTCCTGTATCGGGGGAGTGGCTGAGGCGGCGGAAGCAGCGGATCAATTTTCCCGGGAGGGTGTGGGAGTTTCTCTAACTGTCACCCCTTGCTGGTGTTACGGTTCAGAGACTATGGACATGGATCCGCTCACCCCTAAAGCAATTTGGGGGTTTAACGGAACAGAAAGGCCGGGTGCGGTGTACTTGGCTGCGGTTTCCGCTGCCCATGTACAGAAAGGAATACCAGCCTACAAAATTTATGGTAAGGATGTGCAGGATTCTTCAGATGATTGCATCCCCACTGATGTGCAGGAAAAAATCTTTCGTTTTATCCGGACCGGGCTCGCTGTTTCCATTATGCGGGGAAAAGCTTATCTTTCCATGGGAGGCACATCCATGGGGATAGTTGGCTCCACAGTGGACCCTGCTTTTTTTGAGTCCTACCTTGGAATGCGGGTTGAGTTTTCTGATATGTCTGAATTTACAAGACGACTACAAGCAGATCTTTTTGATCACCAAGAATATGCAAGGGCGCAGGAATATGTAAAAACAAACTTTCTGGAAGGAGCTGACTACAATGGACAGGGAAATCAAAGAACCCGGGCTCAATTGGACCAAGAATGGGAGACCTCCATCAAAATGTGCCTGATTGCCCGTGACCTTATGGTGGGAAATCCCAGGCTGGCAGAAAAAGGGTGGGGCGAAGAAGCACAGGGGCACCATGCCATTGCTGCCGGTTTTCAGGGGCAGAGGCAATGGACGGACCATATGCCCAATGGGGACTTCATGGAAGCCGTGCTCAACTCCAGTTGGGACTGGAATGGCAAGCGCTCACCCTACATCCTTGCCACAGAAAATGATGCTTTAAATGGGGTCTGTATGCTGTTTGGTCAGTTACTTACCCATACCGCCCAAGTGTTTGCAGACCTCCGCACATATTGGAGCCCCAAGGCAGTCGAGCGTGTGAGTGGGGAAAAGCTCTCAGGTCTTGCTGAGCATGGAATTCTTCATTTGATCAATTCCGGACCCGCTGCCTTGGATGGCACTGGAGAACAGTGTGATGCTCAGGGTCACCCCACTATGAAACCTTTTTGGGAAATCTCAGATGATGAAGTTTCAGCCTGTAATCAAGCTACCAGCTGGCATCCTTCCATCACCGAATACTTCCCGGGGGGTGGTTGGTCCACTCGCTATAAAACCAAAGGAAGCATGCCTGTTACCATGACCCGTTTAAATATTATCAAAGGCCTTGGTCCTGCCCTGCAACTTGCCGAGGGGTACACTGTTGAGTTGGATGAAGATGTGCATGATGCCTTGGATCAGCGTACCAACCCGACCTGGCCGACTACCTGGTTTGCTCCCCGCCTGACCGGCAAAGGGGTTTTTGAAAGTGTTTATTCTGTTATGGATGCTTGGGGTTCCAACCATTGCGTGATGACCCCTGGGCATGTGGGGGCTGACTTTATATCTTTAGCCGCCAATCTTCGCATACCTGTTTACATGCATAATTTGGAAAACGAACAGGTATTTCGCCCATCTTCCTGGACTGCCTTTGGAACAGCCGACTTGGAAGGTGCTGATTTTAGGGCGTGTGAAAAACTCGGGCCTCTTTACTCTTCGTACAAGTAAAGTTCCGGAATCGTCTACTTTTTACGCTCGTATTCTTTGTGCAGTTTGAGAATGGCCGCTTTCAATGACTTAGCCACTTCAGCGTCCACGCTTTGCTTTGCTTTCATCGCGCTTACAAGTACTTCATGAGAAGCAACCAACAATTGATTGTAGTGAGGGGCACTGGATTTAACTCTTTGAGTTAAAAAATATTCCGCCACTATTTTTTGAATGTTTGAAGCATGGGATTCCTTGGTTGCAACCCAGCGGGATAGTTGATTACGGGATTGAGCATCTGTTTTTTCACTTAACTCATGGATAAGTTTCGATGCTTTCTCGATCGTTTTTTGATCCTCCAGCATTTGTTCAAAACGCAACTGGTCAGTGTATACCCCACAAGGAACCTGGCAGTGACCAAAAACCTGAGAAATAAACAAGGTGGAAGCAATGGAGGATAGAATAATAAGTGATTTTAGTTTCATGATGGTGATCGTTATTAAAAGTTACAGAATTTACTAATCAAAGGCAGATTCAGGGAAAGCCAAGTAAAACCGAACATGCCTACTCTCTTTTTTTTCCAGAGAAACTTTGCAACATACCAAGAACAAATTCTTTTACATCTTCAGGAATGTCGGTATCAAAAGCTAAAAATTCTTTTATTCTATCCCGAGGCATAGAGTAATTTCCCTGCATAATTTGTTTTTGCGGTCTTCCAATGCGAGGTTCACCATCATCAACCTTACAATATTTTACGGTACCATTCCGGTGGTACCGAAACGCCCATTCATCGACCAAGAGCCCAAAAAGCAATTCAAAGGCCAGGGTGTCACCATTGGGGTCGTACCAAATAGTTAAACACATAGAACCGCTAATGTATCTACACCTTTCCTTTTCACTAACGAAAGAATATCTTGGATTGGATGCTTGCATTAATTTATTGATAAAGAAAATTTTCAGAGAAAAACGATAATGAGTTGGTCATTATAGGTAATGAAATCCTTTGTCATTGCGAAATCAAAAGATTTGTACAAGATGCTTACATACTTGGGAGCCTTTTCATATGCACTCAAGCAAATCATATCGTGCGGGAGTAGCTCAGTTGGATAGAGCATCGGTCTTCTAAACCGGTGGTCGTGGGTTCGAATCCCACCTCCCGCGCCATTCATGCAATTTGAAGAATAGTCATACTTTAAAGCAAGCTTACACGGTTACGGCATCATATGATGTAAATGGTCTCGACCTACTAGCCGAGTAAAAATAATTTTTCTCTACTCAATCAAGAGAAAAAAGGAAAAAAGTATTCTCGGAAATTGAGATAATTACATTCGTTTAGGATTAGACATTCCTTGGGGTATTCTTGTACTTCA
>Ga0181571_10004666_pt1 | contig 10277 bp, 10 predicted proteins | sample 101ome_17_FD_132440 | JGI IMG/M metagenome (GOLD analysis project Ga0181571, IMG submission 132440) | Coastal salt marsh microbial communities from the Groves Creek Marsh, Skidaway Island, Georgia - 101407AT metaG (megahit assembly) | ecosystem: Environmental > Aquatic > Marine > Intertidal...
CAGGTGCCGTTGTGACTGCGGGCATCCAGGTAGGATGCCAGCGCGGCAATCAGTGAGCCCATGTGCAACGGACCCGATGGTGAGGGTGCAAAACGCCCGATATAGGATGCAGGCATCGGCGTCGGACCTGGGTGCTGTAGGTTGGCGTTTGTCATGAAGCTGGCAAAGACAGTAGTTCTGCAAAAACGCAGTATAGCGAATCGCGGACAAGAAAAAGGGCGACCATGGTCGCCCTTTCTATCGGAGTAGCATTATAACGCTGTATCGTTATTGCGTGCCGCTGTGACGAGCGGGAACTAGTCAAGCGCCCAGCTGTTTTTCCTTGATTTCGTCGAGCGTCTTGCAATCGATGCATTTGTTGGCAGTCGGCCTGGCTTCCAGGCGACGAATACCGATTTCGACACCGCACGAATCACACCAGCCGTAATCGTCATTGGCGATTAGCTCAATGGTGCTGTCGATCTTCTTGATTAAGCGGCGTTCGCGGTCGCGCGTGCGCAACTCGATGCTGAATTCCTCTTCGAGTGTGGCGCGGTCAGCAGGATCCGGCGGGTTGGCCGCTTCGTCCTGCATGTGGTGTACGGTACGGTCTACCTCTTGCATCAGTTCATTGCGCCAACTGCGCAAAATGTTCTTGAAGTGCTCTTTCTGAGCTTCGTTCATGTACTCCTCACCACGTTTGATTTTGTAAGGAGTGAAGCCTCTGGCCTGCATATGTGAATCCGGTGCTGTTACTGCAGCTGGTGCCACAGGACGGGCAGCAGCTTTTGCTTTGGGTTTAGCTTTGGGTTTGCTGACGTTTGCCTTGGTAGCCTTGGGAGCTGCTTTGGGCTTGGCTGTTGCCTTGGGCCTGGGCTGGGCTTTCGGCTTTGCCTTGGCCTGGGTTTTTACCTTGGCCTTGGGCACCCGCCGGGCTGTGGTTTTCGCCTTCGCCGCGGTTTTTGCTTTGGCTTTCGGCGCAGCTTTGGTTTTGGCTTTAGCTTTGGGCGCAGCCTTGGTTTTAGCCTTCGCCTTGGCGACGGTTTTCGCCTTTGCTTTAGGCGCCGTCTTGGCCTTGGCTTTTACCTTGGTTTTAGCTTTCGCTTTTGCCTTGGTTTTCGCCTTGGCTTTGCTTTTTGCAGGTGTTTTTTTGGTTGCCATTCCTGATCTCAAAAACTAATCTTTAGATAGTTGATTTAAAAATTACTTCAATTCCAGGCTCGCCGTTTCGCGAGGGACGCTACGCTACCAGATAATGCCCCTCAGTGCCATAAAAAGTGGAATAAAAGTGCCCATAAAAATGCCCTTAAAACGCGGATAATAGATCCGCCAGTGCATGCTTTTGAGGGTCCGTCATAATGCCCTGGGCCGATGCGCTTTTTTGGCAGTTAGCTGCTGTTCTGTCCGGGGCCAAACCAATACCGACGTTCATGAAATTCACACCGCCGTTCCAACCTGCCACACTCATCAGAAGATACAAACGTTTCCTTGCTGACATCGAACTGCCCGATGGCAAAGTGATTACCATACACTGCCCGAATACCGGCTCCATGCTGCATTGTAATACGCCGGGCAGCCGCGTCTGGTTTTCAACATCTGACAGTAAGACCCGCAAGTACCCGCACACCTTCGAGATGATCGAGGTGGCCGGCAAGAAACGCGCCGGTATCAATACCGGACGTGCCAATGCGCTGGTGCGTGAAGCCATCGAAAATGACGTCATCCCTGCACTGCAGGGATACCAGACACTGCGCCAGGAGGTGAAATACGGGCAGGAAAACAGTCGTATTGATTTCCTGCTGCAGGATCATCCGCAGCGTCCCAGCGAAGACTGCTACATTGAAGTGAAGAACGTCACGCTTGGCATGGGCAAAGGGCTGGGCCTGTTTCCGGATGCCGTCTCGACCCGTGGCACCAAGCACTTACGGGAGCTGGTTCATATTCGGGAACAGGGATCACGGGCGGTGCTGTTGTTCTGTGTGCAGCATTCCGGTATCGAACGGGTGGCGCCGGCGACGGAGATTGATCCGGATTACAGTGCAGCCTTGGTGGCAGCGGCAGAGGCCGGGGTTGAGATCATGGCCTGGCAGGCGTTAATGACGGCGCGCGAGATCAGGCTTGAGAAGGCGATTCCGGTAGTGCTGCCTCGTCTAGCATGAGGCGACCCGCTTCCAGGTGATAGTCCAGCGCCCACAGGCTGTCGCCCATGCAGGGGCCCATAATGCACAGCCCTGTATCAATCTCGAAAAAGGCACCGTGGTTGCAGCAGCGGATGTACAGGCCCTCGGAATCAAGAAAGTTGTCAGGCTCCCATTCCAGTGCAATGCCCAGATGCGGGCAGCGGTTTAGGTAGACAAAACAGTCGCCGCGCTTTTTCACCACCAGCACGCTGCGTCCTGCCGCGGTGAAGCCCCTGGCAGAGCCTTCAGGAATGTCGTCAATGTGGCAAAGCGGGACCGCCATGGCAGATATCAGCCAGCCAGTGCCTGTTCAAAATCCGCCAGCAGGTCTTTCGTGTCTTCAATGCCCACCGACAGCCGGATCATGGAGTCAGCAATGCCCATGGAGGCGCGGCGCTCGGCGCCCATCTCGTAATAGATGGTGTGGGCCACGGGAATCGCCAGGGTGCGGTTGTCGCCCAGGTGGCTGGATGACAGCACCAGTTCCAGTTTGTTCAGGAAATCAAAACAGTCTATGGCGTTATCGAGTTCGATGCTCAGCAGGGCGCCGAAGTGGCGGAACAGGGTTTTCGCCCGTTCGTGCTGGGGATGGTTTGGCAGCCCCGGATAGAACACTCTTCTGACTTTCGGGTGCGCCTGGCAGAATTCGGCAATGGCTTGGGCATTGGCGCAGGCCTTGTCCAGGCGCAGGCTCAAAGTATCGCTGCCCACAGAAATATGATGGGCGGCTTCCGGCGCTAATGCCGCGCCGAAATCGCGCAGGCCTTTCTTGCGGATCTGGGTGATGCCCCACTGGCTCGGGTCCAGGTTCTTGTAGGTGTCGTAGATGTTCGGGTACGTGGTCCAGTCAAACAGCCCGGTGTCGGTGACACTACCGGCCAGCGCGTTGCCGTGCCCGCCAATGGTCTTGGTCAGGGAGTTCGTGACCAGGCTGGCTTTCGCGGTTTTCGGCAGGAACAGCCAGGGCGAGGTCATGGTGTTGTCCACGAAGTACACCAGGTTACGGGCTTCACACAAATCGCCGATTGCCACCAAGTCGACCACCTGGGTGACCGGGTTGGCAATGGTTTCCACAAACACCAGGCGCGTGTTGTCCTGGATGGCGGATTCGACATTGGCGACGTCGGTGGCATCAATAAACGTCACTTCAATGCCCAGTTCCCTGAAGGTGTTGAACAGGGAGTTGGTGTTGCCGAACAGGAAAGCGCTGGAAACGATGTGATCGCCCTGCCGGAGCAGTGCCAGCAGGGTGGAGCCGATACCGGCCATACCTGTCGCAAAAATGACTGTGCCCAGGCCCTGTTCCAGCTTTGTGACTTTCTGTGCCAGTGCCTCGATGGTGGGATTGTTCTGGCGGCCGTAGGCAAAGCCCTTGCGCTTGTTCTGGAATACCCCGGCAAGCTCGCGGGCATCCTCGTAGGCATAGGCGACAGACGGATGTATCGGCTTGTGCAATACCCCGTGTTCCGGCTTGCCTTCCCGGTCGGAGTGCAGGACGGTGCTGTTGAATCCTTTTTTGCGATCAGTCATGACGAAATGCGTCCCGGGTGCGTTTAACAGGGATTGCGGATGATACTTGATTTGGGGATACCCGACTATTCCGGGACAAAGGCAAGAGACAGGAGGCAAGGACGAACCGTCAGGCAACAGGTGTTGCTCTTGGGCGGGAACAGGTTCAGAGCCTTTGGCCATCATGGCGAATGGTGGCGCAAGTGCCTTGTACCAACCTACATACAAGCATGTCCCAAGCACAGACTTGTTTTTATTGAAGCGTTGACAAAGGCAGGCATGCAATCATCCTGTTCTTGCCTCTTGCCTCTTGCCTCTTGCCTCTTGCCTCTTGCCTCTTGCCTCTTGCCTCTTGCCTCTCAGTTTTCCTGCTGACTCTGGCAGTCAAAACAGCAGGGGGCTTCCGGTTGAACATCCAGGCGGCTGACATCGATGTCGTTGCCGCAACTATCGCAATAACCATAATCCCCACTGAGAAATTTGGCGAGCGCCTTGTTGACTCGTCTGAGGCGGTTTTCCACCTGGCGTTGCGAGGATTGCGCCATGCTTTGCTGCTGCATCGCATCCATGCGCGACAGGCGTCCAACCTTGGACTGGTCAAGCACGACCGTATCGGCCGCAGTCTTACCCGTCTCATACTGGGCCTGGAGCGCTTCCCTAAGTGTTTCGAGCCGCCCCTGAAAGGTTGCCAGTTGGCTGTCGTCCAACATGTTTAGTTGCCGAACCGCGCGTAGATGGGACTGGTCGCGATGCGATCGGTGATTTCCGCCAGGCGTGCCTGGTAAGCCTCGGAATCGCGGCTGCCATAGGCCTTGATGAACTCGGCCTCCGTCATGCCGTCGTAGGTACCCACGGGGGGCAGGTAATCGGTACTGGCCTGGCTGTCCTTTATGATGTCCTGGAACAGTCGTGCATCCCTGTCCGACCGGGTGGCCAGCATGCCCAGCAGGGAGCCGGCCTGATTGGCCGCGATATCGGTAAAACTGAAGCCGGTACGAAAGCGAGAATCGTGGACCTCCTTGTAGATGGAAATCACTTCGGCCATGGCGGCACCGGCAGAGGCGGCAATGGCGGCCGAGCCGACCACATGCTGGGCCAGATCTTCGCGGTTTTCGATGACGACCCTGACCCGGCGCGGTTCGGCCAGCACGGTGTCGGTGCCGATCAGCTGGGGCAGCTCAAGTTCTGTGAGGTAGGCCGTGAGCACAATGAATATGGCCCGGTTTTCAGCGACCGGATCAGCACCGCCGGCACTGTTGAGACTGGCATAGAGAAACAGGGGACGTAGCAGGTCGTTAAGTCCGATGCGCCGGATGTCAGCGGGCAGTTCGGCCAGGGTAGCCGCGAGCTTGTCATGAAAGTACTTCAGGCGCCTGGCTTCGCGCGCGCTGACAAAGGCCTGGCGGGCCTGGTCTTCCAGCTGGCGCAGGTTGTCGCCCTGCCAGTTGAGGACGATGACGACGTTATCCTCGGTGATGCTCTGGAAATCCAGGGATGCAAAAAACGAGGCGACCAGCTGGTAATTCTGGTCTTCTGCCAGTCGTGCGTTCACCGCTTCACGAAGCGGAGCCAACAGCGGTGCCGGGATCGACAGGGCACCGGCATCCACCGATGCCAGCGCCAGGGCGTCATCGACATGCCGGAAGCGCAGGTCGAGATTGACGTAGCGTTGCAGTCCGAGCATGGCGATCGGAATACTCAGGCGAATGCTGGCGCCGGCTTGTCGCAGATCGGTGTGAATATTGACGGCCGCGAGTGTGGGGTTGGTGTTTTTGACGTAGGTTGTCAGGGCGGAGAGTTCATTCTCGGTCAGGCGCACTTCCTGGTAGTCGCTGGCCAGCAGCTGGCGCGGATCATGGTCGATCATCAGTTGCTGGATTTCCCGGATCTGTGCCTGGTCTAGGGGAGGACTTTTTGGCACAGACGGGTTTTGCTGCAGGGTTAACAGCAACAGGATGAGCGGCAGGCTGGACACGCACAGGGCGATACTGCCGATGAGTATTTCCAGAACTTTCATGAAAAAACTGGGACTGGCTCACAGGAAGCGGTGGTGAAGACTCCTTAATTTCATCATTATGCGTTATGATGCGCAAACAATTGCGTCTCCCTGGTCTTTAATGATCGTCAATTCAGGATGTTACGGGGTGTTTTTCAGTCTCCGTTGAGGCTGAGGAAATGGCGCTGAATGATCCTGCACAACGACGGGATTTCTGGAAAAGCAACGCGGAACGATGCAAAAACGCTGACCTAGGTGACATTTATGCAAGCTTACAGGGTTTACATGCTGGGACTGACAGCCGTCATGGTCATGTTGCAGTCTGCCTGCGCAAGCACCGAAAGCCAGACTGTCTATACGCCCGGCAGCGGGGCAAGCAGCGCCGAAACAATAGCCAGTGCCGGCCAGTCAGTCGAGAGCCAGGCAGCTATGGATCAGGCCGCTATGGACCAGCAGCGTGCCGAAGCCGAAGCCCTGGAAAGACAGCGGCAGGAAGCCGAAGCCCGTCGTATCGCCCAGCAGCGTGAGGAAGCCGCCCGTCGCGCCGAAGAGGAGCGCCTGGCCCAGGAACAGGCCGCCCGCGAAGCCGAGCAAGCCGCTCGTCGCGAAGCCCAGCTTGAGCGCATTGAAGCCCTGCGGGCCCAGATCGCTGCCAACGAGACAGAAACTGAAAACGTCGAAGCCGCCAATGCTGCACTTCGCCAGGCCATCGCAGCAGCCGAGGAACTCGGCCAGGCCCTGTCCGAGGAAGAGGAAAAGTACAACAACGCCGATGAATCCACCGGTGAACTGCAGGATGAGCTCAATACTGCCCGCCTGGAAGAACTCGCCAGCCGAGTGGAAACTCTGAGCAACCAGGCCCAGTCCCTGCTGGCCCAGCCCTGATAGCGGCTGCCCCTGTCATTCGCCATGAGCAAGTCTGGCAAAGGGCCGAAAAGCGGGGAAATCATACCTTTCCGGCGTGCTGACAGCGCGGCCGAGGCGCGGCGGGATGAACGTCGTGAAGCCAAGGCCAAAGACCTCAAATCCCGTTTTGCTGCCGCCAGGCAGGCCTCGGAATCCTCGTCAAAAGCCGCAGAACGCCTCAAGCAGCTTTTCAAGCAGCCCGGGCCCAAACCCGGTAAAAATCCCGGCAAGAAGCCGCGCTGAAAGGCGAACAGCCAGCCCGTCCAAATTATTCGGTAAATTCCCCTGAAACTGCCTGTTTTTGTGGCAATGTAGCCACACGCTGAAAAGCTGCCTTTCCCTTTGTTTGTGCCAGTCGTTGTGATAAAGTGCGCGGATTTTTTAACGGCCAAACCCACAACCATAATAACTATTTGTTAACTCGGAGAGACCCGCATGCTTGGCGCCACTAGCTTGATTATCCTGCTGTCCCTGTTTGGAATCGGAGTGGCCTTTTTCTACATGAAAAAGGTCACTGACATCCCCCTTGACCTGGGGCTGGACAAAGAGGACAGCGTTCGACTGAAGTCCATCCACGGTGCCATCGCTGAAGGTGCCATGGCCTTCCTGAAGCAGGAGTACAAGGTATTGTCCATCTTCATGGTGGCCTTTGCCGTAGTAATTGCCCTGCTGATTGACGACAAGCACACCGAGAACATCAGCGAAGGTATTTACACCGCCATCGCCTTCCTGTTCGGTGCCGTCATCTCCATTGTGTCCGGCTACATCGGCATGAAAGTCGCCACCGCCGGTAATGCCCGTACCACGGTTTCTGCCCGCAACAACATTGGTGACGCTTTCCGCGTAGCCTTGAATTCCGGCGCCGTCATGGGCTTCTCCCTGGTCGGTCTGGCTACCCTGGGCCTGATCATCATCTACCTGTTCATGGGTGCGGTCCTGCCGGAAGACGTGCCGAACAACGTCATGATGGAAATCATTGCCGGTTTTGGTTTGGGCGGATCCTCCATTGCCCTATTCGCCCGTGTGGGTGGCGGTATCTTCACGAAGGCGGCTGACGTCGGTGCTGACCTGGTAGGTAAAGTGGAAAAAGGGATTCCGGAAGACGATCCGCGCAACCCGGCGGTTATCGCCGACAACGTCGGTGACAACGTGGGTGACGTGGCCGGTATGGGTGCTGACCTGTTCGGTTCCTGTGCCGAAAGTACCTGTGCGGCCCTGGTGATCTCTGCACTGGCCTTCGCCGGTGACATCAACGCCATGCTGTACCCGATCATGATTACCGCCATCGGCATTCCGGTGAGCCTGGTAACCAAGATGCTGGTGAATGTGCACACTGAAGAGCAGGTGGCGCCTGCCCTGAAGAAACTGCTCATGATCTCCAGCGTGCTGATGGCTGTGGTCATGTACTTCGTCACGGTCGCCATGGTGCCGGAAACTTTCGTCATCAACGGCAACGAGTATTCCGCCATGGGCGTGTATTGGTGTTTCCTGTCCGGTCTGCTGGCCGGCCTGGCGGTAGGTCTGCTGACCGAATACTACACCTCTGACCAGTACCAGCCGGTGAAGGATATCGCCAAGTCCTGTGAAACCGGTGCTGCCACCAACATCATTTTCGGCCTGGCTCTGGGCTACAAGAGTACCGTACTGCCTTACCTGGCCATCGCCGTATCCATTTACATGTCCTGGCAGTTCGCTGACATGTACGGTATCGCCATTGCCTCCCTGGGCATGCTGGGTACCCTGGTTGTCGCCCTGTCCATCGATGCCTACGGTCCGGTAGCGGACAATGCCGGTGGTATCGCCGAAATGGTCGGCCTGGACAAGGAAGTACGTCGTCGTACCGATATACTCGACTCTGCCGGCAACACTACGGCTGCAATTGGTAAAGGCTTCGCTATCGGCGCAGCCATCCTGACGTCACTGGCCCTGTTTGGCGGCTTCCTCACAGCCTCTGAAAACCTCCTGAAGGAAGCCAACGGTGACGACTACAGCCTGATCGCCACCATCAACCTGCTGGACCCGATTGTGTTCACCAGCCTGTTCATTGGCGCAGTTCTGCCGTTCCTGTTCTCTGCCATGACCATGAAATCCGTGGGCGCTGCCGCCTATGACATGATCGAGGAAGTGCGTCGGCAGTTCCGCGAGATTCCGGGCATCATGGAAGGCCAGGGTCGTCCCCAGTACGGTCAGTGTGTGGCCATTTCCACCAAGGCTGCCCTGCGTGAAATGATCGCCCCGGGTGTCCTGATCATGGGTACACCGCTGGTCGTAGGCTTCCTGTTCGGTGTGCAGGCCGTTGCCGGTATTCTGGCCGGTTCCCTGGTCACCGGTGGTGTACTGGCCATTGCCTCCTCCAACTCCGGTGGTGCCTGGGACAACGCCAAGAAGTACATCGAAGCCGGTAACCTGGGTGGCAAGGGCTCTGAAGAGCACAAGGCCGCTGTTGTCGGTGACACCGTAGGTGACCCGCTGAAAGACACCTCAGGTCCGTCCCTGAACATCCTGATCAAGCTGTCTGCGATCCTGAGCCTGGTATTCGCCCCGTTCTTCGTGAACTACGGCGGCGTCCTGCTCTGATCCTCTCAATGTCATCAGACTGAGCGAAAAAGGGGGCTTTGCCCCCTTTTTCATGAGCGGTATTCCAATTTGCATCCATGTTGAAATAGTTCGCGGCTAAAGCCGCTCCTTCACTATACCGAGACTGATCAACTGCGCGGCATGAGCTGCAACACCTGAATTATCCACTGAATCCACAATAGAGCTGTCAACCATGAGCAATGCCAAATCCATTCATCCCCATCCTGATTCCAACCTGAGCCAGGTGAAAAACATCATCGTCGTTGCCTCTGGCAAGGGTGGCGTGGGCAAGTCCACCACGGCCGTAAACCTGGCGCTGGCCCTGGCTCGTCAGGGCTACCAGACCGGCCTGTTTGATGCCGATATTTATGGACCAAGCCAGCCGCTGATGTTGGGTATTGCGCCAGGCACACGCCCCGAAATTGAAAACGGCAAGATCATGCTGCCGGTGGAGGCCCATGGCATCAAGGCCAACTCGGTGGGCCTGCTGGTGGACGAAAACCAGGCCATGGTCTGGCGTGGCCCGATGGTTGTGGGTGCCTTCAACCAGATCCTCAATGACACCAAGTGGGGTGAACTGGACTTCCTCGTGGTAGACATGCCCCCGGGCACGGGTGACATCCAGCTCAGCCTGGCGCAAAGCGTACCGGTGACCGGTGCCGTGATTGTCACGACTCCGCAGGACGTGGCGCTGCTGGACGCCAAGCGCGGTATCGAGATGTTCCGTAAGGTGGAAGTGCCAATTCTGGGCATCGTGGAAAACATGAGTATTCACATCTGCAGCGCCTGCGGCCACAGCGAGCATATCTTTGGTGACGGTGGTGCAGGACGCATCGCGGAAAGCTACGGGGTCAGTCTGCTCGGTGAGCTGCCGCTGGAGTTGAGCATACGCCAGCAGTGCGATGAAGGTAACCCGGCCGTGGTGGCCGATCCTGATGGCAAGGTCGCCGGTATTTACCTGGAAATTGCCGCCAAGATTACACAGCAACTGGTCTCGGCACCGGCCGGTAAGTCCGGCCCGAGCATTTCGATCAGTGATGATTGATATCCGGGTGTAGGGGGTAGGTCGGCATAGGCCTAAGGGGCCGTTTGCCGACATTGGCATCTGAACTCGTTATCTGGTTGGGGGG
>Ga0181571_10004667_pt1 | contig 10275 bp, 10 predicted proteins | sample 101ome_17_FD_132440 | JGI IMG/M metagenome (GOLD analysis project Ga0181571, IMG submission 132440) | Coastal salt marsh microbial communities from the Groves Creek Marsh, Skidaway Island, Georgia - 101407AT metaG (megahit assembly) | ecosystem: Environmental > Aquatic > Marine > Intertidal...
ACCTTTGCCTGTTTACCTTTACGTAATTTATAAGATTGTAAACGTGGTAAAAAGACTTCAAAGCCCTGATTTTTCAGATGCTCAAGTGCTCTGTATTCTTCTCGGGGTTTACTGTGGATTAAATACCAACAGGATGCCATTTGATTTACTCTGAATTCCTTATAATTTAACCCAAACTCATTGCAGCTTTGATGCTCTCGTGCATAAAACCTCGCTGCAGCAAAAAACGCTCGCACTTCGCTCTTTCTTTGACATTACCGGTGTCCAACACTGGAAATCGCTTTTCCAAAGCCTGCCGACATAGCCTTTCCCAGTCATTTTCTTCACTATAAAGACATTCCCTGACTTCGCCAGAATGCAGGCCTTTACCATAGAGCTCTGACTCTATCTTTAAAGGCCCGAAGCCTTTATTTCGCCGAAAACGTACATAGGCCTCCAGATAACGCTGATCTGATTGCAGATTTTCATCCCTGAGTTTCTCCAGCTCAGGAAAGATATCTTCTTCTGGATATTTTACAGCTAGCTTTTGGACTAGTTCTTTGAAGGAATGTTCCCGCCGCGCCAGCAAATCCATTGCGGCACGGCGAATAGCAAATTCAGGTTTTTCTGAGGTATCCATACTCACAAATTGCGAGCCTATTCTCCAGCGACAGCAACCTCGTCTGGTTCTTCGTCAACCTGCGCTGGTGAATCTTTTGGTTTGCCTGGCTTGGCAAGCAATAGCTCTCTGAGCGTCGTTTCAATTTCCTGAGCCACTTCAGGATTTTCTTCTAGATACTGGATGGCATTCTTTTTCCCCTGACCGATCTTTTCACCCTTGTAGGCATACCAGGCTCCGGATTTTTCCACCAAATCATGCTTAACGCCCATATCAATAATCTCACCCAGACGGGAAATCCCTTTGCCATAATAAATCTGGAATTCAACCTGTTTGAATGGCGGCGCCACTTTATTTTTTACCACCTTGACACGGGTTTCATTACCAACGACTTCTTCGCCTTCCTTGATTGCGCCGATTCGGCGGATATCCAAGCGTACAGACGAATAAAATTTAAGCGCATTACCTCCAGTAGTCGTTTCAGGTGAGCCAAACATAACCCCGATCTTCATACGAATCTGGTTAATAAAAATCACCAGGGTATTTGAGTTCTTAATGTTTCCCGTCATTTTACGCAATGCTTGTGACATCAGACGGGCCTGCAAGCCCATATGACTGTCACCCATATCGCCTTCGATCTCAGCGCGAGGCGTTAGAGCGGCAACAGAATCCACCACCACAACATCAACGGCTCCGGAACGCACTATCATATCGCAGATTTCCAGTGCCTGTTCACCGGTATCCGGCTGGCTCACCAATAAATCATCGACATTGACACCGAGATTGCCTGCATAGATAGGATCCAGCGCATGTTCCGCATCTATAAATGCACAGGTACCCCCTGCCTTTTGCGCCTCGGCAATAACCTGTAAAGTCAGCGTTGTTTTACCGGAGGATTCAGGTCCATAAATTTCAACGACACGCCCTTTGGGTAGTCCACCGATTCCCAGTGCTACATCCAGACCTAAAGAGCCGGTTGATATGGCAGGAATGGCTACACGCTCTGAATCACCCATGCGCATCATCGAACCTTTGCCGAACTGCTTTTCTATTTGTGCTAAGGCCGCACTAAGCGCTTTTTCTCTGTTGTTATCCTGCTCTGCCATTGATTTACCTGCGTTAGATATTGATTTATATGAAATTTCTATAATTAAACTAGGGTCTATCCGGTAAAATTTGTAGCTTTATTTCGACTGAAATATAAAAAAGATTTACGCGGTAAACTGGCAATAATTAAAGCAGATAAACTGTCCTTATTCAAAAGAGATTTTTTGTATGATCAGAATGAATCACGTAGAATCTATCGCCTCGTTTTTTGACTTTTCAGCTTTATAAAACTCAGCAGGCCACCTTGAATAACCCAGCTTCAGCACACACTCCCATGATGCAGCAATACCTGAAAGTAAAGGCCGAGCATCAGGATGAATTGCTGTTCTACCGCATGGGTGATTTCTATGAACTGTTCTACAGTGACGCTGAAAAAGCAGCAAAACTGCTTGATATAACTTTAACAGCACGTGGCAAATCCGGTGGCAATCCTATCCCCATGTGTGGTGTCCCCTATCACGCTGCAGACCGTTATCTGGCAAAGCTGGTCGAGCACGGTGTTTCCGTCGCCATTTGCGAACAGATCGGCGATCCGGCAACCAGCAAAGGCCCTGTTGAACGTAAAGTCGTCAAACTGATCACGCCCGGCACCTTGAGTGATGAAGCGCTACTTAAGGAGACTCAGGACAGACTGCTCTCGGCGCTTTATTTTGATGGCAATAAATATGGTCTGGCTTCGCTGGATTTAAGTGCTGGTCACTTTTCAATACTAGAGGCTGAAGATGAAAACACTTTGATAAACGAGCTGGAACGCATCAACCCGGCAGAGTTATTAATCAGCGAAAGCAGTCATTGGATCCAGACTATTGCTACCAGAACCGGTATACGTAAGCGACCTGACTGGGATTTTGATCTGGACAGCGCCATACGCTCACTCAAACAACAGTTTCAAACAGATACTCTCAACGGCTTTGGTTGTCAGGGTTTAACGAGCGCCTTGTCAGCAGCAGGTTGCCTGTTGCACTATGCCAAAGAAACGCAGTTTTCCGAGCTACCGCATTGCCAGGGTCTGCGGGTAGAACAAAATAACGACAGTCTCATTCTGGACAGTATCAGCCGCCGCAATCTGGAAATTGACAGCAATCTCAATGGCGGCAAGGAAAATACGCTGAGCGCTGTATTGGATCACTGTTCTACCAGTATGGGGTCACGCCTGCTCAAGCGCTGGCTGCACCGCCCTATTCGTGACATCCAGCAATTGCAGTTACGTCAGCAAGCCATCAGCAGTCTGATCAATAACTATCATTACGAAAGTATTCAAGCGTTACTGGCGCAGGTGGGCGATCTGGAACGTATTGTCGCCCGAATTGGATTACGCTCTGCCCGCCCCCGTGACCTGGTCAAAATGCGTGAAGCCTTTACCCTGCTTCCTGAGTTACAGGCTATTTTAAAAAGCATTGATTCACCTCAGCTGCAGACCCTGTCTCACGGTATTAGTGAGCAACCGGAATTACTTAAAGAGCTGGAGTCGGCCATTGAAGAAAATCCACCAGTAGTCATCCGCGAAGGTGGCGTTATTGCCCCCGGTTACGACAGTGAACTGGATGAATTAAGAAACCTGAGCAGCACAGCAGGTGACTTCCTGACAAAACTCGAACAGGAAGAAAAATCCCGCACGGGTATCAGTACGCTCAAAGTGGGCTACAACCGTGTGCACGGCTACTACATTGAAATCAGCCGCTTACAATCTGAACAGGCACCGGCTGAGTATATACGGCGCCAGACCCTGAAAAATGCCGAGCGCTTTATTACGCCACAACTAAAGGAGTTCGAAGACAAGGTACTCAGTGCTAAAAGTAAATCGCTGGCAAGAGAGAAACAATTATACGAAGAATTGCTGGATAAACTGGCTCTCCAGCTTAAAGCCCTGCAGGAAAATGCCTACTGCCTGGCTGAACTGGACGTATTGACCAATTTTGCTGAACGCGCGCAAAGCCTGAACTTAAACTGCCCTGAATTGAGTGCCGAAGCAGGTATTCATATCAAGCAAGGTCGGCACCCTGTTGTCGAACAGGTCATGGATGAAGCTTTTGTTGCCAATGACCTAACACTAAGCCCGGACACTAAAATGTTGATCATCACAGGCCCTAATATGGGCGGTAAATCAACTTATATGCGTCAGACTGCCATCATCGTTTTACTCGCCTATACCGGATGTTTTGTGCCGGCTGAGCATGCCATCATTGGTCCTGTTGATCGTATTTTTACCCGTATCGGTTCTTCTGATGACCTCGCGGGCGGGCGTTCAACCTTCATGGTGGAAATGACGGAAACGGCAAACATTCTGAATAATGCAACAGCATCAAGCCTGGTCTTGATGGATGAAATAGGACGCGGCACCAGCACCTTTGATGGTTTATCGCTGGCCTGGGCCTGCGCTGTCAATATCGTCACAAAAATAAAAGCCTTAACCTTATTCGCGACCCATTATTTTGAATTAACAGCTTTGGCCGATCAGTTCCCTGCCATCAGAAATGTACATTTAAATGCTACTGAACATGATAACGGTATCGTTTTCTTGCATAGCGTTGAAGATGGACCAGCCAATCAAAGTTATGGCCTGCAGGTTGCCCAACTGGCTGGTATCCCCGGGACAGTCGTCCAACAAGCCAAATCGAAATTAAAACAGCTGGAGAATGATGAATTTAAAAATACGGCTTCATCCTCTGCCCAGCCCGACCTGTTTCCCAAGACAGCACCACATCCTGCCATTGATAAACTTCTGGAAATTGACCCTGATGAGATGACCCCTAAACAGGCGCAGGACTTCATCTATCAGCTTAATAAACTAGTGCGGGATAGCTAATTCTTGCTAAAATACGCGGCTTGAAAGGTATTAAGGAGACTCAAGATGACCTTTGTTGTTGGTGAAAATTGTATCCGTTGTAAACATACTGATTGTGTAGAAGTATGCCCCGTAGATTGTTTCTATGAAGGGCCTAACATGTTGGTCATCAATCCCGACGAATGTATCGACTGTGCCCTGTGCGAACCTGAGTGCCCTGTCGATGCCATTTATGCTGAAGACGAATTACCCGAAGATCAGGCCGATTTTTTGGAAATTAATGCTGAACTCAGCGAACAATGGCCAAATATTACTGAAATGAAAGATGCTTTACCGGATGCGGAAGAATGGGCCGATAAGTCGGACAAGAAACAGTATCTGGAGCGATAATTCAGCTGACTTTCAATTAGCATTTAGTAACTGTCATTTATCCTTATTTATCGCCCAGTAAGTAGTCAATACTTAAACCTTCTTGTTCCAGATAATGGCGCAAACGCAATAAGGCTTCAATTTGAATTTGCCTGACCCTCTCCCGGGTCAGGCCAACTTCTTCACCCACTTGATCCAAAGTACTGGATTCATAGCCATAGAGACCAAAGCGGCGAGCCACTATTTCTGCTTCTCTGGCAGAAAGTCGTTCAACCCATTTCTCCAGTCTTTTGCGTAAATCTTCCTTTTCCAGTATTTTTTCAGGGCTTGCATTCGCATCATCCGGAAAAACATCCAGTAAACTGGTGTCAGTATCGTTAGCCAAAGGGACATCTGCTGAACAAACCTCTATTTCTCTTCTTCTTAATTTAACTACCTGTTTAACTGGTAATTGCATGCGATCTGCCAGTTCATCATCACTTGGGCTTCTGCCCAGTTCTTCAGCAAGCTGACGCATGGCTCGAGCGCAGCTATTCATATCCTTGATCACATGGATTGGCATCCGGATAGTCTTGCCATTATTCATAATGGCCCGATCAATGCTCTGCTTAATCCACCAGGTGGCATAGGTTGAAAAGCGAAAGCCCAGTTCAGGGTCAAATTTTTCGACCGCGCGCATCAGGCCCAGGTTACCTTCTTCAATCAGATCCAAAAGCGGCAACCCCCTGTTCAATGAGCGTTTAGCGAGCGTGACTACTAAACGCAAATTGGACTCAATCATCTGCTTTCTTGAATTATCATTCCCCTTTACAATTTCTCTCGCCAGCCTTATCTCCTCATTAGCCGACAACAAGGGCGTATGCCCTATCTCATTAAGGTATATAGTGGTTGGATCCAGCTCAGCATGACTCTGTTTTTCACTGTAACCAGATGCTTTACTGGACTTACCCACGAATTGATTTGCTTTTGATTTACTAGCTGCTTTTGACTTTCTTGAGGGCTGTTTTAAAGAGCTGACTTTCTGAAGCAGATAAGTCTTTTGCAGGCTTTTTTTATTTTTTGAAGAGAGTGACGGAGTGTCTTCTATTTTGTCCATTCCTAGACTCCTTTTCCAATTCACCAATCCCAATCTGCTCAAGAGCCTACACTTTCACCCTTCAAGCATGCCTCGTACTAGCACACTTTAGTATAGTACGATTTCAATCCGTCGCTAATTTTTTTGTTTGATTTGGAATAATTTTATTAAAACCTAACGTGGCGGCAAATAAGCTTGCGGATCAACGGGGCTGCCTGCCAACCTTATTTCGAAATGGAGCATGTTTCTGTCTATACCTGTGGAGCCTAAATTGGCTATCTGCTGACCTCTGCTGACCCTGTCTCCCTCATTAACATTAATTGAACTGTTATGCGCATAAGCACTTAAAAACTGGTCATTATGCTTGATGATAACCAGCTCGCCATAACGCAAAAGACCACTCCCCGCATAAACCACTTCACCGGACTCTGCCGCCAACACTGGGTCACCACTGTTACCTGCGATATCGATGCCTTTATTTTCATTATTATTACTTGAAAATGTGCCAACTATATTGCCTTGAGCCGGCCAGACCCAGCGTAACAGGCTGCTGTTTGTTTCTACTGGTCGAGTCTGGGCATTTCCTGTCGCATTTCTGCTTATGGTTTGTGTCTGGGTTTGACGTATATTTGTGGCAGAACTGATAGCTGGCGTATTTTTAAGATCCAGGCTCAATTCCTGTCCTGGGAAAATAGTATAGGGTTCCCGGATATTGTTGGCCAAAGCCAGCGCCTGATAATCGAGATCATACATCCAGGCAATTGCGTAGAGGCTTTCACCTTCATTTACCCGGTGAATGGGTCCATTCCCCAAAATCACCGTTGTACGTTGTGAAGCAATATCCTCTTCGCCAAGTTCAACAACAGGCGCACGATAACTCCCGCTTGAACAAGCTGCCAGCACTGCTGTAAAAAGTGCTATCAAAATGATTTTGAAGCTTGCCGAATATTTCATCACGAATATAAATCACCCATCAAAACTAAAACGAGTCTATCAAAACCGCTATTCAATCGGCTGTGCTTGCTTTTCGAGAAAATATACCAACAAAAATCCAAGCAAAACAAGCAGGATAAATACAATAAAAAATGAGAATGAAAAACTGTCAGTATTCAGTTCCTCCGGCCACATGGAGTAGAGTGATCCAATTAGCACACCTAATAGAAAAATAAGTGTCTGGTCTCGCCAGTGCTTTAATAAATAAGCCAGTAATTTGGAGAAGCCAATCAACCCAATTACACAGCCGGCTATAAAAGGTAGCAGGATAAGCAGGTCAATATTCCTGACAGCATTCAAAACATGTTCATATGCACCTAACAACAACAAAATAAATGCACCTGAAATGCCAGGTAAAATCATGGCGCAAATAGCAATTGCGCCACTAAAAAAAATAAACAATAAATTTACCTGAGTTTCATTCTGGGGAATAAAGTTCAAAAGCACCGCCAGTAATATTCCGGCGAAAAAAACTAAAGTCCTTTGGAAATTCCAATGCGTAATCTGCTTTTTAATGTATAAACTGGAGGCCAGAATCAACCCAATAAAAAATGACATGACATGGGCTTCATAATTATCCAGCAAATAACTGACAAAATTAGCAAATAATATAGCGCTGCTAATGATCCCTGCAAAAAGGGTCAGTAAAAAATTACCGTTGATTGCTTGCCATCCCGCTTTAGGTCCATTTGCATAAAGAATCTTCAATGCATTTACATTGCATGCCTGGATGGAAAATATAAGTTCTTCATAAATATTAGTAATGAAAGCAATTGTGCCTCCGGACACCCCGGGAACGGTATCTGCAGCTCCCATCGCCATGCCTTTCAAATACAGCAATAACCGCTTTTTATTAAAAAACTTATTATCTGTCGTCACTTAACGCTTCACCCCTTCCAGCAAGGGAACAAATATCACAGGCTCAACGCTCTCCACTTCTACTTTGCCCTTAGTCTTTCTGCACACCTGCAATTCCTGCTTTCGTGCATCCCCGACAGGAATAACAATCACGCCTTCTTCCGCCACCTGTTCAATTAAAGCTTTTGGAATTTCGGTCGCGGCCGCCGTCGTAATAATGGCATCGAAAGGCGCGTGTTGCGGCCAGCCATAACGTCCATCCGCACATTTTAACTGAATATTATTAATGCCAAGCTGGGCAAGCCGCTCTTTGGTTTTTTGCAGCAGAGGACTGATGCGTTCAATGCTGTACACTCGCTTGACCAGTTGCGCCAGGATGGTTGTCTGGTAACCGCAACCAGTGCCGAGCTCAAGCACACTTGCCCTATCTTCTTTATTATTTTTAGCCAAGGCGCTGATAACGATCTCAGTCATTCTCGCGACAATATAAGGTTGCGAAATCGTTTGATCAAAACCTATCGGCAGTGAGACATCTTCATAGGCCCGGTGAGCAAGGGCTTCTTCTATAAAAAGGTGACGAGGTGTTGTTCGTATGGCTTCGAGTACAGCTACCTGCTGAATACCCTGTTCTATGAGGCGTTGCACCAGACGCTCCCTGGTACGAAGCGAAGTCATGCCAATGCCTTCTTGCCTGATACTGCTATTCATATAAGTCTCTCATACCTTTTAGCTAAATTCCGATGGCCTTAGCTTGACCAGCTCACGCAAAAAAGAAGTTGCATAAGCGCCTTTAGCCAGACTGAACTCCAGCACAACTGTATTTTCGTCTTCTATTTTGTAGCTAAGATTTTCCGGCATGCTGCGCAAGGCTCTTCTGGCCTGTTTTAATCCAGCATCTTCCAGACCCTGTCTCATTTCATGTTCACTGGATAGCACTTCCTTTTCCAGCAAAGCACATAAACCCTCGGATAGTAATTCTCCTCCCCCCCACAATGGACCACTGGGATGAATATCTTTTTTGGCAAGCCTATCGTTTAAAATCTGGTCCCAAGCTGCCGGTTTAAAACTTGCCGAGCTACCAGCTAGACACATAAGATCACCAGCTATATAGCTATTCCATGTTTTGTCTTCAACTCTTTGAGACAAAACCTTGTTAAACAAATAAGCCCGTGCTGCAGAAAGATAAATACTGCGTTGATAACGGTCTTTAACTTTCAGTTTTCCAGAAAAAAGCTGCAAGGCTTTATCAACATTATCGCCATTAGCCCCAAAGCGTTGTTCCCCAAAGTAATTAGGCACCCCTTCCAAACTTACTTTCTGCAAGCATTGAATCAGGCTCTCGGCGCTGTCACTTAAATTACGCAGACGTATAAAAAACTGATTACTGCCATGACTGCCACGCTGTAATTTTCGTTTATTTCTTTGTATATGTTTTATCTGGATGTGCTCAGAATTTAATTGCCCTACATCACCCGCTTCTTTATTCCCCAGCTTCACACTAAACCATTGCTGAGTAATCGCCTGCTTATCTTTCATACCGGAAAAAGAAACATCCCTGCCTGGCAATCTAAAATATTGCATAAGACGCTTTTGTACGTTCTGCGTTGTAAGACCATCTTTTTCTACCAATAAAAAAAGATGCTCACCTTCCCCGTCAGGGTCAAAATTTAATACTTCCCTGACCTGAAAATCTGCGTTATGCACTTTATAGCTGGCAGTTAATGTCGGTTCGGAATAAGCATAAGCTAGCGCCTGCATATGCTTTTAGTTGTTCTGCTCTATCAATACAACGGCCTGCACAGCAATCCCTTCTCCACGACCTGTAAATCCAAGACCTTCACTGGTTGTTGCTTTGATACTGAATTTATCCAATGGCAACTGCAAGGTATCCGCCAGGGACTGTCGCATAGACTGCTGATAAGGTGCCAACTTTGGTTTTTCAGCGATAACAGTGATATCAGCATTAAGCAGGTGCCAGTTTTGCTGCTTTAAAAGCTCATAACAGTGCTGTAATAACAATAAACTGCTGACATCTTTATACATCGGATCAGTATCGGGGAAGTGCTGCCCTATATCTCCCAGAGCCAAAGCACCCAGCAAAGCATCACACAAAGCGTGACTTAAAACATCACCATCTGAATGCGCTACAAGTTTGTGCGTATGCGGTATTTCTACTCCGGCCAGACTAATATTGACAGCTTCCTGAGACTCAGAAGAAAAACGGTGCACATCAAATCCACTGCCAATTCTAAGCATCAACTTTACCTGCTTGTTCCAATAAAAATTCAGCTAAAGCCAAATCTTCCGAAGACGTTATTTTTATATTATCCCTGTGACCTTCAACCAACTTAACCGGCAACCCCAATGCTTCAATAGCTGCCGCCTCATCGGTAGCAATCTGGTTGGACGCTTTTACGCTGTTTAAGGCATCCAGTAGTAATTTAAAACGGAACAGTTGCGGTGTAGCTGCCAGCCAGTAGTCATTTCTAT
>Ga0181571_10004672_pt1 | contig 10271 bp, 7 predicted proteins | sample 101ome_17_FD_132440 | JGI IMG/M metagenome (GOLD analysis project Ga0181571, IMG submission 132440) | Coastal salt marsh microbial communities from the Groves Creek Marsh, Skidaway Island, Georgia - 101407AT metaG (megahit assembly) | ecosystem: Environmental > Aquatic > Marine > Intertidal zone...
ATCGTCAATCAGCGCCTTAAAGTACATCATACTGCCGCCCACCAACACAGGTATCTTGCCAGCCGCCGCGGAAGCCGCTATCGCGGCCATCGCATCTTCACGAAATTCGGCCACCGAATACACCTCAGCAGGGTCGCGGATATCCATTAAGGCATGAGGATAGCAAGCCAAGGTTGCTTTATCAGGCTTTGCCGCCCCCACATCTAATTGTCGATAAATTTGTGCCGAATCGACATTAATCAGATCACAGCCAAGCTCATCCTGCAGCCTCATCGCTAGCGCCGTCTTGCCAGAAGCGGTAGCTCCCATCAGAAAGATGACCGTAGGTAGCGCCACTATTGCCCCCGCAAAAAGAGCTTATCCAACTCATTCATACTCATTGACGTCCATGTTGGACGGCCATGATTACATTGACCACTCCGTTCGGTCGCCTCCATGTCGCGCAGCAGAGCGTTCATTTCAGGAATAGTTAGCCGTCGGTTCGCGCGCACCGAACCGTGACACGCCATCGTGGCGAGAATCTCATTGCGCTGCTGCTGAACTCGATCAGACGTCCCATACGTCAAAAAGTCAGACAATACATCGCGCACCAACTGTTGCACATCTGCCTGCGCCAACGACACGGGAATATGACGAATAACCACACTTTCATCACCCGCCGCTTCTATGCCGAAACCCAGTTTGGCAAATTCTTCTGCAAACTGCTCAGCACAATCTACCTCCTTGGAACTAAGGGCCATAGATTGGGGCACCAATAATGGCTGGGTACGAATACCCTCACCATCCACGGCTAGCTTTAACCGCTCGTAGGTAATTCTCTCATGCGCCGCGTGCATATCAACCACGATCAAACCCTGGGCATTTTCGGCGAGTATGTACACCCCTTTCAATTGGGCGATCGCAAAACCAAGCGGTGGGATTTCCTCACTGCCTTGCTCTTCAAGCGAGGGGGCTGGCGCCTGATAAAAAGATTGGTTAGCCTGCAGCTGATCGCGAATCACACCGCGACTTGGCGCAGAATGCCCCGCATAGTGACCCAATCCAGCAGCCGAGGGTGCCGCCGCCGGAGTATCCGAGGCTAACCCCATACTCGCTTGACCTTGAAACTCACCCCTAGCCAATGGATCCGCAGGCGCCGCTGCGGGCATCTGCTGTGCATACTGTGTCGGTGCTGGATTATCACCCGGCCTGACATCGGCTAACACTCTGTGTAGGCTACTAAACAAAAAATTGTGTACGGTACGACCATCGCGGAAGCGCACTTCATGCTTGGTAGGGTGCACGTTGACGTCGACAATAGTCGGGTCTAACTCAAGATATAACACATAGGCTGGGTGCCTACCGTGGAATAACACATCGGCATAGGCTTGGCGAATGGCATGCGAAACTAGCTTGTCGCGCACCACCCTTCCGTTGACAAAAAAGTGCTGCAGGTCAGCTTGGCTTCTAGAGAATGTCGGTAGCGCAATCCACCCCCACAATCGAATACCATTCACCTCATGCTCGACAAACAGGGCATTTTCCATAAATGCCGGCCCGCATACCGAAGCAATGCGGCGCTCTTGTTCGGCCTGACTTTTACATGCTCGCAACGCATGAATGCCGCGTTGATTGTGACGTAAGTAAAAACTCACATCAAAGCGACTCAGTGCCTGGCGTTTCACCACCTCTTCCAAATGATTAAACTCAGTCTTTTCAGTTCGCAAAAATTTGCGCCGCGCGGGGGTATTAAAAAATAAGTCTCGCACCTCAACCGTGGTACCCCTAGGATGAGCCGCCGGCTGAATTTGTACATCCATTTCGCGCCCTTCAGAAAAAGCGCTCCAGCCCTGCATAGACGTTTCACTATCATTGGATGTGAGCGTCAACCTCGACACTGAACTAATACTCGCCAGTGCTTCACCCCGAAAACCCAATGTCGCCACACCCTCGAGATCATCAAGCGTGTAAATCTTGCTCGTAGCGTGTCGGCTTAGGGCCAAAGGAAGATCCTCTGAGCTAATGCCTATACCATCGTCGCGAATGCGTATCTGCCTAACCCCCCCTTCTTCGATATCGACTTCAACCTTGGTGGCACCAGCATCAAGGGAGTTTTCAAGCAATTCTTTGAGTACAGAAGCAGGGCGCTCAACCACCTCACCGGCAGCAATTTGGTTCGCCAAGCGAGGACTGAGCAATTGAATTTTAGACATTAGCTGCGGGGTATCCTAAGGGTCTGACCTACGTGAATCACATTACTTTTCAGGGCGTTTTCACGTTTCAACTGGGTAACACTGGTATTGTAGAGCGAGGCGATCTTGCTGAGTGTATCGCCGCGTTTTATAACATGTTCGCCGGCGTTCTTGTTGTCTTTTTGCCACGCAATCAAGGTCCCCATCGGCGGATTTTCTTCGAAGTAAGCCTTAACTCCTTGGGTAATTGCCCTCGCCAATTTTTGCTGGTGGGTTTTATTTGTCAGTTTGCGCTCTTCTTTTGGATTGGAAATAAAACCTGTCTCGACCAAAATCGAGGGGATATCCGGTGCTTTCAAGACACGGAAGTTGGCCAGTTCTACACGCTTGCTATGCAAGTCAGTCATCTTACCCATGTGGCCAATAATGCGCTCACCGACATCAATACTGCTCACCAAACTACTGGTCATCACCAGATCCGTGAGGGTCTTTTGCACCATTTCTTCGTGATCGCCCAGACTCACCTCACCCGCCAAATCAACGTTTTCAGAATCGGCTAAAAACCTCGCCATGGCGCTGGTTGTTCCCTTGCGAGATAAAGCATATACCGAGCTACCGCGAGCTCGGGGATCGGTAAAAGCGTCCGCGTGGACCGATATAAATAAATCGGCACGGTTTTCACGTGCAATTTCCCAGCGCCGCTTGTGCTTAAGATAGTAGTCCCCGGTTCTTACCAACACGGCTCGATAACCGGGCTGACTATTGATCTCATCCGCCAATCGCTTGGCAATAGTCAACACAACATGCTTTTCTCTAACCTTGCTAGGACCAGAAGCGCCGGGATCTTCGCCACCGTGGCCAGCGTCGATGGCCACCACAATATCACGCTTGCTGTCGGCTTTTGGCTCACTCGTCGCGATGGTTGGAGCCTTCTTCAAATTCACATCGTTGAGGTCGATGACCAATCGGTGCCCCGCATCGCCGCTGGGCTTTAATAAAAAGCTTCGGGGTTGCACATTATTTTTTAGATCCAATACGACCCGCAAATCATTTTTATTGCGCTTGGCATGACGAATTCTATTAATCGGCGTGTCCGCCAACTCGAGCGATCGAAAAGAAGCTTTGAGATGCGCATCACCAATATCAATCACCAAGCGATCAGGTGAAGTCAGCGGGATAATTTTATACTCCACCGGTTTATCGATATCAAACACAAGCCGCGTGTGATCCGGCGAGCGCCACAATCGTACCGACGAGACATCGTTGGCCCAAGCTGGTAATACAAAGCTCAAGCAAAGCAACGAGAACACTAAATTTTTTATGGCGTAGAGTCGAATCATAGTCAACGTATTCTATCCCATTTGTTGGCAGATCACCCTACCCCGTTCAGTATTTGGGCGCAAGACAACCCGCCGATGTTCCGCGTCGACATGAAAAATATCAACATGTAAGTCTGCGGCTGGTAAAAATCCTTCACCTCGCTCTGACCACTCGATAAGACTGACACTGGCACCATCGAAATAATCTCTAATACCCATATAATCAAGCTCTTCAGGATCGCCCAAGCGGTACAGATCAAAATGATATACCGTCACCGATTCAAACTGATAGGGCTCAACCAGCGTGTAGGTAGGGCTTTTCACTGCGCCCTGATGCCCAAAAGCGTGCAATATGCCTCGACTAAGGGTGGTTTTACCTGCGCCTAGATCGCCATGTAAAAAAACCACCGCACCTTCTTTAAGCGCATTGCCTAGCTGCTCGCCTAACGCAACCATGGCGGTTTCACCCGCAACGTGCCACTCATTCATTCAACAAAGTCCTCATCACCGGCATCAAATCAGACGCCATCAAACCACGTTCCCCACGGCTACTCGCCAATTGGTCAGCGGCGGCACTATGCACAGCAACCGCCCGACGCGCAGCGTCACCCGCCGACAACCCCTGCGCCAACAACGCGGCCATAACTCCCGACAAGACATCGCCCATACCACCGCTGGCCATGCCCGGATTACCGTGGCAACAGATACTAACCTGAGCACCATCATCGACAATGGTTCCGGCACCTTTCAAAACAACCACCGCGCCGCTTAGCTGCTGAAGTCTCCGAGCTGCACCTAACCTATCGCTCTCAATGTCTGCCACAGCGCAGCCTAATAATCGGGCAGCCTCACCCGGATGCGGCGTAATAATACACGTGGGTAAATCGCGCAACTTTTCTACGCCCCACTGCGATATAAGGTTTAGCGCATCCGCATCGACGACCGTCGCCAGCGAGCTGTGTAACACTCTCTGCAGCAGAGCCTGTCCCCATGCTCCCTGCCCCAAACCAGGACCAATCAATAGCGTATGTCTTTCGGTAAGCAGCTCTGCCGCCAGTGCAGGCACATCGATACCGTGCGCCATCACCTCCGGCGTCTGCGCCAACAAAGCCGCTACATGAGCGGGCCGAGTAACCACACTGACTAACCCCGCACCACTGCGTAGCGCAGCTTTGGCAGTTAGTATCACTGCCCCTCCCATACCATGCTCACCGCCAATAGCCACCACATGACCAAAGTGGCCCTTATGAGCGGCGACAGATCGGGCGGGTAAAGATGGCAGGCTATCAATAGACAATAATTGAGCCTGCGCCTTACAGGCCTTATACACCGACGCCGGCACACCCAGCTCGACCAATATTCGCTCGCCGCAGAGCGGCCTTGCCGGGCCGGTCCAGTGGGCAGGTTTCCAAGCAATAAAGGCCAACGTGACAGTCGCGTGAACCGCCACAGCAAAATGCTCATTGGCATCCGCCACCACACCCGAGGGAATATCTAATGAGAGAACGTCTACCTTGGTTTGATTTATCCAATGAATCAACGGGATCATCGTATCGCGCAGCTGACCTTTAAAACCCGTGCCAAGCAGGGCATCAACAATCACATCAGGGGTTTGCTGCTCAATATCTGCCACAGGAATTAACATCACCCCCTCTCGACAGGCATCAGCATAGGCTTGGGCGGCCTCACCCGTTAAAGAATGTGGATCTACAGCACTGATCACGACCACACGGTAGCCTGCGCGCTTGGCTAGCGTGGCAAGTACCCAGCCATCACCCCCATTATTACCCCCGCCACACAACACCAGAACACTTTTGGCCCACGGCCAACGTTGTGCCAATAAATCGAAGGCGGCCTTACCCGCACGACGCATCAAGTCATAACCACTTATTGGGATATCTCGCTGGGCAGCAATATCCAAAGCATGACTTTGCGACGCACTGTAAATAGAAAAACTCATACCGTTCCTTAGGGTGTGACCTGTCACCATAGACAGGCATAGGGTAGACTTAACCCGTTAATAACTGTGAGTTTGCCATGACCGAACAGCCACGCCAAGCCAATACTGATCTAGCACTAGACCCTGCCGCCATGCAATCACTGGTAGTGTCTATCCGCCAATGGGCTAAAGAGTTAGGCTTTCAGGCGGTCGCTATTAGTGACGCAGTCATTGATCGAGATGCAGAGCATTTCAAATCATGGCTAGCAAAAAACTTCCATGGCGAAATGGCCTACATGGCCAACAACATCGATAAACGCATCGACCCCACGCTACTCGAACCCGGCACACTGCGCTGCATTAGCCTGCGCATGGATTATCGCGATAGCGACGGAGCAGATCCTCTCACTATTCTGAACGACCCAAGCAAAGCGTACATTTCACGCTACGCACTCGGCAGGGACTATCACAAACTGATCCGCAAGCGAATTGCCCAATTGGCAAAGCGTATTCAAGACGCCGCCCCCGTTGCCGCTGGGCGAGCCTTTGTCGATAGCGCACCCCTGCTGGAACGAGCCCTAGCGCAGCGCGCCGGCATGGGCTGGATCGGTAAAAATAGCATGCTCATCAACGATAAAGCTGGCTCTTGGTTTTTTTTAGGTGAACTGTTGACCAATTTGCCGCTCCCCGTTGATCCGCCACAAGCAACGATGCATTGTGGTAGCTGCCAGGCCTGCCTACCCGCCTGTCCCACGAAGGCGATTGTCGCACCATTTCAAGTAGATGGTAGACGCTGCATTTCCTATCTCACTATCGAACTGAAGGGCGCTATACCTGAATCACTTAGACCCATGATGGGCAACCGTGTTTTTGGTTGTGATGACTGCCAATTAGTCTGTCCTTGGAATAAATTTGCCGGCGATAACCAAGAGCAGGATTTCAAGCCGCGCCACAATCTCGACAACCAGCAACTGACCGATCTCTTTCTTTGGAGCGAGCAAGATTACCTGAGCAAGACAGAAGGCAGCGCGATAAGGCGCATTGGCTACGCCCGCTGGCTAAGAAACTTGGCCGTCGGGCTGGGAAATGCAGACACTACGCCCGACATTATTGACGCCCTGCAGCAACGGCTAGATGTGGACGATGAAATGGTTCGTGAGCACATACGCTGGGCACTTGCCCAGCACGGTATCAACAACTAAGAAAATGCTCCCGATAATACTGTAACTCGCTAATCGAATCGCGAATATCATCTAACGCCAAGTGTGAACCTTGCTTTTTCATGCCGTCCAAAAGCTCTGGCGACCAACGACGAACCAACTCTTTGAGGGTGCTCACGTCGATGGTCCTATAGTGGAAATAAGCTTCGAGTTGAGGCATATAACGCACTAAAAAGCGTCGATCTTGGCCAACACTGTTGCCACAGATAGGCGATACACCCGCGGGAACGTGTTGTTGTAAAAACTCAATAGTTAAGCGCTCGGCCTCGGCCAGAGTAATGTTGCTCTCCAATACCCGCTGGGTTAGACCCGAGCTACCGTGCTGTTTAACACACCACTCATTCATATTGGCCATGACCTCAGCACTCTGCTGAATAGCAAACACCGGCCCCTCGGCAATCAAATTCAGCTGGGCATCCGTTACGATGGTAGCGATTTCAATAACCACATCAACCTCTGGATCCAATCCTGTCATTTCAAGATCGATCCAAATTAAACGCTGTTCTACTTTATCCATGTAACTGTTCCCTGTGCAAAGTTCTATTTAATATAGAGCCTATTTCATTAAGCGTGCAAACCTAATTGTCAAAGGGGATAACGTCAAGCTTCAACAAAGTGTACACTGTGGCCAAATCCACCAAATAATGACTCATGAGCAAACGAAAACTCAATCGCCGCCAAAGCTGGCGAATCGAAAAAATTCAGCAGGAGCGAATGGCTCGTGCTCACAAGCGAGCAAGCCGCGCCGAGGACAACCTTCAAAACGGTGAACTCAGCGAAGAGCTTTCCGGAGTTGTCATCGCTCACTTTGGCACGCAAATCGATATCGAACCCGTTCCCGCCGATGGCAACGTTTACCGCTGTCACTTGCGAGCTAACTTACCGACCCTGGTTACAGGCGACAAAGTCGTCTGGTGTCGTGGAGAGCCCACAGGCGTTGTGGTCGCCGTGGAATCCAGAAACTCGGAACTATGCCGGCCCGATCCACACGGCCGACTCAAACCTATTGCGGCCAACATTGACCAAATAGTGATTGTGATTGCACCAGCACCACTGCCCCATGCGAATTTGATCGACCGCTACTTAATCGCCTCTGAGCATACCGGAATTGAACCCATCATACTGCTCAACAAGACAGATCTCATCAACGACGATAATCAGCAAGCCATTGAAGATCTACTCAGCGTTTACCCAACCTTAGGCTACCGCGTATTGCGCGCCTCAACCCTTCACGACCAAGGCCTCCAAGAACTCGTCGACACACTACAACAGCGAGTTTCAGTTTTTGTTGGGCAGTCGGGTGTGGGTAAGTCTTCACTTATTAGTAAGCTCCTACCTGATATAGACTTAAAAGTTGGGGCACTGTCAATCAAAACCCAAAAAGGTACTCACACAACTACCACGGCGCAACTTTTCCATTTTCCCAGCGGCGGTGATTTAATCGACTCCCCGGGCATCAGGGAGTTTGGCCTAGAGCACCTTGATGACAACACCCTGGCCGATTGCTTTGTTGAATTTCGACCCTTTCTTGGCCGTTGCAAATTTCGCGACTGCCAGCATCGGCGCGAACCCAATTGCGCCTTGCTCGAGGCCGTAGCAGAAGGCAAGATCAGCCAGCGCCGTTTTGCCAGCTTTGAGCACATTCGCCAATCAAGCCAAGACGAGTAGTCCGACTCACCGATACGGGTTAACTTTTTTAAGGGTTAACCTTTGCGGCCAATATTCTGGCAATACGTTCTCGCAAGACCTCAAATTTCAAGGGCTTGGTGTAGATGCCATCAAAGCCAACCAATTGCAATCGTCTAATATCCTCCATAGATGCATTCCCCGTCACTAACAAACACGGCAACTCAATCCCTTTTTGCCTAAGTTCAATAAATAGTTGTTCGCCATCCATAATAGGCATCGCCAAATCGGCAATAACCAAATCAAACGATTGCCGCTCACATAACGATAATGCCTCAGCACCATGCATGGCGTGTACAATGTCCAACCCCCAATCGCCAAGAATCTGTACAAAACTCATCGCGTTTGCCACATTGTCTTCCACCAAAAGTATTCGCCCACTCAGGGTTTGCTTAGGACGCGATAACTCATCTGATTGTGGGGCGTCTAAAGAAGATGCAAGCCCATCGGGTGGCCGAGCTGCCGATATCGGCAAATACACATCGAATCGACTACCCACCTCTAACTCAGAAGAGACCTCGATGCTACCCTGCATTAGCTCAACTAGCTCATGACTAATACTCAGTCCCAGACCTGCGCCTTGATGGCGCTTTTTAATGGACAGATCCCCTTGCTCAAATCGACTAAAAATCCTCTGCCTAACCTCTTCAGTCATACCCACGCCAGTGTCTTCTACACTTAAATGAATGCCTTCTTGAGTCGTTTGCACGACCAGCTTAACCGAGCCATGGTCTGTAAATTTAATGGCATTAGTGATTAAATTATCAACAATTTGTCCGACGCGCTGATCATCGAGAAAACGCCAAGGTTGTTGCAGCCCCGAACTATCTAGCTCCAGTAAAAGCCCCTTGCGCTGTGCGACTATTTTTTGTCTATTAAAAAGATTGTTAATAGTAACGGAAAAGTCGACTAAGCTTGGCGCCAACATTAATTCGCCACGAGAAATCATTCCCATATCTAAAATATCATCAATAAGTCTTGATAGGCGCTCACAACTGTCCAACAACATACCCTTAAAGCGGTCAACATTGGTTTGGCTATGATCTTTATCGAGTATGTCAGCAATACCCACAATCCCATTGAGTGGGGTGCGCATCTCATGACTCATATTGGAAAGAAACTGAACTTTGGCCTGCTCAGCCTGAACGGCTTTGTCTCGTTCATGCTCGGCAAGCAACTGCAACGCTTTTTCTTCCTGAACGTGATGTTGTAATCTTTGCCCCAACAGCCAAGAACGGCTAAAGAGTACGGCAATGAGTATTGCAGCAATGAGCATGAGTGTTAGCCACAACATAGGCGCCGAGGACAGCGCAAAAAATTCTCTGATATTGCTTAATGGCAAAACCTCAATCACTAAAAACCCTTCGTTTTTAGGCCCCCAAAACCAATCATTATTTACCTTTGCACCGATAAACGACATGGGTTTGACTATTATGTCACGACCATCCCATGTGAAATGTCCATCGCGAGCTCTTACAATAGCGTAAAACTTTGCCGAATCATTGATCGAAAGACTGTCATCAGGATCTAGCACCGAAGCATGGTTGAAGCCAAGGCCGCGCTGGTAGATAAAATTTCCATCCGCATCAATGATTGAAACATCAAGGCCAAGCGACCCTGGCACCAACCCAATAGCAAAATCTATATGATCTTTGACAGAAATATCGGCAACTGAAAATCCTCGAACTCGCCCCTCAGAATCTGCAACAGCCGTCGCTAGCATGATAATGGGCGTTTCGGTAGGACTGATATCTGCGAGAAAGACCCTACTTATGAATGTCTTAGCCAGTGGTAGACGTCTGGCAATACGGACTGCCCGCCGCAATCGACTATCTTCTGAGTTGGCGTCTGTTTCGATATTGGTATTGGTATTGGTATTGGTATTGGTATTGGTATTGGTATTGGTATTGGTATTGGTATTGGTATTTTGCGTATC
>Ga0181571_10004685_pt1 | contig 10256 bp, 3 predicted proteins | sample 101ome_17_FD_132440 | JGI IMG/M metagenome (GOLD analysis project Ga0181571, IMG submission 132440) | Coastal salt marsh microbial communities from the Groves Creek Marsh, Skidaway Island, Georgia - 101407AT metaG (megahit assembly) | ecosystem: Environmental > Aquatic > Marine > Intertidal zone...
CGTATCCCGACTACCCCGGTCGCGACCTCGCGACGACGCAGTCGGTCACGGTCACGGAGGATCTGTACGCCAAGTGGAAGGCGGAGGAGCTCCTGGCGATGGTGGAGACGCACGGGCGCGCGGAGACGCTGGACGCGCTCGCGAAGCTCCGGCGGGACGCCACGGGGGCGTTCGCGGAGGACGCGGTCCGTTCCCCGAGCCTGGCGCGCACCGTGGACCCGGAGGACGAGGCGCGGGTGTTGGAGCTCATCGAGCACGTCAAGACGAGATCGCGCGTCGCGGCGGAGCGGCGGGAGGAGGACGCCCGGTTCGCGGCGGAGGCGGCGGCGATGGTCGAGGCGGAGGCGGAGCGCCTCGCGAGCCTTCCCGAGGAGACCGAACGCGAGCGAGGAGAGAGGGTGGAGGCGGAGTACGACGCGGACCTCCAGCTCGAGCGTCTGCGCCAGGACCGCGTCCCGAACGCGTTCACGCCCGAAGCGACGAAGACGAAGACGAAGACGGAAACGCGCGAGGGGACGGGGGGCGAACGCTCGGAGGAGGATGCGCCGGGGACGCCGGAGCGCGCCGCGGGGACGTCGCTGTACGGCGCGTTCGCGGGGTACCCGGGGCCGCAGCCCACGATCGTTCGATCGCCCCGCACGTTCCGCGTCGACGGGGAACGCGTCCTCGCCGTGGAGGACCGAAGCTTCGAGAGGCCGGAGAGAAGGTGAGGAGAGATATCCTACGCTGAGCATAGTAGAGATATCCTATGCTCGAGCTCGCTCGCCCCTCTCGCCCCCTTCGCCCCCACCACCTCCCCGTCGCGCCCTCCTCCCACCTCCTTCTCGATGCATCACATGAACGCGGTCCTCGCGGAGAGTCTGTGCAGGTGCGAGAGCGCCTCCCTTCTCGTCATCCCCGCCGCCTCCGCGGCGCTCGCCTGCGCGCGCCAGCTCAGCCTCTCGAACTCGGCGAGCGTCTCGCCGTCGAGTAACGCGTGCGGCGCGGGGGGGCGCGTCACGCGCCCCTCCTGCGTCTTCGGCGCGCGGTACGTGCGGCTGTTGAGCCCCGCGGGTCTGACCGTCGCCGTCTCGAGGTGCCGCTGCAGGCGCAGCAGCGCCGCGTGCGTCTGCTGCTCGATCGGGACGAGGATCCCGAGGGACCCGTCCAGCGTGCCGAAGAACACCGCATGCCGGTTCGCGCCCGCCGCATCCGCGCCGTCGCCGCCGCTCGGCTTCAACTTGAACCGCACCATCCTGTGCACGGGCGATCCGACGTGGAACGCGCTCCTGAGCATGAGCTTCTGTCCTTTCCAGCTCGCCACGGACTTGGGCTCGTACGCGAACACGCACGCGTTTCCGGTCATGTCCGTGGCGAGGAGGCTGAGCGTGCCTCCGTCGACCAAAAACTCGGTGGCGAGGATGTCCATCGCCTCGAAATCTTTCGCGAGCTGCACGAGGAGCTTCTCGTTCGGCGTGTCCTTCCACCGGAAGAAGTGCGCGCCCTTCTGTAGATCCCCGAGCAGGATGAAGTTTTTCACCGTGTTGATCGTCACCGTGTGCAGCGGCGTGTCGAAGAACGCGTTCGGGGTGAGGTTCTCCCCGTCCCACGAGTGCGCGATGAGCTTCGTGCCGATGGCGACGACGAGGGACCCCTCCAGCCCGCTCAGCGCCGTGCACGCCATCTTCGCCTCCTTCGCGCACGCCAGCCTCCCCTGCCACTGCGTCCCGTCCTCCGTCATCTGCCACACGACGTCGAAGAGCAGGATGCGCCCGCGGCACGGCGTGTCCTCCCCCCCGGGCCACGCCGTCCCCACCGCGAGCATCGACTGCATCGCGCCGGTGCGCGCGTTACGCAGGCGCACGTTCCGAATCGTCTGCACGTGCTCCCCGGGCGCCACCGCGTGCTGCCACGCGCACTCCAGCGACCCCGGCACCAACAGCCTGAGCGCGAACCGCTCCTCGACGCCGCCCTGCGCCATCGCCTTGGCGCGGCGGGTGTTCAGCAACATCGCGCCGTGCATGTCCGTCTCCGCCTCCGCCTCGGCCGGTTCCTTCCACCGCACCGGCGCGGAGGTGCACAGCGCGTAGAGCCTAAAGTCGGGCAAGTACTGCACGTGGTGCGGCGTGCACTTGAGCGCGAGTTTCCGCACGGGCCACGCGGCTTCGTAGTGCATCCGCCCCGGGACGCGGCAGATCCGGGCGCCGCCCGCGGCGGTGCCGAGGATGAACCCGTTCGGGCAGTTCACGTTGTGGAACGGCGTGAAGCTCACGACCGCGCTCGCCTCGCCGCGCGTCGGAAGCGCCAGGACCCGGCTTCTCCGCGCCAACAGCCACAGCGGTTTCGCGCCGGCGACGAAGACGCCGCGGACGCCGCCGCGGTCGCCGACGCGCTCGAACCGAGTCAGCCGCGTCCCGGGGAGCGTCGCGTCGTCCAGACCGCCCAACGCCGCGCCGGACGTGCCGACCACGCCCTCCTCCAAACCGCCGCCCTCAACCTCAACGGGGACGCGCGCCATCCTGAGCTGCGGCGGGTCGCCGCGCTTGGTCCCGCCCGCGCCGGGGGGGCACAAGAACGCGCGGTAGACGAGAACCGACCCGTCCGCGCGAAGCGCCGTGAGCATGGGCCGCTCGTGCGCCGCCACGAAGGCATCCAGGCGAAGCTCGACCACGCGAGGGGGATCGGAGTCTCGCCCCCCGGCGGTTTCGCCGCTCGCCGCGCGCGCGCGCTCGCGCGCGAGCTCCCTCGCCGGCCTGGACCCCGCGGGCGCTAACGTCCGCGCGCCGTCGCTCAGGCCCTCCGCCGCCCACGCGAGGCGCCCGGAGGGGAGCGACCGGATCTCGAGCCCGCCGTCGTTTCGCGCCGCCGCGAGGAGGACGAGATCGGACGCGTCCGCCGCAGCAGACTCGTCCGGACACCGCGTCGCGCGCCGGAGGAACCCGGGCTCGCGGTTCGGGAGACCCGGGTGGTTCGCCGCGGGCGTCGCGTCGCTCACGAGCGTCAAGACGCTCGCGACGTCCGCGGCCATCGCGCAACGCGCGTCGGCGCTCACGCCGCACTCGCGAAGCTCGAACCCGCCGCCGCCGCCGTCGTTTCTCGCGTCCACCTCCGCCCCGCGCAGGAGCCTCGCCGTCCCGTCCGAAAGCCGCAGGAGGACGTACGGATCGCACACCTGCGCGGCGACGACGACGACGCCGTCGCCGCTCTCGCTCAGGTCCCCCACCGCGACGTCTTGCGTCTTCTTCGCGCCGTCGCACACGCGCACGCCCCCCGGGTGCGCCTGCGCGATTCGCCTCCGCCCCCATACGTTCCCCGCCGCGAGGGTGGTGGCGTCCGAGACGAGGTCGACCGCCTCGCTCACCTCCTTCAGCTCCTCGCCCGTCTCCAACACCATCGTCGCGCTCGCGAGCGCGATGACGAGGTACGCGTGGTGCGCTTCGTCGTCCTCCGCGTCGTCGGCGTCGGCGGCGGCGCGGTGCACCGTCCACGTTCCCCTGAGCCCCGGGAGCGTCCCCGCCTCCACCTCCGTCACGAGCTCCGGCTGGATCCCGCGCTGAAGCACGGCCAGCGCGCCGTTCTTCCCGTGCCCGCACGCGGCGACGAGCTCCGAGCGCGCCTCGACGTCGCCCGCGACCGAGGCGGCCGCGCCGACCGTGAGGTCGATCACGGGCGACATCCCGAGCACGGAGTCGCGCACGGTGAACGCGTAGCCCGGGTCCGAGTGCGCCGCGCCGCCGAGCGCGCCGAGCTTCGCCGCCGCTCGGAGCGCCGCCGCGCCGACGTTGCCGACGCCGTCCGTGCCCTCGGCGGAGACCGCGCCGGGAAGGCTGGGCGCGGTCGAGCCCTTACCGGGCGTCCCGCCGTCGTCCGCCGCGCGGCCCGCGCCGCCGCCCTCGCCCTCGCCGTACAGCATCGCCTCGAGCTCGTCGTCGTCCTCGGGGGGCGGGTTCGCGGCCGCGCGACCGGCGCCCGGGTCGGGATGGGGAACCGCCGCCGTGGACGCCTCGCTCGACTCGCCCGTCTTTCGTCTCTTCGCCGCGGGAGGAGCGGCGGGGGCGGGGAGCATCGCGGCCTCCTTCGCGGCTTGTTTCGGCTTGAGCGAGACGAGCAACGAGTCCCCGACCCTGGACCCCAGGAACAGGAGCCTCGGCGTGATCAAGCACATCCCGCTCGAGAGCACCGCGCCGCCCGCGCGCCTGAGCGCCATCGCGCCGCGCTCCGCCAGGCGCCTGCCCTCCACCTTGAGCGTGAGGAGCATCAGCGCGCCCTGCTTCGTCGTGAGCAAAACCTGTCGCTCGCTCACCGCCGCGGCGTGCGCGGAATCGAGCTCGACGCTCACGCCGACGGCGCTCTCCGTGCCCGGACGCCGCGCCAACGCCGCGGGCGGGTTCGCCAGGCTCGGATCCAGCGCCGCGGCATTCCCGGAGGTGGTCGCCAGCGCCGCCGCCTCGGCCGCCGCCTTCGCCGCCTTCATCGCCGCGGGGTCGAGGGAGACCAGGTCGCCGCCGGCGAGAGGATTCAGCGCCAACGCGCGCGACGAGTCCTGGCTCTCGTGCGCGACGAAATTCTGAGAAATCACCAGCGCGCCGCCGAGAGGGTCGGGCATCGCGCACAGGCGGTAGCTCGTGTGCGGGAGCTCGGTCCTCTGCCAGATCACGACGTGTTTCCGACGGAACAGGTCGAGCGACACCGCGGACACCGCGCACGTGTCCGCGACGAGCGACGTCCGCGCCGCCCACGTCGGGGCGCGCTCGTGCAGGACCAGCAGCGTCGGCTCGCCGTACCCGTGGAGAAACGCGACGTCGCGAACCGACCAAATCCCCAGGGTCTTCGTCAGGTCCACGACGTACGACTCGCGGACGCTCGCGGCGGCGCCCCTCGCGCGAATCTCGCTCTGCGTCCGGACGAGCCTCGGGGGGGGCTTCTTGTCGTCTCCGGCGTCTCCGTCTCCCGTTCTCTTCTCTTCTCCGTCGAAAAACGATCCGTCGAGATGGTCGTCGTCGTCCGACGCGTCCTCGTCGTCGCCCTCGATGTCAGCCTCCACCGCGGGCAGAAGGGCGAGCCTCGTCTTGCCCTCAGCCCGGAGCAGAACCGCGCCGCACCTGCCCTCCGGGTCCGCCGCCGCGAGGGGGGGGAGGGGCGCGACGCGCAGCGCCGACGGGACGCCGCCGGACCCCACGGGGGTCTCCCAGGAGTGCAGCGACGAGCTCACGAGCGACAGCGTCGCGGGGTCGAACTCCACCACGCTGAGCTTGGACTCGCGGACGGCGATCATCAGGGCGTCGCGCTGGCTTCGCGGCGCGCTGAAGCGGCGTCTGAGGACCGCGATCGAGCCCACCGCGCCGTGCAGGTCGAACTCGGCCACCACCTCGAGGGACACCGCCTCGTCCTCGGTCGGATCCGAGGCGGCGGCGTGCGCGCCGGCGCCGGCCTCCCCGCCCGGCCCCGCGGACGCGCGCGTCTCGCCGCCGCCGCCGCCCGCCTTCGCGCGCGCGACCGCCGCCGCGCCGAGGGCGGCGTCGCTCAGACCCGTGGCGGAGGACTCGCGCCGGATGGCGAACACGGTGAGGTGGTTCGCCTGCGTCACGACGAGGTTGGGCGGGGCCCCGTCGCCGATCGGGTGCGTGAAGTACGCCGCGCACGCGTGATCCACCCCGGTGGGGGGGTGGACCTGCTTGTGCATGGCGAAGGACATCGCGCGCGGACGCGGGCGCGGGCGAGGCGGAGGGGACCGACCGACGCCGCCGCGCCAGGGGTGCTCGCCAGGGGGGCTCCCGCCGACGCGCGCGCCAAAATTTGACAACCCTCGCGGGCCCCGGACTCTTGAGAGCTCGCGAGCAGCTGGCGCGGCGCGCGGCCGCGGCGCGGACGACGTGAGCAGTCAAGGCACCGACCACGGCGTTTTCTCATCGCCGGTCATAGCTCGAGGCGCGGCGCCGAGGAGGCGCTTTCGCGGCGGTGACGATGCTCGCGCGCGCGTCGATGGCGACGGTCGCGTCGGGCGGACGCGACGTCGCGCGCGCGACGTCGCGCCGTGCCGTCGTCGCGCCGAGGGGGCGGCGGGCGACGCCCTCCCCGACGTCGTCCGCCTCTCCGCGTCGCTCGTCGCGAGACGCCCCCTCGCGGACGCGGTCGCGTCGCGCGGCGAGACGCCTCGTTCGCGCGACCCCGCCTTCGAGGTCGGGCGTCGGCGATTCCGTGGACGTGGAGGTGTTGGATCCGAGCGCGGAGCGAGGGTCGACGCGCGACGACGTCGTGGCCGGCGCCGAATCTCCGACGACCGCGGGAGCGCTCGCGACGGGCGACGATTCGGATAAGAGGGGCCCATCTCCCTCCTCCTCCGCCCCGACGCTCGCGGGCGTCCCGGTGACCCCCGAGATCGCCGCGATCGTCCTCGTGTACTTCGTCCAGGGTATCTTGGGCCTCTCCCGGCTCGCGAAGGACTACTTCGTCAAGGACGAGCTTGGCCTCGACCCCGCGCAGGCCTCCCTCGTGTTTAGCCTCTCCTCCCTCCCGTGGCTCGTCAAGCCGCTGTGGGGCTTCGTCTCGGACACCGTCCCGCTCTTCGGGTACCGCCGCAAATCCTACCTCGCCCTGTGCGGCGCCCTGGGCGCGGCGTCGGGCTTCGCGCTCTGCACCGTCGTGAGGGACGTCCCCGGCGCGGCGATCGCGTTCACGCTCGGATCGCTCTCCACCGCGTTCGCGGACGTGGTCATCGACTCCCTCGTCGTCGCCCGTGCGAGGGGCGAGTCGCAGGCACTCAGCGGGTCGCTGCAGAGCCTCTGCTGGGGCTCCGTCGCCCTGGGCGGCGTCGCGAGCTCGTACTTCTCCGGAAGCTTGATCGAGGAGCACGGCACGCGGTACGTCTTCGGCGTCACCGCGCTGTTCCCGCTCCTGATCGCCTTCGCCGCCGCGCTCGTCGACGAGCCGCCGGTTTCGGCCCCCGAGGCGACGGCGAGCCGAGGCTCCCTACTCGGCGGCGTCTCCGGGACCCCAAACGACGACGGGTTCACCGACGGGGGCGATCCGTCGCCGTCCTCCGCTTCCGATCAGTCGCTCCTGGCGCAGATGAAGGCGACCGGGTCGAAGCTCTGGAGCGTGGGGCGTCGGCGGGCGGTGTGGGCGCCGACGGCGTTTGTGTTTCTGTGGCAGGCGACGCCCAACCCGGGGACGGCGATGTTTTACTTCACCACGAACGAGTTGGGTTTCCAGCCCGAATTTTTGGGTCGAGTCGCCCTGGCGCGCTCGGTCGCCGCCTTGTTGGGCGTGGGGCTGTACAACGCGTACCTCAAGGACGTCCCCCTGAGGAAGATGTTCTCGTGGTCCGCGATTCTGGGCGCGGCGCTGGGGCTGACGCAGCTGATGCTCGTCACGGGGTACAACCGAGAGTTGGGCGTCCCAGACCAGCTCTTCGCGCTGGGCGACACCGTCGTTCTGACGGTGCTGGGGGAGGTGAGTTTCCTGCCCGTGCTCGTGCTTGCGGCGAAGATATGCCCCGAGGGCGTGGAGGCGACGCTGTTCGCGGCGTTGATGTCGGTGTTCAACGCGGGGGGGGTGGCGTCCGGGGCGGCGGGCGCGGGGCTCACGAGCGCGCTGGGGGTGACGAGCGATAATTTCGACAACCTCTTCTGGCTCGTGCTGATATGCAACCTGTCGAGCCTGGTGCCGCTCTTGGGGCTGAGGTGGCTCGACGAGGCGGAGAAGGGGGGGGAGGAAAGCGGGGGGGCGAACGATTCGAACCCGAGCGTGGAGTGACGCTTAGACGACGGCGGCGGGATATTTTTTGACTTTCGAAAGTACATCACAACTCGTCGCGGGAGAAAAAAGAGGGGAAAAGCTACGCTTCGCGCGGACGAGGCTCCGTCTTCCGCTCCCCGCTCTCATCGGGGCTTCGAACCCCTTCGTCCCTTGGTGAGAGGGCGCCGTCATGAGAGACCCTCCGGCGCGGCGAAGAAGCCGCGCCATCACAGGGGGAGAGAAAAGAGAGAAAAATCCATTTTTTTCGGGCGCAGAGTGTGAGACGAAGAGAAACAAAAAGCCGGAACCGGAAACTCCACCTCGCGAGTCAAGCGCATCCGTCCACCAACATCCTGAAAGACCACCACCCTTCAAACCACCAACCTTTAAGAGAACACACACAATAAAACAACACACACACAAAGAAACATAACGCACACCACGTATGATAATGATAAACTCACGAAAGAAGAGACATCTGTCCACCTACGGTAGTGAAGAGCGTGACAAGTGAAACGGAACCGAAAGGGCGTCGAGAGCGTACTGTCGTCGAGAGCATCCGCGAGCGGTCGTCGCATGAGAGCTGAAACACATCTGTCGTCTGTCGGAGTCGGAGGATCATCGCGAGCGCAAGAGCTAACAAGTGACGGTCGTCGAGCGTGCAATCGAAAGGGCGAGAGGTGAAAGAGCAAAGATGAAGCGTACTCGGCCGGACAGTAGAGAAAGAAAGAATGTAAACCCTGCGTGCACGTGTGCCACTGCGGAGCGTCGAATCTGGAGAATAACAAGGGAGGGGAGGAAGGAAGAGACCAAGACCCCGGATCGTCTACGAACAAATAACCAATCAACCGAACCAACCAGCAATGAAAAGACGCGCACGCCGCACGGCGACGAAGACGCGACGATGAGACTCGGCAAGCGCGCGTGGGCGACGTTGACGCGAGCAGCAGCGAATGGAGGAATCGAATCCATCGGCCCGAAGAGCGGGAGCTGTGAGCGAGAGACGCACTGGAGCGTTGGAGCTTCTCGTGGCGGGCGCGAGGCGCTATACATGATGATGGCGTCGAAGAGGTCGAAACGTGCTAAATGATGCCGAGCGAACGAGGATGAGGTCGTCGCGTGTCGCAGAAGTGGAAAACGCCGGACCTCTCCGAGGAAGAGAAGGTCGAGACGGCGCCGGTGAACGAATGTGGCCGAGCGGAACAAAGACGAGGCCCGAGGGCGGAATTCGTCGCGAGATCCGGGTCCAACGATGACGGGTTCACCGCAAAACAGGTGGCGGAGCAAGCTCGCGCCGGGCCAAAACGGGCGCGGCGCGCGCGTCGAGCGCGTTTGTGTGAGCGCGTACAAAGACGCTAGCTGCGGGAGGGAGGGCCGACGCGGGTCAGCCGAGAAGCCGAGAGGCCGCGGGAATTGCGGCGAGAAGACGGACGGCCGAGAGACCGCGCGACGCGGGCCGCGGGGGGGCCGTCGAACGCGCCGCACCTTTCGCTGCTCCCCACCGTCAAAGCCATCCGGCGTGGCGCGTGCCGCGCCGGAGGCGAGTGACCGCTTGTTAGGTCAACATCCAAGCGGAGCGAGACCAACGCGAGCGTCGCCGCGCTCCTAGGACTGAACGATCTCCGCGGCCCTCGTGGCTTTTGGCCGTTCAACGATCAGGCTGGCGGCTCAGACGACGACATGTGCTGACGAGGCGTTTGCGAGCGGGGAGTTGGTGCGAACTGACGGAAAGAATGCCACGTGTCCGGATTTTAACGAATATCCCAGCCTCGCGGTCCGCTCCCGCGCCCGAACGCCCTCCGCCTCGCCCCGCTATTTCTCTCGCGACCCACTCATTCCTCCCCCTCGTTCACTTCGGTGTCCACGCCTTCCCGGTGCTCGCCGAACTCGCGCCCAAGACGCGCCACGCGGCGCTCCCCCCCCCCGCGGTCCCCTCGAAAAACTCCAACCCCCCCCCCCCGCCCGCCGCCGTCGGCACCGCGACGGCGCTCGACTTCGCCGCCGCGCGATCCTCCGCCGCGCGCTCCGTCACCCCCGCCTGCCCCTGCCCCGCGGCCAGCACCGCGAACCCCCCCGCGGCGGCGCCCCCCATCCGATCGATAGCCTCGTCGGCGATGGCTCGAGCGGAAGCGGACGCCGCCGCGCCGCTCCCGGCGCCGACGCCGACCCGCACCACCGCGGGCGCGCCCTTCGCGGCGGACGTCTTGACGAACGTCACCGGGAACCCGACGACGGTCACCGCGCACCCGGCGTACGCGTCCCCGGAGCATCGCTCGCCGTTCGCGGCGGAGGCGGCGCCCGCGCGGACCGCGGCGTTCTTCGCCTTCGCCGGGTTATCCGACCCGAGGACGACGGACGCGAGCCTCGGCGGGTCGAGGGACGTCTCCGGGATCGCGTCCGCCTCGCCCTCCGGGACTTCGTCGCCGCCGCCGCGCAGCTCCAGCGTGATGCCGTACGCGCCGCGGACGGCGGCGCGGCCGCGGGGGGCTAACGTCGGGTCCTCGTCGTCGGTGACTCGGCGAAGGCCCAGGCACCGGACG
>Ga0181571_10004691_pt1 | contig 10243 bp, 6 predicted proteins | sample 101ome_17_FD_132440 | JGI IMG/M metagenome (GOLD analysis project Ga0181571, IMG submission 132440) | Coastal salt marsh microbial communities from the Groves Creek Marsh, Skidaway Island, Georgia - 101407AT metaG (megahit assembly) | ecosystem: Environmental > Aquatic > Marine > Intertidal zone...
AAAGTGCACGACTCCCTGCTTTTTCACCGGAAGAATTCCGCTCGGCTCGATCAACCTCCCTCTATTTCCAATGCCTCGGCCATCAATTTTGCCACCCTTTGCGAATCTTTCCAAGAGTTTTAGACGATGCGTCTCAGCAGCGCTCGGAATCCAGAATCCTGGTTTCCCGGCTCCCGTATACGGTTTGGAAGGTTTCGCAGGATCGGCGTGGACGATTTGTCACTGAAACGGGTGGTAAAAAAGAAGCTCATTCATATGAGCAGTTGCACTCAGTCGAGCTCTTATTACCGGTAAGAGTTATGACTTATGATATGATTCGCCATACTGCAGCCAGTCTCCGGTGTGGCGCTGAGGCGCTCGGTCGAATGTTTTTTTGAGTCTTCCCCGTCGAGAAGGTGGCGCCTGAACACACCGCCGGCGGCGGCGACGCCGGAGGCGAAGGCGGGGTGTTCGCGAGATCAAACAGGGCGAACTGCGCGGCTAGGGGAGAGACCCGCCGGACATGAGCGACTTCTTCTCCAGGCTGACAAATGATATCACCGTAGCGTTTGAGAAGCTGGGTTCGGACTTCAACAAGGCGACGAGCGCGTCTAAACGCAAGGAGACTGCGGGGAAGACGGGGATCGTATCCGAGCGCGAGGCGGGTTGGTCGTCGTTCCCTGAGTACGTCATAGAGCTCGGGCCCAAGGTCCGATCCATCAACTGCGAGCGGAACTCCATCGCGAGCCTTCCTGAAGATTTTGGACTCAAGCTCACTCTGGTTACAAAGCTCGCTATGGGATACAATGCACTTGCCCGCCTCCCTGACTCTTTGTGCCTGATGACGACCCTCAAGTCGCTGCGTCTTGAGAAGAACAAGATCGAGCACCTACCGGATACGCTAGGGGATCTTGTCCGGCTCGAGGAGCTGGTGCTGAGGGACAACCGCATTCGCGTGCTTCCGAAGAGCATCTGCGGGTTGAAAAAGCTCACGAGGGTTGACCTGTCCAGGAACTGGCTGACATGCGCAGAGACGCATGACGAGAGCGGGCTCGCGAACGTCGCGGGGTGTGCTAGACTGACCGAACTGAGAGTGGACGGAAACGTAGGGATCGAGGCTTTGCCGAATTCGTGGGGGCAACTAACCGCGCTCGTGTCAGTCTCCGCGGATGAGACTCGCGTGAGGACAGTACCGGCGGAGGTGTTCACGGGATGCGTAAAACTTGAGCGGGTGTCGCTGAGGTGTTGCCCGACTGATATCGACGCGATCAGAGCCACGAAAGGTTGGGACGAATTCGACGCGAGACGCATCAAGGGCAGGGACAAACAAATTCATGGTGGGGTCATGCTCGCGAGCTTGGACGATGGGCTCGACAAGAGTTGACTCGGGGTCGGGAGCGATTTGTGCGACTTGAAATGTTTATTATTAGTGGCTAGGAACGCCTCGCGTGATGGCGATAATTAGCGGTATTAGTATAGCGTACGAGTACAACAGTCACATTGGACGTACCTGCCGTGCCTTGACATGAAAGCGGAAGCACAAGAACGTCGCGACGTCTTACAGTCGCGTTGAGTCTCTCCAACGCCGAGCCGAGTCGACTCGATCTGTGTCGACTCTGACGACGGTGTTGCGTGGATCTTTCTTACGCGGGTATGCTCTTGCTGCGATCCGGGACGTGGGCGTTCCTCGAGGACTGATACGTGAGGTATCGGTCCGGCGAGCTCACCTCGATGGCCTGCCCGTTGAAAACAAAGTTTCTTTGTGATTTGACCTCCCTGGCCGTCGAGCAGTCTTCAAACTGAACGAAAGCAAAAGCGACGGGGGCGGTTGGTGTCGAGGGTTTGGTATCGCCGTCCTTGTTTGGAAGTTTGACCGTCACCTCGGTGTTCAGGACGTTGCCGAAGGAGGAGAAGAAGTCGTGCAGCTCATCGGCGTCGGTGCCGACACCAATGCCCTCCACGGCGACAACCGCAGAATCAGGCAGCCGAGAGCCCCCATCGTACGAGTGTCGCTTGGGCGCGCTGGAATCGGACGTCATCGACGTGTCCGATGCGTCGGAAAGCCTGCGAAGCCTGCCGAGGGCTCGCTTGACGGGTGACATGGGCATTTCTGACGCGCTGGGCGTCGGCAGGCTGGTGGACCTCATGAGTGTTGGCGACGTCGGCGGCGCGAGCGTGGCACCCTCGAACGTCAGCTTAGTCCTCACGTGCGGCGGCGGCGGCCGGGCGAACCCGTCCATCGCGGTGGGTGAGAGAGAGAGGAAAGTCGCGTCCTGGCATTCCTCGTCGAGCTCCTCGTCGATGGATCCCGGGTCGATGCTGCTGGATCTGCTGTCCGGCTGCAGGCCCACGCCGCCAGGAGCCGAGTTCGCTGAGCGGAGTTCAACCTCCGCATCGATCTTCGCCCACGTCTCGTCCACGACGTGTGTTTCGCCGCGCACCTCGATCGCTAATTTTCGGGTTCGCTTACTCCTCCTCATCCTGATTCGCACCAGTGCGCCGGTCTCATCCATTATCTTTCGGAGGAACTCCCCGCCATCGGTCGCGATGAAGCTGGCTTTGGTGTAGTTGATCTCCTTGCTGATCATCACGATCCGGCCAGATTGGACACCTCCGCCGCGCAGCGTGCTCACGGGGGACTCGGACACCGTGGATTTACCGTCCAGGTTGCCAGAGTTCCTCGGAGTGGTGAGAACCGATCCGGAGTTGGAGGACGCGAGGGATGAGCCGAGCTGCGATTCCGACGCGTCATCCTCCATCACCATCGACTGCATCTCCGCCGCGAGGTCATCCGCCGAGGATTCGGATCCAAACTTGAACATCTGCTGAGATGAACCCGATTCAGACTCGTCGTTCGATGCTGCGGTGCCTTGATTCTTCTTGACGCCGCCGACGTTGACCATGAAGCCCTTGCCAAAGTTCACCACCTTTTTCGCCTTGAGCTCCTCCGCGGTCGCCACGTCCGCAAATGTGATGAAGCCGAATCGTTTAGACATGCCTGTGCGTGAGTCGAGCACTAATTTTACGTCAACGATCTGCCCGTAGGAAGAGAAGAATCGAAACATGTCGGATTCCGTCGAGAGCCTTGGGAGACCGCCGACAAAGACCTGCCTCTCACGCAATGCGGCAGAACCCATCCCCCCCGGAGACCTCGGTGGACTCCACCTTCCGCCCCGCGCCGCCGTCGGAGATGCCGGAGGCGTGATACCGTACAGGCTACTGTGCATCGCAGCTGCGTAGTGGGCGTGTTGTGCCTGCTGCATCGCGTGCGCGTACTGAGCCGCCTGGGCGTAGTGCACCTGCGCCGCGTACTGAGCCGTGTACGGGTCGTACGGGTCGTAGTATCCAACCGGTCCGGGGTGCGGATAATAGGCATACGGGTCATACGGCGCCGCAGCCGCAGCAGCCGCCGCCGCCACGGTATGAACAGTACCCGGACAGTACTCTTGCGGGTGTTGGTCACCCGAGGACACGCTTCCTGAGTTTGACGATCGCCGCGCCTTACCCTTCTCCGCCTCCCCGATTCGCATCGCGCTCTTGCCTTCGCCCGCGCTCAACTCCCCAGCCTCCAGGGCCTTGACCGCCTCCTCTTCCGTCCTGAAGCGCACGAAGCAGAACCCTCGGTGTGATGGGTGGAGATCGTCTGATTTCTTCTCCCCGGACTTCTTGCGCGTGTGTCGCATCAGGTGCACGTGCTCCACAGAGCCGAATCTCGACATGAGCTCAGCAATCTTTGGCTCGTCGAGGTCCTGCGGCACTCCACCCAGGAAAACCGTCTTGGGGTCGTCCACCTCGTCGGAGCGCCGGGACGGCGACGACGAGGACGACGCCTCGGATGGACACGGCGACTCATTCAGCGACGGAATCTCGCTCTCGTGCGCGCCCTCGTGCGACCCGACCTGCATCGTGTCCTCGCGCCCGGCGTTTAGCGTGTACAAGTAGTACTATGCTGTATGAGTATTCGCCTGAGTAGCTGGCCCCGTTCCTCACCGGGGCCTCGGCCAGCGGAGCTGCAGACGGGAGGAAAACGACGACGATGGTCAGGCTCGCGCGTGATTCAGCGGAGTCGCCGGGACGACGAAGAACGCCGCCCGCGGGACATGTGGCGGGCAACCTCGCGGGAAAAGGCGAAACCGACGATTGGGCGCTCGTCCCCGAAACTTTTTTTCGGTCCGGTGGTGCGGGAATGCACGTTGCCGGACGGAGGGGGGTTGGACAGGTTGAGCACCTTCGTTCGCGGCTCGGTACCTTGGGACTGGTCGTGCTCGCGGCGGATGCTCGTTCGAGCTTCCTCTCGACCGCCACGCTGGATCCCCGAGGCGCGGACCCGCTGTGTTCAATCGCCGATGCGGCCAACAACTTTTCACCTTGGGGACTATTCCACGATATTCCACGTCAAATCCACGTGGCGAAGCCAATTTAACCATTTTACGTCAATCATCTTTCCCGACGTATGGGCAAACAGCATCGTTTATTGTGGGCACGTGTCCTTATTTATGCATTTGCGATTCTTTGCCAAGGTGTTACATGGTGCGCGAAAGTGCATTTCACTTGGTATCGGCATCGTCGCACTCGTCTGCCCCTCTCGGCCCCGATAGGAACCGACTGGTACTGGTATTCCTTTTCGCGCGGTTCGCCGGTGGCCATGGCGCCCTCACCCTCAAGTTGAAGGTCGTATCGTGACCCCGCGATGGCGAGCCGCGCTCGTATCCTGGCTGTGCGCGTGGCCAAGGACAAGTGGTGCGTCCCAATCACTCCCGTGCCCTTCTCGACCCGGTCAAGCTGACCGCCTCGTCCGTTCCCGCACAGGATGTTCCACGCGCGCGCCGTGCCGGAGACCTCATACGAACGCGCCTCCGAGGTCGCTGCCGCGCTGGCGATCGCCAACGCGGGTCCGGAGAAGATTCTTCCCCGGTTCGCGGCGCGATGGGTCGCCAGGACCAACGCGTGGTGCGCCGAGACATACGCGCAGTGGGGTGAACAGCCCATCGGTTCGTGGAGACGACGACTGCGGGACCTAGGCGCGTGGGCGCTGGACAGGATACCGCCCGAGGAAACCACGCTCGGAGGGCTTCCCCCGGTGATATCGAGCGTCGAGGTGGCGTACCCGCAGTCCGCGGACGTTCGCGTCGTCGAGAGGCTGCTGCGCGACGAGCTTCTCGGCGCAAAGGCGGACCTGACGAGGCGACGCGCGTGGAGAAACGCGGCGGCGATGCCGCTCTTCCTGCCGCTGATGCTGACCCCGCTCTCGAACGTGCCCATCTACTGGATAGGATGGAGAGCGTGGACGCAGATGAGGGCGGCGACGAACGGCGTCGCGGCGAGGGACTTTCTCCGCTCGGTGCCGTTTGTTTTGGGTGACGACGCGCGCGACGGGATTTGGGCCGAATCGAAGCCGTGCGCGAGGCTGGAGTCCGACGACGCATCCGCCGAGGACCGCGACACGGTGTGCTGCAGGGTGGAGAGCACCGGGGCGGGGGCGCCGGTGATGTTCGTTCCGTGCGCGCTGTTGGACGCTGCCGACGAGCCGTTGCGCGCGTGTAACCGGGCCGGCGGAGTGGCTAGCTCATTCCAGAGCATTCACGAAGACACAGAGAGGGGTTTGTCCAGGCTGGACAGGGTCGTCGCGCCGGGAGCTTCGGACCTGGCGAGAAGGTACAGGAGAGCCAGGGCGTTGGATAACGGCAAGGACGCGGCTTAGGATAGATTAGGGCGAGGATAGTAATCTCGCCATACTAAGATTAGCGGTGGGTTGGAAACTGTTAGTACTGACAAAGTCTTTAGATCGTCGAGTGCGCTCTCAATTCCTTGCCCTCGTCGACAGTCCCTCTCCCTGTGTTATCGACAGCGTCACCAGCGTCGACCGACCGTCGGTAAGATACTTACTTCTGGTAGACGTAGGTGAGGCCGCACTTGCCGCAGTAGTGGCGGTCGAAGTGGTTGGCCATGAAGACGCCCGCGCCGCACTCGGGGGCGGGGCACTCCTTGCGCAGGCGGGTCACCTTGCCGGCGTCGTCAACCTTGTAGAGCTTGAGGAACGCGAGCTTGACCTTCTTGTGCACGTGCTTGACCTTCTTGGGCTTGGTGTACACCTTCTTCTTGCGCTTCTTACCGCCACCGCGGAGACGGAGCACGAGGTGAAGGGTGGACTCCTTCTGGATGTTGTAGTCCGCGAGGGTGCGGCCATCCTCGAGCTGCTTGCCCGCGAAGATCAGGCGCTGCTGGTCAGGGGGGATGCCCTCCTTGTCCTGGATCTTGGCCTTGACGTTGTCGATGGTGTCGGAAGACTCCACCTCGAGGGTGATGGTCTTGCCGGTGACTGAAAGGGAGGGGGGCAAGGTAGGGATCTCGTGAGCAAGGGGCGCCGAGGAAATTGCGATGGAAGAAAAGCCCTAGCGACCGTCGGGCCGGAATACGCGCGGGACGCGGAATGCGCGACGGTGGCGGGGCACTCACGGGTCTTGACGAAAATCTGCATGTTTGCTTGGTACGTTGCTCGGCACTAGTGCGTCGTCGCGACGTTATGAAAGGGCGAGCGGCGCTGCCGGCGGGCGCTCTTATACCGCCTCGTCCGGTATAAGCCGCACCCAATTTTTTGATGAAGCCCTCGTTGTTTCTGGCTGGCGACCAACAAATAGCGAAAAAGCGCAGCCCCCCAGTTCTCTTCTACTAGCGCAAACGCCCACCATCGGAAAGAATGGCGGTCGCTCCTGCTGAGATCAAGCTCTTCGGCAAGTGGTCCTATGAGGATGTCGAGGTACGTCGCGCGAACGCGTCCGCGGCGCGCATGAGCACGCTCACGCGCGAAAGATTTATCTAGGGTTTAGTTTTTTGCGGTTCAGGCCCGGGATCGACCGAACGCGCGGCCTTCCGGTCGCGAGGACGATCGTCCCGGGCCTTGAGGGGCTCGGACATTGAGTCGAAGATCCATGCGTGGACTTCTTTCGGCTGGATCCGGCGTCCGGCTCATCCATATCGCGCCGTCGCGGGCGTGATTCCGGGCCCTCAGCCTCTGAAACCCGAGATGGTTTTCCCCGTGTTGGCCGGGCTGGACGAAAAGGGCAGTCGCGAAGCGCTCCGAGCGTTCGCGAGCGTCCCTCGTCCATCCATCGCATTCTATGTTAATGCTGCCGGGCGTACCCGCGCGGTTCTCGCGAGTTTCATCACGCTGACGACTCTCCCCTTCTCGCTCCCACCGCAGATCAACGACATCTCTCTTGAGGACTACATCGGCGTCAAGTCCAAGCACGCCGTGTACGTTCCCCACACCGCGGGCCGCTACGCGCAGAAGCGCTTCCGCAAGGCGCAGTGCCCCATCACTGAGCGCCTCGTGAACGCGCTCATGATGCACGGCCGCAACAACGGCAAGAAGCTCATGGCCGTGCGCATCGTCAAGCACGCCATGGACATCATCCACCTCCTCTCCGACCAGAACCCCATTCAGGTTATCGTCGACGCCATCATCAACGCGGGCCCCCGTGAGGACGCCACCCGCGTCGGTTCTGCGGGTGTGATTCGCCGCCAGGCTGTCGACATCTCCCCCCTCCGCCGCGTCAACCAGGCCATCTACCTCATCACCACCGGCGCGCGCGAGGCTGCTTTCCGCAACGTGAAGACCATTGCCGAGTGCCTTGCGGACGAGCTCATCAACGCGGTGAAGGGCTCCTCCAACTCCTATGCCATCAAGAAGAAGGATGAGCTCGAGCGTGTGGCCAAGGCCAACCGCTAATCGACGTGTTGGAGACGAGGCGGGGTGGTCGTCGGCTGACGTTAGGTCGGCTGACCTCCCTGCTCACTGGGGGTGTTTATGGGTTTGGTAGTGGCTCTTTGAGCGTCGCGAGCGAGCTTGGCGGTGCGCAGGAATGTGACGACGTTCCCTTGTAATGAAGTAAGCTCTCGGACGGCGGGTCCACTTTTTAAACGTGTCGTGTCGCCTCCCGTTCCTTGGCCTCTTGCCGAGGTCCTTGTCCTTTTTCTTTTTCCTCGTCCCACTTCGAAGCCGGAATTCTATTACCCTTATGATTTGCCATTTTACCGCAAGCTTCCACAGTACGAATCACTGCCAGGAATTGGGAAGAACACGAACTTTTTTCGATACTACTCGCCATACAGGTTCCCGCACCCTTGGACCAAGATCTGGTCGTCCGAAAAAGGGACCCCTTCGACCTCAGGTTTCGCCGACGAATGGCTCCAGTGTGTTCTCCGAAGCGGCCACGAGACAAACTGAGGCTGGCAGATTTTGCACTGTACGCCACGCGGTCCGAGCGGTGGCTCGCCGTCGGCCCGGCTTGGGACCGCGCGCTAGGCGTCCCATTATTTCCAGAGTCGTCGGTCGGAGGGGATAAGAGGCGCCTGGGGGACTGTATCGTGGATCGTGGTCCCCGCATTTGGGCCGGATACCATCATCCGGCCCGACCGACAGACTGGACACACTTCTTAGTATCTAAACGGGAAAAAGCCCCGAGGGGAGAGGAGGGTGTAGAGCGCCGCTATGCCGCCGCTTCCAACCTTCAGGATTTTGTCCAAGGTGGATCTGAAGATAGCGACTCGCAACTTCAGGAGCGATGAGAGGCTTGGCGAGGAGGGTCCGAGGTGAGTGCTCGGCCGCAAGAATAAACGAAATCTTGCTTGTATAGGGGCGGATTCAACTTTCGCCCCGCTCGTCCCCCACAGCAGTCAACAGCCACGATTTGTTCTCTAACTGACCGTATGAATGTCCTAACGCCTGGTGTTTTGTCTCGCAGCGGCATCGCTTACAAGGGGAAACTAGGAGAGACGGCTATCGCGGTCAAGGTGGCCAGCGGTGAGTCCACCAAACATCAGACTCTCGCACCAAAAATAGCCCAACCTCCTGCTGAACCCGACCCTGTTCACGCTCCGTCCGCAGGCTCAGGCACGGGGATCGACAAAGATCCAACCGCGCGCGACTTTATGAAAACCCTGATCCTGAAGCAGCCCCCCAGCCACCCGAACGTGGTGCCAATCATGGGAATAGCGCTGGACGGGGGACAGTGCGTGATGTCCGCGCTCGCGCCGGGCGGATCGCTCGAGTCGCGGCTCACGCAGCTGAACTGGTTTCAGAGGCTGAAGGTAGCGCAGGGTGCGTTCACCGGACTCGCGGCGTTGCACAAGGCGGGCGTGGTCCATGGAAACCTGAAGACCACGAACGTCTTCGTGGCTCCTGACGGCCTGGACGGGCTGGTGGGCGACTACGCGGCGGGGCGAAGGCCGGATTTCGAGAAGATGGCGCCGAGCGTGCTCAACTACTACGATCCAGAGTTCGTCAAGGGCAACGAGGCGACGAACGAATCCGACGTGTACTCGCTCGGTATCGTCCTCCTCGAGTTATTGGCGTCCCAGAAGGACGGGGAGGTTCCCGCGGTCCAGAACGGGGGCGATCGCGGAGGCGGACCCCTGGACGAGTTCGCGGATGCCGCCGCTTCGGGAGGCTGGCCGGAGGACGTGGCGAGAGAGGTCATCGAGCTCGCGGCAGCGTGCGTGAGACCCAACGCCAGGCGAAGGAAGAGTGCGGATATCATCGCCAGGGCGCTGAAGCAGATTGCCCAGGACGAGGTGGACGAGGCTGGAAACGTGGTGACGCTGATGCGGCTTGCAGACAAGGCGTGCGGCACAGCGAGGGATCAATCCGCCAATATGCCGAGGTTCGACAAGATGCGCGCGAGGGAGAGGGCGCAATTCGAGTTCGCGGCGCTTAAGCTTCAGGCCAGGTGGAGGGGAAGGGTCGCGAGAAGACGGTGCGAGAAGCTCAAGAGATCAGGAGCTTCGTCGCAAGTTGTCTCCGACGAGAGCCTGGACGCAATGTTCACCCCTGAGCAGGTCAAGGCTGCCGTGTTCATCCAGACCAGGTGGCGAGGCATAATGGCGAGGAAAAAAACCCGAAAGCTGATTGCGCAAAAGAAGGGCGTCACCTTTCAGGAAGAAGATGCCAGCACCGCCCTGACCAGGAAACAGCTCAACGAGATGGCCCTGGCGGAGCAAGAGGCGGAGGAGCGCGAGATTTTGCACGCGGAGATTTTCGGCCGCATAGCCGCCATGCTCGCGGATGGTGACCAGGAGATTCAGAGGGTGGGTGCCACCGCTCTCGCGATTTATACCGACAGGGATGAGTCACCCGATCCGACGGAGGCGGCGAACTGCGCTGTCAACGCCGGGGTTCTCGGCCCCCTTGTGCATGTGTTCACCTCCAGGAACCAGGTTGCGGTGATGGAATCCGCGAGGGCGCTGGAGAACATCACCGTGGAGC
>Ga0181571_10004707_pt1 | contig 10232 bp, 10 predicted proteins | sample 101ome_17_FD_132440 | JGI IMG/M metagenome (GOLD analysis project Ga0181571, IMG submission 132440) | Coastal salt marsh microbial communities from the Groves Creek Marsh, Skidaway Island, Georgia - 101407AT metaG (megahit assembly) | ecosystem: Environmental > Aquatic > Marine > Intertidal...
AAAAGAAGAAGAAGAGAACTTCTTCTTCACTTTTCGTTTGTTTCTCCGCGAGCGTTAGAGATACGCGCACACCGCAAGCGCGCGTGTAAACGAGAGAAAATGATTACGCGCGCGCAGAAGAGAGACAAGGATGAGGGAGATTTGTTGTTGTGGGATATGATCGTCGACAACGACGATATTTGTTTCAAACACATTTTGCCGAAGTTGAATCAAAACGATATAAAATTCTTGTACGACGTGAACTCCGAGACGAGAGCTTTGATTAAGAGATCGCCTTATGTGGATGAGTTGGAAGTGAGGTTTAAAGTTAAACAGATGTCGTCGATATCTACTTTGGAGTTTGTGTGGAATAACATGCAGTGGGGAACAAAAGATCGATATAATGGATGGGCGATGACGCAAGCTTGGCTTTCCTATCGCCTTGCTCAAACGAATAAACTCGAGTTGCTCAAGTGGGCGCGAGAAGAAAAAGAGTGTGAGTGGAGTGAAAGGACGATTCAAGCGGCCGCAGAAAAAGGCAACCTGGAAATGGTAAAGTATTGCGTCGAAAATCAGTGTCCTATTGATACGGGTGCGTGTGCAATGGCTGCCTACAGTGGTCAACTCGAGTGCCTCAAATACTTGCACGAAGAAGCGGGAGCGCCATGGGATGGTGGAGCTGTACGAGAAGCGCGTCGGCGCAACCGCCCAGAATGTCTACAATACCTCCTCGACAACAACTGTCCTTTACCAGAGATGGAGATATATGAGTGTTCAAGGTGCCGGATTAGTTTTGCTTCTGCGTTAGCTTTGCAAAATCACATGCGTTTACATCGCAGTCTCCCACCGCACCCGTGGAGTTGTATTTTGTGCAATCACCGAAGTCAGACAAAGGGAAACACGGTGAGACACGTTGCGAGAAATCATCCTGAACAAGCGCGAAATCCGGAAGGTTTCGTGATTTACGATCCTTAAGAAAGTGGTAAAACGAAGAAAGATTGAAATACCATGGTTACACATACACACATAAATACGCATGCACACGCAGAAAAAACATAGAATCCTCAGGTTGAAATACACATATATACAAAACACATACCAAAGATATAATAATTAAATGCGTGTAAATGGTGTGATCCTGTGTCACAAACCCTTCATAATCTGTATACCTATCGTGCGCGCGTGTTTGATTCAATCTTCTTTCCACTTCTTCAGCGGCGTTAGATGATATGACTCGCTTGGTTGTCGCGCGCGCGACCGTTATTTTTTCGAAATATTATTCTCATTTTCAAATCATATATTGTATATTTGTGACGCGACTCTTGTTCTCGTAAAAAAAACGTCTTTTCTTCTCTCGAGGCGAAAAAATATATCTCGGAAAGGAATTCCAATGGAACATTCACTTTGAGACCAAAAAAAAACCGCGCGCGCGATGGGCGACGAAGAAAACAATAACGAGCTTATCAACTTTATTCTTAGCAATGCCCAGAGTGCGGGCTGGTGGGCAGAAAAAGCGATCGGTATGCCACCCGCCCTTTACTATTTGACTGAGGGTGTCATTTCATACCACTTCAGACAGAGAAGTTCTAAGGTGCACCCAGACAAATTCCAAGACGAAGATAGAAAAGAAAAAGCAGGAGAGGCGCAGGCATTTGTTAATGCTGCGAAGGAATATCTCGACAAACAATCGAAAAACAAGAAAATGCGCGAAGCGTACTTTGCAGAACAGCTCGCAAAGGATAGCGCGGTCGTCCAGCGAAACCCAGACAACATAGATCCCAACTCTTTCTTGGATAGTCCTACATTTCAGGCGGTCAAAGAAGTGGAAGTCTATGTGGAGTCGGAAGCAGTATTCGGCGGAGCTACGTCTTTTCGTCGAATAAAATCATACAACCAAAACAGCGATTCGTTCAACACTGGAGCTGCGCTTTGCCCACCGTCACTCAACCTCAACTTCGACACAGTCACTATCGAAGATGTGGAAGAAGAGACAATCGAAGTCGCCTCGGGCGATATCCGCACCGAGTATTTCGCACTCGAGTTCGCGCATGTCGAAACAATTGATGGAACAACGATTCCGCCAACGACAGGAAGAGAGACGACTCGTCTGCTATTCAGCACTGCTTCAGATATTACCATCATTTCGGAAAAAGTCGCACAGGCGGCTGGAATTTATGGAAGGAATACGAACAAAGAATTGGATTATAATCGAGAACGCATCATCGGTGGGGCATTTATGAACTTCCACAAATACGAATTGTCGCGCACTTGGGTGGCTGGCCAGACAGTGCACGTGCCGACCTTTAACGTTACACTATTTGTTCGGGGCGTTCGACTCGAATGTGTGGTCGTTATCAACATGAATCTGACCGACGCTGACGAAGCCGACGTTTTCCTCGGATTACACGATTGGGGACGATTTGAAAAGTACGCGAGCAGTCTCGTATTCAGAGCTAATATGCTAGAATAATCCAAGAGTACGAGAAGCAGAGAGAATAGGAGTGAATGAGAGAGTATGAGAGAGAATAGAAAAAAAATCCGACGAAAGATTGAAGTCGCGTGGAGATTTGAGAAGCGGGGGACGTACGCGCACGAGAGGGAAAATAAAACTTGATAAATTCAAAGACAGATACACAAAATTGATCAACTTCACACTGTTAATCACCTTAACCGATCGCTACTACCTACCACATCGTTCTTTACATTTTCAGTATTTGATCCATTCGAGAACGATATTATTTTCCCAGGACTCCTATTAATACGTGAGGAAGACAATCGAGCGCCGACGCCGGCTGCGCGTCTTCTCAAAAGGGACAAATCTGAATTTTTGTATAACTCTTCCTCCTCACACTTCCTCTTCGAGAATCGTGAACCGCGCGAATACTCGTTTGCTGGCGGGATGACAAAAAGAAGAGGGCGCCGTAAGTTTTCTTTCAGTCAACTTCTTTTTTACGAGCACAAACATACCCTTTGGCGATGACGTTGACGACTGTGCTTTCAATATGCGCGAGAGAAGATCAACTGGTTGAAAATCAATTATCGAGCCGATCGCGAGGATCAGAGCAAATCCTCCGGCGGGGAATACTTCGAGACGTTCTTGGGAATTTGTATTCGCGCCGCCGCGCGCTTTCCTTTCCACTTCTTTTGTTGCTATTTCATCATCCAGCTCTTTTTCACCCGTCGTATAGACTCATTTATTGGAAGAGAGAGTCTTTCTTCTTATTTCCAACACAACTCACACCCACAACTCGGTTTCAATCGACATTACGTGATGTTGACGGAGGTTGTCAATTTCTATACTCGTTGTTGCTGCCTTCATGTCACGCGTGCATCGTTAACCACCGGTGTTTAGTCCGAGATGTCGTTGGTTGTGAATCCCACTCGGTCCCGGCCTCAAAATAGCAATCATATACTCGTCGGGAAACTGAAGAGTTTAGATCGAAAAAAGATCCACGCGGACGACAAGCGCGAACCAATACAACCGATACAACGCGACTTCGTGCGAGCCTGGTGAGAAACGAAAGGTTACTGAGAAGTGATTTTATGCGTGTACAATACAGAGCGCGTAAGTGACGCCCCGTTCTTTTTTTTTGTGTTGCGGTGAGAAAACAAAACAAAAATCTCTCTTTTCTCTCTCTCTGATTTCTCTCCGTGTGCGAGCGAAGTGTGCTTGCTGTGTGTATTTCAGGCCAAAAATAAAGCTCTATTTTTGCACCAAAATGCACGTCTCGCAATCCCCTATTTTTTCGACCCCCCCCTTCGGCTCGTATACGAGAATGGAAAAATGAGAGGGAAAACGGCTCGAACATCCACGAAAACCACCATTCCGTACGCGCTACAATAATGAATTAGAATCGATAAAAAACACTCAACTACAAAGTAGAGAGCAGCGTTGGATCTTGCGCGCAATCATTGGTTCATTTTGGATCAAAGTCGCTCTTTGGGGAGCGCGTGAAAACGTACTAGGTTTGCGTATAGGCGGACTTGGAAATGCGATTTTAGGGGTAGGGTTTACTTCTCCTCATTTTCGTCTCGGATACGCGGTGCGTTCACAAAGCGGTAGCAATGCAACGTAGAGTAATATATGGTTGTTCTTTCGCGAGGAGTGGAGGGTCACGTGTTTTCGTTCACTAGATGATATCGGCCGCGCGCGATGTTGGAAAATTGTCGAAAAAAAGTACTTCAACTCCAACTTCGTCCCTTACGCAACTTTTTGATTTCCAGTGGGCCTGTGTTTCACAACCTGTAGTGGGAGGAGTGCGCTGCAAGTTGAAACTTCTGAGATGTCTCATTTCTGAGATCTCTTACTCCAGCGCGAACTTTTCCTTATCGTGTTCGAGTACCCAGAAGCATTCGAGACGAGAAGACGATGTCTTTTATTACATCACGTTTGAAGGCGGGCGCGGTGGGAACCCGGCGGCGATTTGCCTCGCGTACGTAGACGTCGCGATCTTCCGCGATCGATGACCGATAAAGTCAAGGAGGTTTTCCGTAAACGCCACTCTAGTTCTGTTGTCAGAAATTGTTGTATCAAGGTTCTCTCTTTGTCTCTTTCTTCAATCGCGTTCGGTGAGATGTGATTATTGATTCATAATTTTGTACTCGACTCTCTCACGCCAAAAGCAATGGGGTTGGGGAGGAAGGAGAAATTTTTTGTATCTATCCAAGAAAAAAGAAGAAGAAGAAGAAGAAGAAGAAGACAATTTTTCTTCATCAATCTTCTAAAAATACGCGAGAAAAACGCGCGCGCGGAAATAAATCACCTTTTACGCGCGCGCACGCGAAGTAAGAAATGGAGAAGATGGAAGTCATAGACTTAATTTCCGATTCGGAAGAAGAAACAAACGCGAGTTCGAGGTCAAACACGGGTAAAGGTAAGCGAAGAGTTTGCGTGTATTTTTTTTATATCGTTTTCACAAACGCCCGTTTTTCGAAAGATGCGGACGAGTTAGGTAGCGAGAAAGAAGTGGTCGTTGTCGTTCTTGATCAGTCGACGAAGTCCGAAAACGAACGAAGCAAAAGTGTCCGCATCGTTTTGTGGGAAGCGTTCGCCGATTATACGTTCGCGTTGGTGTTCTTCGAGGCGGTCGGCCTTTTTTTTCTCTTTTCTTGGACGAGATCTCACGTTATTTGGAGGAGATCTCTCAATCGCTCGATTACGCGATTACGCTCGCTACGACATCGTTTCAAATATAGAAACTAACCGCGCTTATAAAACTTTCTCACTCAGATACGAACGAGCACAATGTAAAAGCTTTGGCAAAGCGTTCCGATTTGTCTGCGATGGCCATGGACACGCCGCATATGTCTCTTGATCTTGTAAGCGAAACCAATCCGATTGGCTTAGTGGAGCCGCGCAAGGTCGCTGAGTGCAATTCCGCTATGGGTGCTGTGTCCAACTCCATAAACAACTTTTACATCGGAACACCTAAAGGCGGGGTGAACGCTGAGCTCGGAGAGCTTGTCCACATGTTCACGAAGCTGGATATCAGTAAGGAGTGCACGATTTCCTTCGACGTCCCATCCAGCGCCGAGGACGTCCCATCGAGGGCCGAGGACGCCGAGGACGCCGAGGACGACGTGGAGGGTAAAGCGGAGATGGGAGATGCGTTTTCCAGTGGCCACGTCAGCGATGGTATTTCTCGTGGGGATGGTAGCGATGAACGCAAGGATGGTCAAAAGTCACTGTTCGGGAAAAAGACATCATCAGAAATCGACAATATGTTTAACTTCTTGAACTATTCGGTGGAGACGTACGATCGTGACTCGCGTGAAATTTACGACGAGCATTTATCGGAAGTTCGGACAGCACTGAAAGCTTTGAATAACCAGTTGGAGACGAAGAGTAATTTCGAGAAGCAGCAAGAACTGAAAGAGAGAATTCAACATCTTTCTGGACTTGAATGTTTACTGATGGATTTTCTCGCGAAGTTTCCCAAGCACACGTTCGCGAACTCCGAGAGCAACAATTTCGCGGTCCATTTTGTCGCCGTCCTCTCACCACGATCAAACGATGGTTCACCACCTACACTTCGTGGATGGTTGATCTTACCGACGTCAATGGCAACAAAAAAGTTTTTCTCTGATCAGTGTAGGAAAGGTAACATTATATTTTGTCACGATATTGGTTTACTGAACGCTCATACATCGACGGAGGGAATGTTCAAGACGTTGCGTAAAGGTGCGAAGAATCTTATGATGGAATACGGAACAATTCCTAATAAAGATGACGATTGGTATGCGTCGATGACTGCGTATGGATTAATGACGCGTCTCGCTCCTTTAGTTCACGCGGCGTCGCTTGAGCATTCTTTTCCCTTTGAGTACGCGGTGTACCCGGTGATTGACTTCTTCGGGACGATGAACCAGTACACGGGGAATCTTCTCAAAGGTCACGGTGATTGGATCATCAATTACGCCGGTGGTCGACCAGTTGGCCAAAATCCTAGCCTTGGACGTGGTTTGCCTCCGATGCGTGACGTGCCATGCCCCCAATTTCAACAGAACGGAGCCCCGAGAGTCCAGCAGCGAGACGAACCACAACGGGCTCCAAACCAGCTGGGAGGCGGAGGCGGAGGCGGAGGAGGTCCACCGATTCTTGTGCCACCCGTGAGGCACGAGCAAGATCCCGGAGGCTTGGCAGAGAGGTTTCTCGATTTGCCGATGGCTTTGAAAGCTCTCGTTACCTTGGCTCGCGTGCAGCGCTTGGAAGACGCGTTTACTCCTTTTTCCAAATCCGGGTACAGGATTGTCATTTGGTCGAAAAAGACGGAGCAAACAGTCAAGGAAGCGTATCTACTCCTCAATCAATGCGAGGAGGAGGAGTTGGGTGAGATCAAATCGATTCTTATGAAAAGGGGTTTCGAGGCTGCGGGACGGGAGCAGGCGAAGCAACGCATCAAAGCTATCGTACGCGTTGGGTTCAATATGAAGGTACAGGAGAATTTTGACAAAATTTTTGCTGACTCCGAAAAGCATCCGTGTCGTCCGTTGCGCGTCAGTGTAGAGGAGCAGTCTGCGATTGTCGGAAGGGCGAAGAAACGCCGTACAGATTCTGCTCCGTTTTTGGCTAAGGCGTTGAATACGCCGTTTATGACTCCTGCGCAACTTCAAACGGGGAAGAATGTCCTCATCGCAAATCACGATGATGGCAAACAAAACGGAAACAGACTTTTCAATTCCTCTTCTTCGTCTTCTCCTAATTGGAAAAGAAAGGCACCGTCGTGGCAGTCACCGTCCGTGGCGCGTCCATCATCAAAAGTGACGCCGACGCCAGCGGCATCGTCCACACCACAAGGTTGTCAACCGTGTCCAACACCAGTGACGTCGACTGAGCACGAAAACTACAACTACACTCGTGAACATGACGGAGTGAAACCTTATTACAAGTGCGGATATCCGGGTTGCAATATCCGAGGCGATTTTCCTTGTGATGTGGAGAAGCACATTAGACAAACACACCTGAAAGAGAAACCTTTCGAGTGCTCCAAGTGCGGGGACAAATTTGCGAGAAATTATGATTTGACCAGGCACATTAATAATGTACACGAAGAAAACGTGGAATGGCATACATGTTCAGTTTGCAACGAAAAACTCAAGAACGAGACTGCATTAGCAAATCACATGTGGCTTCACGCCAAAAGGTTGCCGTGGAGTTGTACTTTGTGCAATTACCGAAGTCAGACAAAGGGAAACACGGTGAGACACGTTACGAGAAATCATCCTGAACAAGCGGAAAATCCGAAAGGTTTCGTGATTTACGATCCTTAAGAAAGTGGTAAAACGAAGAAAGAATATTGAAATACCCATGGTTACATATACACATACACACATACACGTCTGCATTCTCGCTTTTACGTTTCTTGAAAAAAATCCTCTTTACGCCACGAGCAACCGAAAGCTCGCATTCATCGTCCGAAGAACTCAAATTTTCCTAAAGAAAGAAAGAACCTCGATGAACGACGACTAGAGTCGAATAGACTATTTAATAGTGACGCTAAGTTTTAATGTAGTATCCAGAAGAAAGATGAATGAAGGTTGCTTCACTTCCCAACCACGTCTGCTGACGCTTTCCTTCGAAGCAGCTAATTTTGTGCAACACACATTCGCGTCAATGACGCAGTTACGTTTCTTTGTTTCGACCAGGCGTCCCATTTGGAGTAAACGCACTCTCGACGCTTCGACACGTTCCGGTATCGCGTTCGCTCGCGTCGTATTCGAGACATAACGATGTGATATGTGGCATTGACGTTTTCGAAAAACTCGCCGTTTACAAGGGAACCCAAAAATCAGCCTCTCAGAAACTCAAGTTGGAGTGGCGCACTGACGCTAAAACTTGCTTGAATTTACATATCTTATGTTTAGACGAGAATAATTGCTTCAGATCGTCAATACTCCATAGCTCTCGTCCGCGCACTCGCGCGTTCGCTCGATTTTTTTTGTGTTTATATTTTCTCTAAATTTTCTCCCTTTTCGATTGAAGACGTAAAAAACCGAAACCAAATTTTTCAAGTTTTAAGAAGAACAACGATGTCGTGTGCGTCTCGGATAGACTTTCCGTCGGCGCCGACGTGCGATCAACCTCTGCACGTGTGATGACAACCTATCGCTTCTTTGTTTGCATCCTTGGGCGCCCACGAGTAGACGCAGACGACGCAGTTTCACGGCATTTTTTTAACTATGAGCATCACACGGGCACAAAACGTGATCGAAGCTACCGCGAATCCGCATCACTCGATAAATGCTGCCGAGCGAAGATGTATCTACTTCGTATCTATCACAAACGCTCGTCTCTGAGCATCGCGCGATCAGATCGCACACGTGCGATATCGTGTTTTTTTAAGTTCAACGGCAGGGTTCGTCTGTCTTTTTTTTTGTAGCTTCGAGGCACTCTCTCCCTTTTCGCCAAAAAAAAACGCTCACAAACATTGATTGCGACATTGCCTGATTCTAACCTGCGTAACTGCCACTCACCCAAGGATTATAAATAAACATATATTAATACCGACGCCGTACAACTTTACACGACGAGAACACGAGAACTCGTACTCTAGAAAGTCCACATGAGTACTCGCACGCATGATTGTCCTATTTGCGGAAGCCGTTTTGCGAGAAACATGGAGTTGCAAAGGCACATGCATTCTGTTCACGCTCCTCGAGAAAATACGACTCGTACAGAGAATCCAGAGAGTCTCCCACCGCACCCGTGGAGATGTACTTTGTGCAATTACCGAAGTCAGACAAAGGGAAACACGGTGAGACACGTTACGAGAAATCATCCTGAACAAGCGGAAAATCCGGAAGGTTTCGTGATTTACGATCCTTAAGAAAGTGGTGAAACGAAGAAAGAATATTGAAATACCCATGGTTACACATACACACATATATACGCATGCGTACGTAGAAAAAACGTTGACTTTCCTCAGGTTGAAATACACATACAATATACATACACTTACATACGCACAACTAGAAAAAAACATATAAAGCACATCCTGAAGAAGGAGAAACGAAAGAACTATTAACATATACGTTGTATTACTATTAATGTAACGATGTATGAGCAAAAAAAAATGTCTTGATTCCTCCGAGGATCGAACTCGGGACCTTTCGATTAGAAGTCGAACGCCCTTAATGAAACGGTTAGAATGTTATTCTTTTTTTGAAAGTGCTGCAATACTCACTTATCCACTTGGCTAAGGAACCACGGGTCTGTAGGGTTCAGTAGTCCCTAAAAAAACTGCTTAATAACAAGTTAGGGTTTTTAATTGTTCGCACAACAACAACTTTTTTTTTCCCTTTCTTTCATTATTAAAGCGTATAATACATAATATGACGACGACGTCCATGACGACGCAATTTATTGGTGGAAGAACAATCGCACCACCACTACTGTCGTCATCATCTTCGGTAGTAAAAGTTTCGAGAAAGTCATCATCACCGCTTTTCTATAGTAATAAAACGACGACGACGACGATTTTGAAGATGCAAACAGTTAAGAGAAGAAACAAGAACAAGCGTTACAACAACCTTTCTTCTTCTTCTTCTTCAAGAACCACCATCATCACCGCCGCCGTCGGCAGCAGTAACAACAGAAACACGATCAAAGCGTCTTCTTCACCAAATGAAAATACGATGAAAACGAGTGATAACCCACCACCACCACCACCACCATCAATAAAAAAACCGCGTTTACCCGCGATGGACTCGATGCGATTCTTTCTCATTGGATACATCGCCATTGGTCACTTCAT
>Ga0181571_10004709_pt1 | contig 10229 bp, 6 predicted proteins | sample 101ome_17_FD_132440 | JGI IMG/M metagenome (GOLD analysis project Ga0181571, IMG submission 132440) | Coastal salt marsh microbial communities from the Groves Creek Marsh, Skidaway Island, Georgia - 101407AT metaG (megahit assembly) | ecosystem: Environmental > Aquatic > Marine > Intertidal zone...
CCCAGTCGCCGGCTAGGTCGTAGTCGGCCTCGGCGCCGAATCTTCCTATCGTGTAGCCAATGCCAGGCGTTGTTTTCAACCTGATTTTCCTATCGCGTTCTGTCTGACCGAACCCTTTGAACTCAGTACTGATGAACATCAGGTTCGTATCCAGTTTTACGCCGAAGCCGTTACGTTCCAATTTATATCCAGCAAATAGCCCCACTGCTGTAGATGAGCCACGTTCGCCGTTACCAAACTTCAGAAAGCTGATACCTGCACGGGTGCGACCAGTTTGGGTAGATGTTTTAACTAAGCTGATCCCCGATCCCGAATCTACGATCCGGCCGAATTGGCCCAACGGTAAAGCTAAACGCGTTGAGATGCCTAAATTGGCATGGCTAGGTTGACTGTTTAGTAGAACGACAAACGCGATGACTGTGTAGAGCAGCTTTTCTATTGTTCGTCTCCATGAAGCCTAAAGAGGCAAGGTTGCGGCACGCGTATCAGGTGAGCAGTCTCTCTATCCGCGCCGCGCTCAGGCGATGCGCGACTAAGGGTTGGGAACGCGTCGCCGAGGAGCGCTCCCAGGTGGCGAATAGATCGCCATTTTCTTCCGCCAGAACGGACACATAGCGGTTAGAACCCGTGCCTTCGGGCGATACGAAAAGAGGCGCCAGGCGGCTCAGGCGATGCAAGCTCGGGAAGTCTCGATCAAAGCCGTAGGCCAAGCCGCCCAACTCTTCGCAGGAATAGCCGCGCGCTCGGGAAACGCTCTTTTGGTGCGCGTCGAGCGGGCGCAGGCACTCGGCGCCGTCGTAAAAGTAGAGCGACAGCGCGGGTAGATTGGCAAAGGAGCCGATGCGGGGGACGGGTAGCCGGCAGGTAATGCGCGTGGCCGCTACGTCCCAGGTGGAGCCGCGCGGAAAGAAATCAGAATCGGTGGCGTTGAGTTCGTCTCCGCTCCACGTGCCGCAGCCCGAAGTGCTCGACGACCACGTGTAGGGATGTGCGCAGTAGGTGAGCAGCGTGCGCCCATTCTGAAAACCGCTTGAGATACTGGGATCTTTGACGTGCAGGTAGGCGGGGTCGGAGCTGGTCAGTAGCGGCTGGATGCGCTCCTGCGGTGCCAGTTTTTCCACGCGCGTGGCGCTAAAGCGATCGATGCTCCAGATGCCAGTCCCCGGTTTTTGAAAATCGCGCAGTGGGTTTGGATAGGTGCGCACTTTTTCTGTCGAGACAAGGACTTCAACTTTGCGCTTAGTGACGCGAAGCGCACTTCCTTCTATGCTGAGGACCGTCGACCCACAGTACAGGTCCGATTTATCCCACGAATGGATTTTTTCAAAACTGCGGCCGCTATCAAGAGAGCGAAAAATGGCCAATTCGCGTCCGCGCGTGCCCTGCGTTAGGCCCGTTCGGCTGTCGCCCGCGTCGCGATAGCGGCCGATCAGCAGCAGGCTTCCGTCGTGCGGATGGCGCACGGCATTGCCGCCGCCAAACCAAAACCCATCGTCATTTTGGCTAGGTTCGACGATGGGTTTTGCGCGCTCTGTATCTATAAGGGTGCTGCCTAAACGAGTTAGTTTTCTCTCGAGGTTTTCGGGTAGTGCACTCATGAGGAGTTAGTGCGGCCTTTGCTAAGGGGAGTACAACGACAGGCGGCAGCAATTATGCACAATGGAAAGGGGGCATGTCAAGAATTATTCACCCAGCCAATCGTCTCCTCCCGTGCGATTTGAGCCATGGCATCCATCCACATGGGATGGTCGTTGAGGCAGGGAGATAGGTGGAATTCCTCGCCGCCGCCTTCCGAAAATTCCTCTAGTCCTTCGCGCCCAATTTCGTCAATCGTTTCCAGACAGTCAGAGGTAAATCCCGGGCATGTTGCCAGCAGGTTCTTGACTCCGTTTTCACCAAATGCTTCTAGCGTCTCGTCCGTGTAGGGCTGGAGCCAGGTCTCTCTTCCAAAGCGCGACTGAAAGCACAGCTTCCATTCCTTGTCCGATAGCTGAAGGGCGTGCGCTAGTAGGCGCGCCGTTTCTTCGCAGTGGCTTCGGTAGGGGTCGCCCTCGTCGACGTAGCGCTGCGGTATGCCGTGAAAGGTGATCAGGTGGCAGTCGGGCTGCCATTCGATTTGACCGTGACTCTCTCGCACGCGCGTGGCCAGTGCATCGATATAGGCCGGGTGGTCATAGTAGGGGGGGACAAAGCGGAGCGTGGGCATCGCGCGCTTGCGGTCAAAAAACCAGGGACAGCGCCGCCCCATTGCCGCGCGATTGACGGCGTCGTAAATCGAACCCGTGGTCGAACAGGAGAACTGGGGGTACATGGGAAAGACGAGGATGCGCTCGATGCCCTGCTCGGCAAATTGCCGCATAGCCGCATCGATACTAGGCTCGCCGTAGCGCATGCCGAGAATGACCTCATACGCATCGCCGAGTCGTTCCTGCAGGCCCTTTGTTTGCGCTTTTGAGTAGAGCATGAGAGGGGATCCCTCTTCCGTCCATACCTTGGCATAGAGCGCTGCCGAGCGCCTGGGTCGAAACGTCAGCACGATGCCGTATAGGATGGGATACCATTTCAGGGGATGGAGGTCGACAACGCGCGGATCGGAAAGGAACTCGCGCAAATAAGGTCGCAGCGCTGATGCGGTAGGGGCTTTGGGCGTGCCTAATTGCGCGACTAGCACGCCCACCTTAGAAGAGGTCTGAGCCATTGGGAAGAAATCCGGATTGATCGAGTGAATGGGGCTGGTTATGTTAAATCGCCTTGAATATACCGTATATCCACGCACAGACCAGTCTCTTTGCACGGGGGGAATCTGCTATGCGGAGTATCTTTGTTGGTGTAGAATACGCGGGAAAGTCGACGCTGATAGATTTGTTGGGTGATTATTACCGACAGCGCAAAGTGCGCATTCACGGAGACGATCACTTTACCATCCCGGACTCGACGCTCAGCGCACCGTCGCGCGAGATTATGGTAGGTCTTCCCGAAGACATTAAAGAGCGCATGCAGCGCATGCAGATCCACTACCACGTCGATATCATAAAAAAGTACGCCTGTCCGCTGATCGCCGGATGGCATATCGAAGAAGCGATCTATGCCGACTTTTACGGGGACAATCCGGACAGTCCCTACTACAAGCGATACGCCTATCAGTTTCAGCGCCTTTACGAGTCCCAGGTGCTCGAAGCGCACCTGCCCGATATCGTCATGTTTCACGTCACGGCAAGCGACGAGGAAATCGCGCGGCGCATGCGTGAAAATCCCCATGAGTATCCCATTGTGCGCGAAGGGGATATCGCTGAGATCAAGCGACGCTTTGATCGAGAAATTGAACGGTCTCTCTTCACGCATGCACACCGCACGGTTGTCCTCGATACGACGGGGAAGACGCCGCAGGAATCGTTTGACGAACTGCTCGCGCTGTCCGAACCGCTCGTGACGATGGGCGAAGTTGCGCTGCGCAATATGGAGGTTCCACAGGGAGAATACGAAGTGAAATACGTCAACGGCGTGCGCCAGATGATTCCGAATCCCTAATGGCTTTGCGTTGCTGCCTGGGCTGTGCGCTGTGGCTATCCATCGCGCTCAGTTCAGGCGCGCACGCCGCTTCTGACTGGCAGCTGCTGCGCGAAGACGTGCAGCGGCTCTGTAATCCCGCGTCGATTGCCTGGGGCGGTGCCGCACTTGGCGCAGCGCTCTTAGCCCGTCCGTTTGACGCGGACGTGCAGGGACCATTTAACAATGCGCAGGTTGAGCCGCTGCTCGACGTGGGCAATCGGTATTTCGATTCGGTGCACGTTCTGCCGGCCGCCGTTATCCTGCGTATAGCGGCACGCCGTTGGGGCTCTGATGAGGGGGACGGTGTCTCTTCCCATCTTCTGCGCGCGCTCGTGCTGGCCAATGGGATGGTTGCGCCGTTAAAGGTCGGCGTTGGCCGCGCGCGGCCGGACAAGAGCAATCGCCTTTCATTCCCGTCTGGACACTCTGCCAACGCCTTTGCACTCGCTGCGGTGCTGGGTCATTACAGCGGAAAGTACGCAGCCGTAACAGCGTATGCCGTGGCCTCGTTCGTGCCCATGGCTCGCATTCACGCACGGCATCACTATCTGTCCGACGTAGTTGCCGGAGCCGGCCTTGGGGTTTTAGCCGGCTGGATCAGCGGCCGCCCACGGAAGCCCGTTGCCTTGTCCGTATCTCCCATGCTCGTGGACGGGGGATGGGGAATGCGCGTGCGCTGGCTACGCTAAGTTGACAGAGCGCACGGGCCGGAAATATTCTATCTTCTAATGGAGCTTTGTCTACAGGTTCGTATCCCATTGGTTTTGGAGTCGGATAGCATTGAAACAGACGATCCATACGCTGCGAGCGCAGAGTAGTTCAATCTACCGCTTTTTGCTCGTGCTGCTCTTGGCATACGGCAGCGGAGCTTCGGCGCTCTGTAACCCGTGTGCCGCGCCGCAGATTATGGTGTGCAAGGCGAGCGCTGAAGCGTCCTTGCGTTCGGACTGCTGCTGCGGAGCTGCCGTTTGTGGAGAGCTAGAGCAGCAGCCTCCATCCAATCCCGCTGTAGAGCTTTATCCCAAGTTCTTGTCTGCACCACCTGTGGTGCAGAACGATAGTGTCGTGGCGGCTCACTCTTTGCCGCCTCTGGCTGCGCCTACCGCAAATCCCGTCCCACCTCCTCTGTTTCAACTCTACTGCTCGTTTCTCATTTGAACTAGCGCTGTACGCATCGGATTGTTCTATCGCGTTGGGGCCCTGTGGTCTCAATGTTTGAGGCCTAGTCTATAAAAATGGGAATCGGTGTATGATTGCGTTAATGCGTGTAGTACCCCTCTTAGTTTTTTCTCTCAGTGGAGTCTCTGCACAGGACAGCGTGCTCGAAATATGGCAGCGCGAACAGGTGCGTGGCGCAGAACGGTCTGCGCTTCGTCCGTTGGCCAACCTGCAAGATTACGTGCACTACGCCCAGCTATACAACTCAGATATTGAAGCGGCTTTGTGGGGCTGGAAGGCTGCCATTGACAATGTGAAAACGGCGCGTTCATGGTCAGATCCGCACGTTGCTCTAGGTCACTTTCTGCGGCCAATAGAAACGCGCGATGGTCCCCAGCAGCAGCGCTTCAGCGTTGCCCAGGCGATCCCTTGGCCCAGCGAACTGGACGCACGAAGTCGAGTGGCATTGGCCGTTGCCGACGCAGAGCGATGGCGCTATGAAGAGCGTCGTGCCGACGTGGCTGTCAGAGTGATAGAGGCTTATCTGGACTGCTACTACTTAGAGCGGGCAATTGAGATTACAGAGCGCAGCATGCAGCTGGTCGAATACGTAGAAGAAGTCCTCCGGATGCGCTATCGCAGCGGGGAACAGGAGCACGGCGATTTGATGAGTGTGCAGGTTGAGCTCGGCCGAATGGAGGACCAGATCAGTTCGCTGCGCGATGGACGCATACCTGCAGCCTCTTTGCTCAACGCGCTGATCGGCCGCCCGCACGATGCGGCAGTCGCAGCGTTGGATACGCCGGTGGTTGCACAGCTAGAGATCGATTCTCTGCGCGTTTGGGCCCTGCGCGACAGTCCGCACATACAGATGCTGCGCGCCGCTATGTGGCAGGCCCAGAGTGAGCTCGAGCTAACAGAAAAGGAACGCTATCCCGACTTGACGGTGGGCCTTGACTATGTGCGAACGGGTGAACGGGCAGCGGCAGGTAGCGCTAGCGGCCGGGATCCGTTGGTCGTAATGGCGACGGTTAAACTGCCCGTCTGGCGCGATAAATATCGCGGGCGAGAGGATGCGTCTATATCGCGCTACCAGGCGGCGCGTTCGGCCCTAGTGGACGGGGAGCGCGGGCTGCTGGCTGAGTTAGAAGGCGCACTGTTTGGCCGGCGTGAGAGCATGCGCAAAATGGCCCTGTACGGAGGCGATTTATTGGCTAAGGCCGAGCAGGCCTTTAGCGTGACGCAGCAGTCCTTTACGGCCGGACGCAGCGGGTTCCTTGAGCTGATGAGTGCCCAGCGCACGCTGCTAGAGTTTCATCTTGCCCACGAGAGGGCAAGCGTTGAGCGGATGCGACACGAAGCGCGTATACAGCGCTTGGCCGGACGGCGTATGCCCAGTCGCAGCGTCATAGAGAGGGAGTTGTTGCGCCATGATAGGTAGAGTGAAGATCGTCCTCATAAGCGTAGTAGCACTGTCGATTGGATGGTGGCTCGGCAGTCGATTTGGTTTGGCTGAAGGCGAACTGTATGACGCGGAAATCAAAACGCAGACAGAAGCACAGGCGTGGACGTGCTCAATGCATCCACATATACGCCAACCCGAACGGGGCCTGTGTCCGGTCTGTGCCATGGAACTGATTCCCGTTGAGATGGAGCCTGTCCCCGCTTCCGGTCCGCGCGAGTTGGCCCTTTCGGAGGAGGCAATAAGGTTAGCGGAGGTGCAAACGGCAGTCGTAGAGCGCCGGTTTGCGGACGTAGAGACGCGGATGGTTGGAAAAGTTGCGATTGATGAAACGAGGCTACGCGATATCACCGCGCGCGTTCCGGGACGCATTGATCGCCTTTACGTCGACTATACGGGAGTGCACATCCACCGCGGTGATCACATGGTCTCAATCTATAGCCCCGAACTGCTCTCGGCGCAGGAGGAGCTAGTGCAGGCCCTGCGCGCGCTGGAGAAGTTAGAAGACCGCTCCGCATCCTCGCTGAAGCAAACGGCTGCGCTGACCGTAGAGTCTGCCCGGCAGAAACTGCGCCTCTGGGGTTTGACCTCTGAACAGATTCGTCGAATCGAAACAGAGCGCACGCCGTCAGATCATCTCACGATATACGCGCCGGAAAGTGGGGTCGTCGTGAAGCGCCATATCGGACAGGGAGCCTACGTGCAGACGGGCGAACGGATTTATACGACGGCTGACCTATCGAAACTCTGGCTGAAGCTCGAAGTGTATGAATCGGACCTGCCTTGGATCCAGTATGGGCAATCAGTGGAGTTTAGAGCTGATGCGCTGCCGGGCGAACGATTCGCAGGCCGCATCTCATTTATACATCCCTTACTCGATGAGAAAACGCGTACGGTGGGCGTGCGAGTGAACGTGGATAATTCCGACGGTCGCCTAAAGCCGGGCATGTTGGTTCGCGCCGTAGTGCGCTCGCAGAGGGCTGCCAATGGGAGCCTGGCCAACGCTTCGCTGGCGGGTAAGTGGATTAGTCCAATGCATCCGGAAATTGTAAAGGAACAGGCTGGCCTGTGCGACGTGTGCGGTATGGCACTCGTGCCCGCTGATTCGCTGGGCTACGTCGGTCCGCCAAGTGACTCGCTAAAAGCGCCGCTCCTAGTACCTGCCTCTGCGCCGCTACTGACCGGCAAGCGTGCCATTGTCTATGTGGCGATGTCCGGTAAAGCGGGCCACTATGAGGGTCGCGAAGTCGAATTGGGTCCGCGTGCAGGGGACTATTATATCGTCCGTTCTGGTTTGCGCGCGGGAGAGCGCGTCGTCGTGCATGGGGCATTCAAAATAGACAGCGCCCTGCAAATTCAAGCCCGACCCAGTATGATGAGTGCGGTCGAGGTAGAAGAGAGCGTTGCAGCGAGAACTGCTTCATTTGAAGAGGCGTCGCTGAGAGATCTTTTACTTGCCTATCTCGCGGTGCAAGAGGGCCTGAGTTCGGATCAGTTGCAAACGGCTATGAACGGTGCTCAAGCGCTGCGCTCTGCGCTGCTGCGATCGGCTCATAGAGGCAGTTCGGGTGCGCTGCGAACCGATTGGGAACGCATGGCTCCAGCGCTTGAACAGGCGGTGGACAGATTTGCCGCCGCGCCAGACCTAGCGAGTGCCCGTGCGGCCTTTGTGTCTCTATCAGAGACCGTCTTAGACGCGGTTGAAAGGCGCGGTTTGCAGATGGAATATGCGCTGGGTATCTACCACTGTCCTATGGCGTTGGAGGATAGAGGTGCGCGCTGGATACAGCGCGTTGGAGCAGTGGAAAATCCCTACTTTGGTGCATCCATGCTGCGCTGTGGAAGTCTCCAGCGCGCGCTGGTTGCCCGGGGGGAATAGAGTCCTATGCAGCCTGAACAACCGACTCCAAGATCGCGGTTGGACGCCGTGCTCCGCGCCTGCCTGCACAATCGGGTATTCGTCCTGTCCGCGGCAGTCCTTATGGCGCTGTGGGGCATTGCCGTTTCGCCCTTTGATTGGGATATAGACTGGCTGGAGCGCGATCCCGTTCCAGTGGATGCGATACCCGATTTAGGAGAGAATCAGCAAATCGTATTTACCGAATGGATGGGCCGGTCTCCGCAGGATGTCGAGGATCAAATTGGCTATCCGCTGACCGCGGCATTAATGGGCGTGCCTGGCGTGCATACTGTGCGCAGCTATTCAATGTTTGGTTTCTCAACCGTCTATGTGATTTTCGACGAAGATGTGGATTTTTATTGGGCTAGGTCGAGGGTCTTAGAAAAAATAAGTAGCTTGCCGCGAGATGCGCTTCCGGCCGACACAAAGCCGACGCTTGGACCGGATGCAACGGCCCTAGGTCAGGTGTTCTGGTATACGTTGGAGGGGCGCGACGAACGGGGTCAACCGACGGGAGGATGGGATTTACACGAACTGCGCAGCATTCAGGACTGGCACGTTCGCTATGCGCTTCTTGGCGCTGAAGGCGTGAGCGAAGTCGCCTCGGTGGGCGGCTTTGTGCAAGAGTATCAGATAGACGTAGATCCAGATGCCATGCGTTTATATGGCGTTTCGATCGAACAAGTCTTTGACGCAGTGCGCATGGCTAATCGCGACGTTGGGGCCCGCACGATTGAAATAAATCGCGTAGAATATGTGATTCGCGGTATTGGTTTCGTCCGATCGCTCGCCGATATAGAACAGGCCGTTGTCGTGGCGCGTGATAATGTGCCCGTCTACGTGCGCAACGTGGCTCGCGTTCAGCGAGGGCCTGCCCTGCGTCGCGGCGCTCTGGACAAAGGGGGAGCAGAGGTCGTGGGCGGCGTCGTCGCCGTGCGATACGGCGAAAACCCACTCAGGGCGATTGAGCACATTCGGCGCAAGATAGCGGAGATTGCTCCCGGCCTGCCCCGAAAGACGCTCGAAGATGGGCGCATAAGTCAGGTGCAGATCATTCCATTTTACGATCGCACGGATCTTATTCACGAAACGCTGGGTACGCTTAGAGAGGCGCTCAGCGAAGAAGTGTTGGTCACGGTCATTGTCGTCTTGGTCATGCTAATGAACGTGCGCAGCGCAGCGCTCGTCTCCGGTTTACTTCCGCTGTCGGTTCTGCTGTGCTTTATCGCGATGAAAGTGGGCGGCGTCGATGCAAATATCGTGGCGCTATCCGGCATTGCAATCGCCGTCGGCACCATGGTTGATATGGGTATTGTCCTGTGCGAAAACGCGCTCTATAGACTGCGAAAAGCCGACCCGGAAGAAGAGCGCATAGAAGTGGTTTTTCGCGCTGTGCGCGAAGTGGCGGGCGCCGTGCTAACAGCTGTGCTGACGACGGTTATTAGCTTCTTACCCGTCTTTTTTATGCGTGGGGCCGAGGGTAAGCTCTTTAAACCGCTCGCTTTCACAAAGACCTTTGCTCTACTCGCTGCCGTGGTGGTGTCGCTGAGTCTGCTTCCCACGCTGTTTCACCTGTTGATGAACGTGCGTATTTCGTCCGCCCGGTTACGCGGTTTTGTATGCGTCTTTCTGGCGTTGGCAGGCGGTGTTTGGAGTGCGGTTTATGGAGGATGGGTGGGCCTTCTCATAGGCCTTCTTGCCCTCTTACAACTCGTTCGAGAGAACCTGCGCGCCGAGCATCGCCGTACCGTTGACCTAGCGCTGCTCGGCGCGGCCGTCCTAGCTGCGACAGGGGTGCTCTCTCAGCGCTGGTTGCCGCTGGGCGTAGAGGGTGGCTCTGCTCATAATTTTATTTTTGTTGCGCTCTTAGTGGGGGGCTTGTTGGCGCTTTTTTTCCTTCTACAGAGAGTCTATCCGCGCTATTTGCGCTGGTGTTTGGCCCATAAAATACTTTCCCTCCTACCGCCTGTACTGCTCGTGCTGTCGGGCAGTATAGCCTGGTTGGGTTTGGATAGAGTGATCTCCTTTATGCCTCCTGGGGTGACGGCATCTGCTCCCGTTAGACAGATAAGCGGTCTTTTTCCAGGTTTTGGTAAAGAATTTATGCCCTCGCTGGACGAGGGATCCTTTCTGTGGATGCCCACCACGATGCCGCACGCC
>Ga0181571_10004713_pt1 | contig 10226 bp, 10 predicted proteins | sample 101ome_17_FD_132440 | JGI IMG/M metagenome (GOLD analysis project Ga0181571, IMG submission 132440) | Coastal salt marsh microbial communities from the Groves Creek Marsh, Skidaway Island, Georgia - 101407AT metaG (megahit assembly) | ecosystem: Environmental > Aquatic > Marine > Intertidal...
ACTCTTAGGTTTATGGTGACCCAGTTCATGAGCTGTTACGATTGCAGATGCGCCTGAACAAAGTCCAGTCGACATAGCAGCAGCAACGAGCCACAAATTGACTTCTGTTTGTTGAAATGCAAATATAAAGAAAGAACCAATGACAAAGAAATGTAAGATTCCATGAACCCATAATAATATCTCAAATGGAGTACCTGAGTCCCTTGCTGGTCGGTGAATTTTACTTTTACCGAGTAATACATCCAGGATTGGTCCTATACCCCAAATGAAGATCACACCCATTGCAGTATACCCTCCTCCCAGAATATTCCCACTAATAACCAAAAAAGGGCTTATTAAACCTAACAAGTGTAAAGCCCATGGTTCCGGTTTCAGTGTCTTTCCTTCCACATAACTCTCATACTAATAGTATTTTTATGACTTTCTAATTTTCTAATTTTCTTTCTTTAATTCCAAATAAGAATCTAGAAACTTTAGTCCTCCTGACCAATTCGAAAAATAGCCAACAAGTGATGATTACAATTATTGTAGATAGTAATACAGCAGGATAATTTTTGATTCCCAAATCAGAAGATATCCTCAGACCAGCAAATGTTAATGGCATATGAACAATATAGAATGGGTAGACACCTTGATTTAAGTAAGCTAAATTTTTACTCGGTTTATTAAGAAATTTTGAGCCCCAAGAAAATATTGTCAAACACCAAAACCATGCATGAAAACTATGAATAAAGCATGCAAAAATAGTCATTCCATTATGAAATATTTTATTTTCCAACCATCCTCCATCAATATATGGAATGCCAGACTCATGCTGCTGAATTCTTATCCAAATAAATGCAATAGTTAACAGCAGAGTGATTGCAGTAATTAGAACTCGCTTTGTTTCAATGAAATCATAATATTGTTCTTTGGCAATAATGCAGATGTAACCAAAGGCGAAGAATACTAAAAACCAAAACCATTCATATCCAACACCGATATATCCTGGGAACCAAGGCTTGAACAAAATTTCAGTTGTAGTAAGTGTGAAAGGTAAAATAAATAATATTCCTAAGTTCAAGGGTATAGTGAAAAAAGAACGGAAGATACGTATCAATTCACCTTCAGGATACTTACTTACATAATGAAAAATTGGAGTCAATAAAAGAGAATATTGAAATAAATTCCAGAGAAACCATAAATGCCCTAAAGCTATTAATTTACCAAACACAGGTATCCAAAATATCAGAGACCTCCAGAAAATACCAAAAATAAAGGATTTTGTAAGGCTTATTGGATCTGAACTCTCATATCCTAAAATTACACTGCCGATGAAACCCATTGTCCACGCTCCAAAAAACATTGGAATTAGTAATCGTTGACACCTTTCTCTGAGGAAAATTTTCCAAGTTCTACTTTTGAAAGCAAAAGCAGTCCCCATTCCAGAAATCATGAATAAAGCAGCAAGTCTCCATTGATGCATCCAGTGCAAAATCATGCTTGTAAAGGATATAGATTCTGCAGTATAATCATTACTTTCTTCTATGAATATAAGTTCATCTGTTTCATTAATTTCTTGAATATTTGGATTGATATCTGTACCATAAGTGGACCAGTAAACACCAATTGCTACATGGAATGGTATTAATAGCCCAAATAAAATTACTCTGAGCCAGTCGATATCATATCTACGAATTTTTTTAACTTCCATAATCTCACTATATATTAGAATGTAATATCAAAAAAGATCAATCCAATCCCGATAATTAAGGCAGGTATGGTGGTATGAACTGTTGCCCACAAACTCGCAACCCGATGTCTCGCAAGTAAAGGAAAAAGTGCATCACCATCTTGACTAATGGCATTGGCCACAAGTGCAGGAAACGAGATTAAATCTTTAGTGTATGCAGTTATTGCTATTATTTGCGGCCCACATCCAGGGATTAATCCAATTAATGAAGCTATTATCACTGCAATAATTCCATCGCCATATATAGCCAAATCAGCCTCATTCATACCAGAAAATAACATTGAAAATTCAAATATAAGATAGGCGGACATAACCCAAAATGTGACGAAGGCGGTTTCGCTTGCAGAATGAATCAGAGTTTCGCGCATTGAGTACAATTTATCACCGATAGACGCTTCAGTATCATCTCCAATCCAATTTTTCTGTGAAATATAAAGTATTACAGATAAAGAAGTACCAATCAAGCCTATCCAAGTAATGAATCCATGTAGAGTCAATGGATTATAGTTCAATTCTAAAGAGAAATCCGCATCTTGGGCACTCCAAATTAACAACATTATTGCAAATATAAGTCCGAGAGCAGTTACAATCCACCATACAGTATATCCCTGATGAAGTAGGAAATAGCCCAAACCATTTTCTTCTTCTCTACCAAGATCTTCGAATACTTCTCTAGGGCCTTGATTGTTATCAATAGGAATCTTGGATGAAATATTATCCTTAAAATTCCTACTAAGTATCCCTAATGGGTTGCGTGGAGTGATTTTCATAACATCTACTAGATAACCCCATGAAATTCCAACAATTAATGATATTAGGTGTAATGCAATAACGGGAGCAATAAATGATGAATCTGTGATTGCTACACCAATTAATACGAATGCTGCATCTCCTAAAGTCGCAATTAGAGTTGCTATAACTGTACCATAGGTCACATAACCACGTGCATACATTGGCATCATCACTATGGCTCCACCGCATCCAGGAGTTATTCCCATCAATGCACCAATTACTGGTTGCATTACAGTATTATTTCGAATTGTATCGACAAATTTTCCGGCAGTAATATACTGTAACCAACTGAATAACAAAACCATAGCTGCTACAAAAACAGTTACTGCAAGAAATGCATCACGCATACTAACTACAATTATTTCTATAATTTCATTGAAACTAACCATCAACTTCACTCCTTAGAAATTTCAGGATTTGTGAAAGAATCTATTTGATTGGTAAATGTAGCCTTGATCAGAGCTACCAAACAGAAAACTATGGCTGTAACTAATGCAATCATTGAACCACTTCCTGTTTCTAATTCTGAAGATAAATATAGGCCGATTAGAACAGACGATATTCCAAAAATCTGAGTCCAAATCATACATGAACGGAAACTCTTACCGACTATTTGTGCAGTTGCTGCGGGGGTAACAAGTAACGATGTTACCAATAATGCTCCAACTACTTGCACCATACTGACAACAACTGCTGCTGTAATAACACTAAACAATAATCCAATATTTCGTACAGGAATTCCTTGTACTGCTGCAGATAAAGGATCGACAGTCGTTGCCAATAAACCGTTCCTAATAGAAAATAGAATAAGGATTGAAGAAAGACAAATAATAGAAATCATATTTAGACCTGCTTCATCAATTAGTAATAAATTTCCAAATAAGTATCCTTCGATATCAGTTGTGATTCCTCCTCCACCAAGTCTGAGAGCAACCAAACCCATAGCCAGCATTCCTGTAAGGAAAATTGCAATAGAAGCATCTCCAGTAAGAATTTCTCTAGACTGAAGTTCGTAAATTATAATCGAGGCAGCGATACTGAAAACTAATGCATACCAGAGAGGAGAGGAGGCACCCAAAACAACTCCAATAGCTACACCGCCGAAGGATACGTGAGCCAGACCATCACCAATCAATGCAAGATTACGGATCAATAAGAACGTGCCTAGTAATCCAGCAACTACTGTAACGAAGATTGCAGAAATCAATGCTCGTTGAAATAATTCCATAGTAAAAAAATAGGGGAATATTTCGCCAGGAATGATCGGTGAAATAGCTTCTAAAATGGGCGTGATTGCAGCCATCAATATGGAGCCGAAGTCTAGGGACAAATCATTCAACCTCCTTGGAAATTGAGTGAATCTGAATTGGACCATCGTGAGCAGGGGTAATACCACGTAAATCTGCTAAAGTTTCCAAGTCAGGGAAAAGATCAGTAGGTCCATCAAATCTAATTTTCTCTTCTAGAAATATCATTCTGTGAGATGTTTGTCGAATAGCTGTTAGATCGTGAGAAACCATTAGAATCGTTTTTCCTTCATTATGGCAAAGTCGATCAAGTAATTTCAGTAAGGAATTTCTTGCATCCCTGTCTATTCCCACTAGAGGTTCATCGAGTAAAATAAATTCCGCGTCAGTGGCTAATGCTCTAGCAATTACTGCACGCTGTCTCTGACCTCCTGACAGTTTAGATATATCAATATCTGAAACATCTTCCAAACCTACCATCCTTATGGCCTCGTTAACCTTTTGATTAGAGCTTGAATTTGACCATGATAACAAATTTTTCCCACTAACTGTCCCCAGACCTACTAGTTCCCGGATTGTTAATCTGACTTGCCGAGGAAGATTAGATGCGGCCTGAGACACCCAACCAACTCTTCCGTAGAATGATTTTGGATTCGGATTATTACCATAGATGCTTATTTTCCCTTCATGTGCTTTAAGGAAACCTAGGATAGAGAGTAATAGTGTAGATTTACCGCTTCCATTAGGCCCTACTATGCCTATGAATTCTCCTTTGTGCACTGTTAAATTTATATCACTTAATACAAGTTTTCCAGATCGTAGTACAGTTAAGTTTTCAACATTTAAAATAGGATCATCACAGCAAACTTCTTCAATTTCTGACACCCCCATTTTAACACCTACTCAGATGGCCTTATTGATGGGTATCAAGTTACATTGTTAAAATCTGGCACGAGCAGTATTTAGATAATCGACGATTAAGTTGCCTATCAAGACTACAAAAACCCCTGCAACAAATATCACAGGCAATATATCAATATAATGCATGAAATCACCAACAATTAGTTTTAACACCCACATCCAGAGACAATATTCTCTAGATTTTTGTTCATCATAGATAGATAATCATCACTACTATCACTAGGAGGCATTTCCATTGTGTAAAGTTTTTCTACAGAAACTCCGGTTTCAGAAACTATTGAGTTAACAGCTGTTGAGTCTGTATATTCTTCAACGAATAGTACTGTAATTCCTTCTTCATTAATGTGTTCAACTACTTCAGCAATATCCGCTGGAGAAGGCTCTCCTTCAGGATCAAGTCCATGTAGAGTAATGATTTCAATATCATATGCTACAGACATGTACGAGTATGCATTATGATTAGCAACAATTGATTTATCTTGACCAGCCATTGCACAAGTTCCTTCATCTCCAAATGCGGCTACATATGAAATATGCAAATCCATTAGTTGATTACTGTAATTATTTGCATTAGTATTGAAACTTGAAGACCCATCCGGGAATGTTGAAGACATTGCATCTAAAACAAGATTGAGTTGGGCTCGGAAAGCCATCGGACTCAACCAACTGTGTGGATCGAATGTGAACGCTTCTTCACGATCGTCATCACCATGGTCATCATGGTCATCACGATCTTCAGCTGTAATTCCATCATCATGGCCGTCATGATCATCACGATCGTCATCACCATGGTCATCATGGTCATCACGATCTTCAGCTGTAATTCCATCATCATGGCCGTCATGATCATCACGATCTTCATCACCATGGTCATCATGGTCATCATGGCCACCTTCGCCTCTTACGATAAAGAATTCAACATCATTTGGTAATGCAAATCCATAGTCACCTTCGGCTTCAATATGAATCACAACAGCTCCAACTGAATAGTGATCTTCATCTGAATGATCGTCCCCGCCTGGGCCACTATCTGTTGCTGTCCACATAAATCCTGCAGCTTGACAATCCGATTCAGTAGTTAGAGTCATGTTGACAGTATGTGAGTTCATGTCGTAGCATACCATTTCCTCAGGGAATGAAAGTGTGTGTGCAACTAGTTCCGCATGGATTTCTGGAAAATCATGATCGTCGTGCTCCATCCAAACATGTCCTGCTGCCTCACAATCTTCTTCGGTTGATTCGTAGTTCTCATGAGTCTCTGCATTATGGCACATTTCTTCATCATGGTCATCATGTTCATCGTGGTTATCTTCATCATGGCCATCCTCATCGTGATTACCTTCGTCATGATCATCTTCATCATGGCTATCTCCATGGTCATCATGTCCATGGTGGTCGTGGTGGGCATGGCCACCAAGCATCTTCAGAACTGCCATATTGAAGGCTTCGTCATGCTCTGACTCAAACTCTAAAATGTGCTCTCCCTCTTCCATGTGAAATACTTGAATATTGATATTAGCAGGGCAAGCGTCTGGATTCTCGAATATCATCTCAGCTTCAGAGCGTTCGTGACCTTCATCGTGGCCATCTTCATCGTGGCCATCTTCACCGTGGTCATCTTCATCATGATCATCTTCACCGTGGTCATCTTCATCATGATCATCTTCATCGTGGTCATCAGTTCCATTATGGCCATCATGATCATCATCATGGTCATCGTCATGGTCATCATGGTCATCGTCATGGTCATCATGGTCATCATGATGATCCTCGGACATCATACCAAGTGTTGTACTCTCGAATGGACCATCACTCATCAACTCACAAAGATCAGAAATAAGAATTGATTCGTAAGCTAAATCACTTTCGCCAGTTGGCATTCTGTGAGTCATGTATGAAGGTGGAGCATTATCACCCAGTGATGAGAGAGTAGATTCTACCCAGGGCTCTAAACCTAAACCATGATAAAAGAATATATCAGAATTTTGTAAACGTATTAAATCCGCTGCAGAAGGTTCGTAATCATGAACAGGAATATTATCTTGGCTCATGTATTCTAAAGTAACTGAATCGCCTGCAACTGCCTTCACTAATTCACCTACATGGTATGTTGAAACCATTACGGTGCCATAATTAATATCTAATGCATCTTCAATTAAATTACTATCAAATTCTACTGTTTTACTATCGTCCGAAAGACATCCTGCTAAACTTGAAAGTATCAATATTATGCTTACAGACAATGCTCTCACTGTGTTATTCATGATTCTTCGCCAAACTATTAACTATATAATAAATGTTAATAAATAGGTAATTAGAAATTATTAATAATGGATGACTAGTCGGATAATTATGAGTCAAATCATCACATTCAGTGCTGACAAAGCATTTGCAAACGATCTTGAAAACATAATCAAAAAGTCGGGATATCAGAATAGAAGTCGATTCCTTCGAGATGCTGCCTTGTATTACTCCGAGATAAAACAAAGAGGAGAATTGCGAGATATGGCGGATGATGAAGTTCTTGAAGGTCATCTAATAATTTACTACCAACATAATCATGGAGTTGAATCAAAATTGATGGAGATTAGACACTCGGAGAATCTAGAAATTAGCACCTATAATCACAATTGCCTGAAGCACAGCCATACCTGTGTGGATATATTACTGGGTATAGGAACCGCACATGAATTTCGTAGAATTATTAAATTTTTACAAAATACTCCTCATGTAAATAAAATTGCATTTAATCCAGCACCCATGAGAGATGAAGGATGCTGCTAAGAATTCCCAATCAATACAGCTAAAACCTTACTTGATTTTACAAGCCCAAAATTATGACTATCTTCAGAAGCATTAGGATCAGGATTGTCACCTACTAAGAATATTTTATCTCCATGAACAGAAGATATTCTCTTGATTAAATAAAAATCATTTCTCAATGGGTGTTCGACAAGCACGATTTGACCTTTTTGAAAATTATCTGATAAAATCTTTTCAAAACGTGCAATATTGCCGTCTTCGAGAGTTGGCCACATCGAGTCGCCATTCACTCTGACATCTATGAAGCGCGAATCCATGGAACTTCACGGCCTTTAGCGGCCCAGAACATGTTATGAATAGCTTCAACTGCATCCATTAATTCTTGAGCATGTTGCTCAGAAACTTCAACTTTGCAAGCAGAACATAGTTTAGCTGCTTGCCAAAAAATATCGTGAAGATCAGGATTGGATTCAAGATGTTGAGGCTTGAAGAAGTCTGTCCACAATACTAACAACTCATCTTTACACTTTTGAGCCTCTTCCTCTTTAATTGCAGCGTATCTAGACATAGTATTGATGTAGGCTGCAGAACTACCGCCAGACCCTCCATGATTGGCTTCTAATGCATTCATTTTCTTTGTCATTGATTGAACGGCTTCTGCTGCAACACGAGCACTTGCAGGGTCATATACTCCGCATGGTCCATCACAGTGTGCATATCCTTCAATTAACATAATTTCTTCATTATTAGATTCTTCTCCTAACATAATAGTACCCCTGAACTGGCGGATTGGGTGCCTTATTATGAATGCTGAGGTTGATGGCTCACATCAGGAATATTGATTGAGTAATTGATACTAGAGGTGTTGTGGGAAGAGTAGCAGTAACAGACGGGATGGATGAGAAAGCCATTGAAATGATTACTGAACAAGGTCATGAAGTAGTAGTTAAACACTATACAATAGAAGAATTACTTTCAGGAGTTTTACTCGATTTTGATGCTGTTGTAGTTAGAAGTGCAACTAAATTAACTAGAGATATAATTAGTTCTTCAGTAAATGAACAAGGGGGTTTGAGATTTATTGGAAGAGCAGGGGTTGGCGTTGATAATATCGATATTGAGGCCGCAATTGAGAATAATATCGTAGTGTGTAATACCCCAAGAGCATCAACGAAAAGTGTAGTTGAAATGACGATTGCTCATTTATTGGCATCTTGCAGAAATATCGCTACTGCAGATAGAAAATTGAGAAACGGAGTTTGGGCGAAAAAGGAATTAGTCGGTACTGAATTATCTGGGAAATCTTTGGGATTAATTGGATATGGAAGAATTGCTCAGGGAGTTGGGAATGTTGCTAGAGCATTGGGGATGAATGTACATGCATATGACCCGTATGTTCCCAAAGAGATAGCCAAGAAAAATAGTTGTATCTTACATAGCGATATCAACAGTGTTTTTAGTATGTGTACGCATGTTTCTATTCATTGTAACTTAACAGATGAAACATATCATTTAGTAAATTCTGAGAGAATAAATTTAATGCCAGGTATTGGAGATGATGGAATCGCTTGTGGCAATCATTTGGTCAATTGTGCAAGAGGAGGGATTGTGGACGAATCAGCTGCATTGCAAGGATTAGAAAGCGGACAATTATCTAGCGTTGCATTGGATGTTTTTGAGTATGAACCTGCTACTGAAAATTTGTTATTTACCCATGAAAATTTTCATGGCACTCCTCATATTGGTGCAGCGACAAAAGAAGCACAAGCTAGAATTGGTTTGGAAATGGCTTCATTATTGATAGAATTTCTAGGCGGTGACAAGCCTAATACTAGTCTTAACTAGACTATTCGATGCATTCTGATAAGTGATTCAGATAGAATTTGCAACTCTTCGGGGATAATTACACTAGGGATTTCTGAATTAAGTGAGATTCCATTATCTTTCTTTTTCCTCCATACTTCAGAATTGAAATCAATTAATGGACCTGTTAGGCTTAGTAGTTTGATATTACTCTCAACACTCTTAGGAAATTCTCGAGCATCAACTGAACTACTGCCGTAAAGAGTCGTAGAAAGATAATGAGTGAAAAATGGACATATAGGACTTAGAGAAATCAAAACATCTCTGACAATTCTATGTAATGTCCAAGCAGCAGCCTCATCTCCATCGTAAAGTCTAGATTTTACCATTTCTAACCAATGACTCGGGAATACTCCCGTACTAAAATTCTTTATCGATTGCCCAGCATTGTAAATGTCTATATTCTTCCATGATTCTTCCACTTGAGACATTACTTCACTAAATTCGGATAAAATCCATTCATCTTCGATCTGTAAGTTTTCGGGCTTTGTAGAAAGATTTGGTACATCAAATTGACTTGCAAATCTAGCAACATTGAATATTTTTGTCAGTACTCCGAAATATTTAGATTCAATCTCTTCAGGATTAATATGGAAATCATCTCCAACTTGTGCATCACATGCTTTCCAAAGACGAAAACACTCGCTACCAATCTTATTTGCTTTGAGATGAATCTGTTTTCCATCTATACCTTTGATTTTCCATGATCCGGTTCTTCCACCGAAACCGCACTCTAAAACTGAATTTGCGTCAATACCATTACCCAGTGATTTAGACATTTTACGACCCCATGGATCCATTCCAAGACCATCAATCCATACATTACTGAAACCCGGTTTATCTAATAAAAGCGCACTTTTCAGTAGAGTATAGTACAACCATGTTCGTACAATCTCTTTACCTTGAGG
>Ga0181571_10004716_pt1 | contig 10224 bp, 10 predicted proteins | sample 101ome_17_FD_132440 | JGI IMG/M metagenome (GOLD analysis project Ga0181571, IMG submission 132440) | Coastal salt marsh microbial communities from the Groves Creek Marsh, Skidaway Island, Georgia - 101407AT metaG (megahit assembly) | ecosystem: Environmental > Aquatic > Marine > Intertidal...
ACCACTAGGCTGTTCGCCACGCATCATAGCAGCACGTTCTTGTTTCTTTTGTGCTGTGTTGTGTATTGCACTTGGATTTTCTAATAATGGTGCTGTGTCAATTTTATGGGGAGCAGGATGATAACAACTATGTGTTTCACCTGTTTGAAAATATATGTTGGCATGATACCATTTTGCAAAACAAAACGTTGGTGATATTTCTTGTGTTATACCATCGATGCGTTTAATTTCTTCGCTTTCGCTACGCTCCATTATTGCTCTCTATCTAAAAAGTTTTGACCTTTTGATCTATCTGGATTAATATATACCGTTTTGAAGAAACGACTTTGATTACCATTTAATGGCTCAGCTGCAATTGGCAAATCAAGTTCTTCAATCAAACTATAACCAAGCGATAATGTATTATCTTCCATTTCGTCTTCGTTGAGATCTTTGCTATTCCAATATTCATTTAACCATTCAAAGTCACGTACATTAACAAAATCCCAATCAGTACACATTGTTTTGTACAATCCTTCACGTGCGCCGTAGATAGCCCAATCGCCGTTTTCTACATCAGCACCAACCATTAACCACACATACAGACGATGTAAATTTTTCCAATGATTTAATCTAAAATTTTCTAGTGTTGGACGTATACCTCTGTCCAATGCCATTTTTACACCTTCGCGGAAACCTGCCCGCCACGCTTGTTGGGGTGTAGCGTTATTATAAATTGTGCTAAATGCACCTTCCATTTGTACATATTCTGTATCCCAACAAAAGTCAACTTGTGCATGTGGATTATCAGGATCTGCATTTTCGTGTGTACGCATATTTAAAACATGCATTTTAGGCCAACATTTAAGTCCGCCGTTTCCATACATTAATCCATTGATTTTGTTTTTTGCTTTCCAACTAATAACTTTGTTACTTAAATCAGCATTAACATCAAAATTAATAACTTGTTGTAAAAACTCATCATTAATTTTATTGTCACCATCGACGGTTATAAATCTATCAGTTTCGCTTAATTCTGCACATGCTTTATGTGCAGCATCACTACCTTTTACACCGTGAACACGTTTTGCCCACGGAACTTTTCTACATAAATCAGAATAATTTTCTTCTGCATTAGGTTCATCATAACTTAAATAAATGATATCATAATCAACAACTCTAAAAACATTATCCATCAACTACCTCATATCCATAAGAATGAAACTTTTTAGTAGTATAGATTGAAAATGGTTTATCGTCAAGTTCAAAATCGTATGCAAACGGAATAGTTTTTGTTTCAAATTGTATCATTCTATATAGAATATTAGGATCACCTTTTTTTGTTATACTATAAAAGTGTTTACTTGTATCAACAGGTATATTTTTTTCAAGCATTTGTGTTTCAAATTCTTTATCAATCTCTAATACCCATTGATAATTTGATTTATCTTGAATAATTTTTATTTGAGGATTTTCGACATTTGTTTCAATTTCAAACAAAAAAGAATTAACATGACTTTCTTCTTGTAATTGTGTTTGATTTTTTAACACAAACTTTTTTTCTAAAAAATCATATTGTACTTTATGACTTGCAAATGAATATTTTCCTGAAAGTAAATCTTTTACGTCATCAATGTTTACTTCTATAGTATTTGAATCTTGCACAATTTTTTTACCAATTGATAAAATATTGCCATCGTTATCAAAAGATATCATTCTAGTTTTTTTAACTTTTAAGTCCATGTTAGATTCCTAATAGTTTTTCGTACTTTTTTATAATATCGTCTGTTACAAAATCATCTTCAGTATAATGAAACACACCACTTTGACGATAGTTACCAATTGTTAATTTACAATTTTCATCTAAATACACACCTACACGAGATTGCCAGTTGTCTGAAAAATTCTTGTTCCAATTTTGCACTTTAGGTTTCATGTGTGTAAAGCTAGGATATTGTGTTTTGCTGTTGGTAATAATATTTTCTACATCCATAATTTTTGCAGCAATAGATGCATTCAAATCCATACTGCACCATCTTTGTATTTTTTTACCATTTGCTACTGATTTATAAAATGTCATCCAATTATTATTAATCATTTCTAACCATGTATAAAACTCATGTGCTAAGTCTGACTTTTTAAAGTAATGTAATCCACAATACAAATTAGGCAAATTATATGTATCCCAACTACGTCTGTAATAATTACTTGTTACTTTATCTCCTCTGTATGTATAAACATTACTAGTAAAAAATAAATCATAATTGTTTAAAAAATCAAACCAATCGCTCATATCTTCTAATACAAGCATATCAGTATCCATTACTATAGTTTCAGTATAAGGAATAGCATGATATATTTTCCATCTATTGCTGATTTTCCAATCTTCATCCGCAGCATGATCTCCCCAAGGTATTTCAACTACGTGATCAAAAAGATCTTTGTATTTGTTTGGTACTTGATCATTTGTAATAAGACAGATACTTGCGTTACTATTTGTAGTTTTAATACTCATAGCAGCAAGACATGCTTGTTGAACATAATCTGTTGTAGAATTTTGTGCCAACATTGTAAAGTTATTCGTTGTCAATGATTCTCTCCAAACTAAATTTGTTCATAATATGCACGTTTGATCCTTTCATCCGCACTCCTGTGTACTCGCCAAACCGATTTGTTTTTTGAACTAATACTTTAATTTCGTCATCTTTAATATCAAGTGCAACATCTTTACCAATTGTATAATATTTTTTGCCTGGTAACTTTCCTACAAAATTGCCTGCTTGATATCCGTTCATAATATGTGCTGCAATACTAAATGCAAAATCATTTCTAAACACACTACTAGTAAACTGATATACATTTCTATAGTGCCAGTAATTTTCTTCTATGTGTTTAACTAGATCAAAAAATATTTTTGTTTCTTTGGTTTTTCTAAAAAAGCAAACCGTTGCCCAATAAAAATCTACACTTGTGTCACTGATGTGTTGAAACTCTGGAGTTTTATCATGAATACCTAAATGTGTTGCATCTTTATACAACATTAGATCTTTGTGTTGTGTAAAACAATTATTCAAAATATCGTTTGATATAATGTAGTCAGTATCCATAATAATTGTTTGATCATATGGAGTTAAATCATATGCAGATGCTCGGTGTTTATTATGAAATGGTAAAACTTGATTATGTAAGTCTCCGTCATAATGTCTACGACTAGAGCTGTTTTGCTTTAGCATTGCAAAAACAATGTTATCAAAATTTTCTACATATTCGGGATATTTTTCTTTTACTTTTACATCTGTAACTAAAGTTACTGGTAAATCCATATATTTTTTTATTCGTTTGGCAAGAAAATTTGCTTGTTTAACATAGTTCATAGACTGGTTATTACTTGCAAATAATAGTACACCTTTTGTCATAGATTCATAATACTTTCTACTGATCTATTATTTTTTAGTTCGTTATATCCAAACAAGTATTCATTTGATGCTTCAAAGTATTTTGAATATACTTCAGTATTAAATTTTTCTAAATCTTCAACAACAATAGGAATATCGTTGTCATCTACTAAAATAGTGGTATCAACATTCATTGCTGTTAAACTTTGGCAAAAACTAATCAAATCATGTGTGATAGAAAATTGTCCGCCATTGTAGTAATATACTAAATTTTCTTTATACTTTTCATTTAGTAATCTTTTTTGATTGTTTAATGTAACCATATAGTTACTGATATCGAGTGCTTTTTCGAGACGTTCGTCCATAGAATCCTCCTACTATGGTTAAATTATAACTAATTTTTATGTTGTTGTCAACTTATAAATTACTTACAACGGTGCCTGTAGGTGGTGATTGAGTAATAGCATCATATGTTATGCTATTGTAACTAAAATCACTATCAGGTGTGTATGTATATAAATTGCTTGTAATTGATGCTGTTACTGATTCGTCGATTGGATCAATGCCTGATGTACCTGTATCTCCGTCATCAAATTCTATTTCAAAATTTAATTGTGTAGTGCTACTAAATGCACCATTTGTCCATGCATAAATTCTTGTATAGTTGTCGTTATAGATAGAACCGCCGCCTTGTTTTTCAAATATCAAAGTTTTACTGGCTTTTGCATCTGCTATAGTAGCACCGCTAAATCCGGTTCCAGTGCCGCCAACTGATTCACTTCTCCATGTTGTATTTGCTATTCTACCAAATCTAATTGTGCCCATGTCTGTATACATTTGTGCCCAGTTATAATCTTTTGTACCAGCTGTACCAGTAGTACCACCTGTTGCACTTGCGTCAAATCTAATTTCTCCGCCTGCTGCAAGAAAATACAAAAGAGCATTGTGACTAGAAAAGTTTACAGAAACTTCATGTCGAATAATTTTAACTGCATCACTTGCACCTCCCCAACTGGTGTTTCTAGTAGAAGATGTACTTGCGGCGCCTGTTGTTAATAAGCCTGCTGTTGTAAAACTTGTTGAACTAAAATCAGTAGTAGCATGATTAAATCCTAAAATAGCAGTACCAATAGTGTTAAAATCTGTTATTTCTTGAATATCAACAGGATCTACGCCTTGTTCAAATGCTGTTGGATCAATAGTAGCGTTTACACTTCCAAAAATATGTACATGAGCTGCTTGTAAATCTTTCCATAAATCAAAGTATTGTTGTTCAGTTACGGTATCACTTACACCAGGGGTGTTACCACCAACAACTAGTCCACTTGTAAAATTTCTTCCATAACCACTAGATGTGGTACTTGTTGCAATACTATGATCGGCCCATACACCAAAATTGCCTACTCTTTGAGCAATTGATTGTCTAACATTATTGTATTCACTAGCAGCTATTAGTGGCATAAAATACTCCCTTTTAATCTACTATAATATATAGTTTTCCATTTGTCAAGCCTTTATAAATCTTGAGTTTTTTGGAAGTTAGGAGCAGGGTTATTTACATATAATCCGTCTGCATCATATGGTCTATAATGTAGAACTTCACTTACTAGTTCTCCATCTACGTATTCGTCGCCGCCGCCTGTTCCTACATCAGCGTCACTAAATTCAATCTCAAAATCAATTGTAGAATCATTAGGCGCTTTTGCTCTAATGATATATTCATTTTCTGTATAATCAGCCGTACCCTGTTTTGTGAATACAACTTGATAACTTGTTGTCAAGTCTTCATTACCAATTGCAGAACCGGTACCACTTCCTGGATTAGTATTAGTTGTTTCTGTTCTGCCAAAATCAATTCTTTGCATGTTTGTAAGAATTGTTTCCCAGTTTTGGTTTTTCAAAACAATAACAGGATCTGTATTCGAAACATCTCTTGCAAAAGTTGCATTAAATTGTATCAATCCGCCTGCATTAAAAAATCCTCTACGTGCATTTGGAGATGTAAACCCTGCGCTAAAACGATGATATATACTTTGTGGTAATGCTGTACCACCCCAATTATTTGTGCGAGTGCTGTTTATGCCGGCATTAGTTTGTAACATGGCATCTGGGTCAGCAACAAATCTATTTGTTTCAAGATCGGTAATCAGTAATTCGTATGCTGCATGTAATGCTTCTGTAATTTCTGCTGTTGTAGTTACTTGTGTAATTGTTGTGGCAAGATCAGGAGCGTTTTGATGAAAATAAACTTTTTGAAAATCTGTATACAATGCATTCATATGTGATGCTTGTACCGTTTCTCCAATAGGAACAGAACTACTAGACACAACGTTATTGTATCCTTTGTCACCTGCTCCTGTACCTAATAATGCTGCTATTTTTCCTTGTAACTGATTGTACCTTGCTGCTGAAATGATTTGGTTAACCATAAAACTATCCTTTTATTTACTTATCATTTAAGCACACACTCTACTAGTTTTTCATCATTGCTATCATTTGATTCAAGCGCCACTCCTACTAGTCCTGTGGTTGCTGTAGTTGTGCATACGCCCTCTTCCCATGCATAAACGGCTTGACCTTTTTTAACAGGTCCTTTTACACGTACTGGTACACGACCTTTAAGTGCAATGTATTGTCCTTCTGCTTCGCTGTTCATCATAAATGCTGGATCAGTGCTTACAACACCAATACACATCAAACTGCTTTTTGCTGGAACAACTTCACAGCAATCATCATCACCAACTGCTACTGCTGTTCCTGGTTCTAAATCAGTATCACCTGTAGTATACTTTTCAGCTAGGTCTGCATAACGAGCTTTTGTAGCTGTACCATTAAATTCAACTGCTGTAATATCACCTGTGCTGTCTCTCGAAACAATAGATGTTTTATCAGAAGTTCCTGGTACTGCAATACTAGCTGCATATGTTATACCAGAAATAACTAAACCATTTGCTGCATCAGCAGTACCTTTAAATGCTGTAGCATGAATTTGAGCAAACTTTTTAGTTGTACTACCAATGTTGTATAAATCATTAGTAACTGGGAATAACCCTGTATTAGAAGCATCAGTATTTTGGACTGCTAAAATTTTTGTTGCTGTTCCTGATGGTCTAGTTGCACCTAAGTATAGTTTATCACCGGCTGTTGTATTTTTATTCCAAATAATTGGACTTGTACCATCTGTATCAATTTTAACTTCTAAATCATTGCTATCACCTAACGTAAATCCAGCATCGTCAAAGTTAACAGAATCTGATGTAAGTCTATAATCAGCTGCTGGTCTTCCGCCTAAATTTAATGCATCATTTGCTGTACCCCAGATAATAGGTTCATTAGTATCACCTGAAACTGGGTTGCCGAGGTTGTTTTGTGTTTGACCGCTAGAACTATTTACTAGTGTAACACCTCTTTTAACAAGAGTAAATCCTGTTAATGTTGGAACACCTTCTGGCTGTTCTGTTTTTAATGTAAATTCAACATTAGATGTAATATATAAAGGAACGTCATTGATTAGAGCAATAATAATATTTCTTTCAGTGTCAGTGTTATCTAGGACGGTAGCACTTAACATTTGTGTTGTGCCTGTACCTGCTGATTGCGGTCCTACAAGCACAAATTCTCCTGACCCTGTTTTTCCGTACAATTGGTTGTTTACGGTACTCCACCATAAATCACCTTCATTTAATCCTGCTGGCTCACTTGATGCAACTTCTGCACCGCCTGCATTTTTCCATGCTGTACCAGTATAAAACTTTAATTTAGTAGTTCCTGCATCATACCAAACTTGCCCTGTAATTTTATTACTAGGTGCAGTTGTTCCTGCAAAACTTTCTAAAAGATGCACAAAGTTTTCGTTTTGTGCTTCACCATACCCACTATAGTTTTTACCAACTAATTTTAGGTCAGTGCTTTGATCAATTGTACCGTCTTCAACTACGGTAAGTTGTGTTCCGTTAAATAAATTAACAATATAAGCCATTTTTGCTCCTCGTCCTTATTGTATTTATCGTTATACCGCAGATGCAGCGATCTCCCCAGATGATGCAGTCCACAAACCTGCTGAAACTTGCATCGTGATTGTCAATCTTGTAATAGTAAAATCAATGTTTGCAGTTGTATCACCAATTGTAAAATCACTAACAACATTAACGTTTTGTACACCAGCACTATCAACAGCAGTAAGTGTTTTAGAAACACCAGTGTTAGTGTCAATAGTTTGTGTTACAGCTTGATATCTATAAGCATGAATACTTGCTTGTGTACCAGACGGTCTGTCAGCAGCAGGTGCAATTTCATTTAAGATAGTTGCAACATTTGCAAGCAATGTCTGGTCGCCGCCGCCTGCATATGTACCAGTAGCATATGTTGTTCCTAGGCCAGTAACATCCAAACCTGTAACCAGTGGTGACGCTAATATTTCGTCGTCTACATATTTTTTAGGTGCTACATCATAATCGTCGCCTTCAGTTAAAAGTGGATTAATTGCAACTTCTCTTGCACTATATGGTTTTTCAACATTTGTAATTTTTTGTCTGTTAATTAAATTAATGCTACCAACAGATTGAAGTTCTAAATTATTAGTTGTAGAAATCCTGTCTTCTGTTAAAGTCATTGTGTCACTTTGATTTTGATCTCCAACAACTAAACTATTCAACTGGCCAATAGTTCTTAAACTACTATTAACAACATTTGCTCCAAGAGTATCTTTTGTTAAAACATCAACACCCTCAATTTTGTATGAAAAAACATCTCTTTTTAAATTAAAGTTAGTAGAACTAGTCCACGAATCAGTTGCTTGATACCATAGTAGTTCTTTGTCATCACCTGTAACTCTTACAACAATACCTGATTCGTTAACTTCTGCATCTGTAGGTAAAGTACTATCATCAGTAATTGCTAGTTCAATTTGTTTATCTTCAATACGTAAGTTAAACACATCAAGTGCAATACTATCACCTTCAACCATAAGATCTTTAGTAATTCTTACGCTACCGTTTACATCTAATGCATAAGCGGGTGTATCTGTTAAAATACCAACTGCTGGACCTGCAACAACTTCTACTTGAGGATCTGTTGGATTTACACGTTCTATTCTGTTTTCATTCCATGCATCAAAGTACATTAATGTGTACTGGTTTCCTGCACCGTTTGTGTAATTTTCTTTCATGCTAATTTTGTGATCAGCATTACTAATATTATTTTGCCAAACCGTTGTTTGTCCTTCAACACGTAAAGTTATATCACTATCATTACCTACAATTAATCCGCCATCATTTGCAATTGTAATTCTACCTGTAGTAACATCGTCTTGTGTTGTTCTCATAAGTGCATCAACATCAACGTAACCGCCAGAGCCATCACTTAGTTGATCTGCATATAATGCTTTACCAGTAATAGTATAATTAGGAAATGCTCCATTAACATTAAATCCTTGTACAAGACTATCAAAACCTACAATTGCAGGAAATGGCGTAAATGCTTCTTTTGCATATATTCCTAGTAATGCACCGTTTATATATTTTTTAATTACAACTTTTGTTTGTCCGGCTGTATCTTTTATTGTTTCAACAACATCGCCTGTTTTTTGCTGAGTTTTACTATAAATTGGTCCAACTAAAACTGCTTCTGTTCCATTCCAAAATTTAAGTTGATCATTTGAACCATCGATCCAAATATCACCTTGTATTAATCCCTCTGGTGTGAGCTTGAAAAAATTGTACTATCTGTACTTCTAAATGTAGATCCATCATAAACTTTAAGCCTGCCTGCGCCGCTATCATACCATAGTTGTCCTTTTATAGGTGCATTTGGAGCAGCACTATTACTAAAGTTTTCTAAAATTTTAATAAAGTTTTCATTAATACTTTCACCAAAACCTTGATAGTTTTTACCAATTAAATTAATATTAAGTGTTGTTGTATCTAAAACACCATCAACTAATTCAACCAGTATAGAGCCGTCTGTTTTGTTTAACTTATATGCCATTATGATACTCCGGTCCAGATAATAAAGTTAATTGCTAAGTATGGGTTAGCAACAAGTAGGTCTGTAGGTCCTGCGTAATCTCTTATTCCACCTGTGCTTTCGATTCTTGTACCTGTACCTGATGTGTCACCATCATTTGCAACCGTTCCAGTTGCACTATGTGTAGCAGTAGTTGTAGCATAATATGGATTACCTGCTGAATCTACTAAATCATGTTGGTGATCTGGCAAGTTATCTACCGTAATAGCACGTCTGTCTGCACCAGCAACTGCACCCATTGTTTCAACACTTCCAACTTCCATACGATTTGCGCCGCCTGGTCTTCCTCTACCAAGTGGAAAACGTCCTCTAAGATCAGGTACACAAAAATAAAGGTTTCTGTCGAAGCCAAAATCTGCAGGATCACCAAAATAGTAAGTGTTGGTATCGGTCGCATCGTAACCAAGTGCATTTTGTAATAACCCATAAGTGCTTATAGGTGCAGGCTGTCCGTCACACCATAACCAACCGGTTGGTAATGAAGCACCGCCATACATAACAACCGTTCCAACAGGATTGGTTGCTACCGTACTAATTAATTGATTAGGTGTTGCTTTTACTAATGTACCACCTTGATTTATTAATATTTCATCTGTAGCACTATTAATACTTGCTGCTGCTGGTTTGCCAGTTACAAAGCTAGGATCAATAGTAGTTGTAAATGTCTTAGATGTGCCGCCAACTTGACCATCGAATGTAAAACTTGTACCTGACACATCTCCTGTCATATTAAATGTCGTTGCACTATTAAGTTTTGCTGCTCTACCTGCTGCACCACTTACGTTACCTGTTACATCACCAGTTAAGTTGCCTGTGATACGATTAG
>Ga0181571_10004717_pt1 | contig 10223 bp, 6 predicted proteins | sample 101ome_17_FD_132440 | JGI IMG/M metagenome (GOLD analysis project Ga0181571, IMG submission 132440) | Coastal salt marsh microbial communities from the Groves Creek Marsh, Skidaway Island, Georgia - 101407AT metaG (megahit assembly) | ecosystem: Environmental > Aquatic > Marine > Intertidal zone...
AGTCCAAGCTCGGCTTCACCATCTACCCCTCCCCCCAGGTGTCCACCGCGGTCGTCGAGCCCTACAACTCCGTGCTCTCCACCCACTCCCTCCTCGAGCACACCGACGTCGCCGTCATGCTTGACAACGAGGCCATCTACGACATCTGCCGCAGGTCCCTCGACATCGAGCGCCCCACCTACACCAACCTCAACCGCCTCGTCGGCCAGGTGATCTCTTCCCTCACCGCGTCCCTCCGCTTCGACGGTGCGCTCAACGTTGATATCACCGAGTTCCAGACCAACCTGGTGCCCTACCCTCGCATCCACTTCATGCTCTCCTCCTACGCCCCCGTGATCTCCGCGGAGAAGGCGTACCACGAGCAGCTCTCCGTCGCGGAGATCACCAACTCTGCGTACGAGCCCGCCTCCATGATGGCCAAGTGCGACCCCCGCCACGGCAAGTACATGGCGTGCTGCCTCATGTACCGTGGTGACGTCGTCCCCAAGGACGTCAACGCCGCTGTCGCCACCATCAAGACGAAGCGCACCATCCAGTTCGTCGACTGGTGCCCCACCGGCTTCAAGTGCGGTATCAACTACCAGCCCCCCACCGTCGTCCCCGGCGGTGACCTCGCCAAGGTGCAGCGCGCCGTCTGCATGATCTCCAACTCCACCGCCATCGCGGAGGTGTTCTCCCGCCTCGACCACAAGTTCGACCTCATGTACGCCAAGCGCGCCTTCGTCCACTGGTACGTCGGTGAGGGTATGGAGGAGGGCGAGTTCTCCGAGGCTCGCGAGGATCTCGCCGCCCTCGAGAAGGACTACGAGGAGGTCGGCGCCGAGTCCGCTGAGGGCGACGGCGAGGACGAGGAGTACTAAATCCCTTCCCAGATGATGAAACGAGCGAGCGACCGAGCTGTTCCGACTGACGAGTCCTGCGCCTCGCGCGCGCGGCGATGACTCGGTGAGAGGCTGATGTATCCCCCGTGAAAAAAAACATAACGAAGAAGAGTTTTAGCGGCACGAACAAGACTTTGAGTTTGGCGTTACTTGTAATGATGAACTCGCCGCTTTCTCTGAACGCGCTCCTCGTGTCTTTCTCCGGTACATCAGTCACCCGCGGCCCTCGAGGACGTCCTCGGCGATGGCGAAGAAATCAACGTCGTCCATGTTCATGTAGTCGGACTCGTCCGGGGTCTCAGCCGCGACGCCTTTCGACGCGGGGACCTCTGTCTCGTTCGTTTGGTCGTCGTCGTCCTTTTCTTCGATGTAATCCTCGTATTCTTTCACCTCGAGCAGCTCCACGCACCGCCCGCAGGTCTTGGCGCAGTATCCGCCGTTCTTGAGCCACCACTCGTCGCACTTACCCCAGCGCTTTTGCAGGATGCACTCGTGGTCTTGCGGCTGAACGTCGAAGCATTCGCTGCGGTCTAGACTCCCGTCGAAGGTGCGTTGGTTACCGCTCGACACCATGGAGTACATATTTGCGGTCCGCCCTTCGCCGGCATCCGGGTCCTCGCCCGCGATGAGCCAGAACCTGTCCTTTGGGTTGCGGTATGATCGGCGCTTTTGTCGATTCGACGCGCCCGGACGAACGGTGGTCACCGTCCAGCACTCAGTCTCGGACGAGCCCGGGTCGTCGGGAAAGTCGCATAGAAGCGCGCCGAACTTTTCATCGTCCGAAGCTTGCTCGCAAACGGGATCGCCGTCGAGGCAAGAGGTTGAGTACACCTTGGCCCAGTGTTCGCCGCCGCGGAGCATCGCCTCGTTCTTGTAGCCACCGAAGCCGACCACGGCAACCGCGCTCGTGCCATCTTCTTCTCCAGGATGAAGGTGAATGCGCGAGTCGTCGTTTCCAGATACTCGGAGATCTTTCTTGGTGTGGCTCCATTGTTTGGTACCGAACCTGGCCATTTGTTTCGTGCGCGAGTACGTGTGCGCGTGACCGGTGACGATGAAGGCTCCGTGTTTGCGGCATATCTCGTACGCGCCCCATCCGGTGCTGTCTCCTTTGTAGCTGACCTGCATGTCCTCCATGTTCATATGCCAGACGCACACCTTCCACCTGGCGTCAGAACCGGAGAGTGCCCGCTCCAGGAACTCGTAGTGGCGTCGGTTGGCGTCGGAGCCCTCGCCGGCTTCCTCGACGCCGACTGAACTGAGCACAAACGCGACTGGTCCGTAGTCGCAGACCATGTCCTCGCCGTATGACCCGCGGCAGTCGGCGCGCGCGGGGACGGTGCCCCTCAACTGCGCGGCGTATCCTTCGGGGTTGCCGCTCCACAAATTCTGTACTCCGTCCCACCCGTCGGCGTCGTGGTTTCCTTTGACGGCGAGGAAGTCCATACCCTGGTTGCGTATCGTCTCGTCCACGAAGTACCTCCACATCCTCGGGGCGCTCTCGTAGTCCATGTCTCCCGCGTGGACGATCAGTTCCGCGCCGTTGTCCTTCGCCGCAATGAGAACATCACGCGCGCGGGAGTAAAGGGCGCAGGGCTCGCCGGCGAAGTCGAGGCATTTGACCCCGTTCAACTCGTAGTAACCTTGGTTGTTGCCTTCCCAGTCTCTCCATACGCCGGGGTTGTCGTTGCCGATACCGGTGTCGGCGACGAATGCGACGCGAAGCGCGGTGGCGCCTCGGTTGGAGAGGACCGCCGCGGCGAGGACCGCGACTACGCTCAGTAGCGATACGCGCATCGTGCGGGGCGCGCTACGTTGTGAGGTCCGAAGAGGTTGTTGGAACGTCCGAGATATCATATCGGACCTCGTTAAAACGTCCCAGAAAAACTGCTTTTCTGTCGTTCTTCGTCGAGTTCGTTTGGTCGCCGCCGGAGGGCCGGGAGGCTGTTGCCGATCTGAGGGGCTCGACGCGGGTGTTCATGAGCGGGGTTTCGAGGCGAGGTGATCACTAGAGAGTAATACGGCATGCCATCGGTTAATATTCGCGAATAAGGCGCCGTGCTAGGGGCGCGTGCCCTTCCTCGCGGTGCGCGCCTTCCCAGGCCCAACCCTGGAAACCACCATCATCGATCCACGTTCTTCGCCTCCGGGTACTTCTTCGCCATCTCCTCCCTGACCGCCCTTACCAGGTGTGTGATCCTGTAGCTCATCGCGCTGTTCTCCTCCTCCAGCTTCTCAATCTTCGCCTTATCCTCCTCCGCCTGCTTTATCATCGCGTCCCTCTCCACGCGCGACTTGCCCAGCTCCAGTCGAAGAGACACCAGCTGGTCGTAGAATTTCTTCTTGAACTCGTCCCCGGCCGCCGCGTCCCCGGCGGGCGCGGCCGGCACGGTCGCGCCCTCGGATATCTTCAACTCGAGGGCAGCGATGCGACGCTCCGCCTCCTCCGCGCGAGCCTCGAAAGTTGCGACGTCGACGTCCATGCCGACGGTGTTTCTCCTGGAGAGATCTCCGTGCGCGTCTTCTTGTGGGGCAAGGTGAAGAGGGGGGCTTGCTGTGGGGAGAAGAGAGGGGCCGTGATGAAATTTGGTTCAGTGCCCACCGCGCTTTGCTGAGTGCGTGAGGCACGATGGCGTCGATGTTGACGCGCGGTGCGTCGCGCCTCTCCCGTCAGCAACACACGGGCTGGATAAGCGCTTTCGGGAGGTCAGCCGTCCGCGGGTTCGCCGCCACGAGCGACGACGCGAAACCCGATGGAGGAGGTTGCGAGCCCACGTTCAAGGGCGCCTACTGCGAGTCCGTCGACGTGGAGCTCGGGACCGAGCGCACGCCAGTGAGAGTAGGGTTCGAGACCGGAAGGGTGGCACGACTCACAGACGGCGCGATCGTGGCGAGCATGGGAGACTCGAGGGTGATTTGCGCGGCGGTGTGCTCGCGCGACGAGAACCCGGACGCGGGATTTTTCCCTCTGAATGTGGATTACCGTGAAAGGGCTAGCTCGTTCGGTAAGATCCCACCGACGTTCACGCGGCGCGAGGGTGCTCCGAAGGACCGCGAGGTGCTCGCCATGCGCGTCGTGGATCGAGCGATTCGCCCTCTGTTCCCCAAGTCCTTCTCCAGGGACACCAGTGTGCAGGCCATCGTTTTGGCCACGGACCAGTCGCAGGATCCAGCCGTGCTCGCGGTGAACGGTGCTTCCGCAGCGCTGTCTGTGTCGTCCATACCCTGGAACGGTCCTGTAGGGGCCGTGCGTGTTTCCGTGTTGGGTGACGGCAACGAGATAATCCTGAACCCCTCCGACAAGGACGTCGAGGCGAGCAAGCTTACGCTGTTTTACGCCGGAAACGAACATCGCACTCTGATGATCGAGGCGCAAGCCGGCACCGCAGACGAAGGCGGCGTTCCCGAGTCCGTCGTGGCGAGTGCGCTACGAGCCGCGCACGAGGCGGCGAAGGTTTTGATCGAGCCCCAACGCAGGCTGCAGCGCGCGATCGGCAAGGAAAAGCTGGATCCAGTGCAGCAAACCCCAGAACAGGCAAAGTTTAGACACGACGTGTTTGACCGCTCGAGCGAAAAACTTCGCGCTCTGTACAGGGAGGAGATTCAGTGCAAGCACACACGCGGGAAGAGAATGGCGGAACTTAAGGATGAGATCAAGGGTGAGATCGTGAACTCGATGACAGAGGAAGGGATGTCGTTCACCAACAACGAGCTCGAACAAGCTTTCTTTTGGGTAAGTTCACGCGTGATGCGAGACATGATCTTTGAGGACAAGAAGAGATTGGACGGGCGCGGGATTCGCGAGCTGCGCCAACTCGGTGCGGAGTCAAATGTATTGCCGGTGGTACATGGATCTTCCATCTTCGAGCGTGGGAACACCCAGGCGTTGGCGACTGTGACAATCGGCACATTGCTTGATGCACAGAAGCTTGACGCGCCCGTTGGACCAGACAATCGACGCATGATGCTGCACTATTCGTTCCCTTCGTTCTCCATCAACGAGACCCCGAGGCGCGCAGGTTTATCACGACGCGAGATTGGTCACGGCGCGCTGGCCGAAAAGTCTCTCGCTGGTATAATCCCAGCGGCGAAGGAATGGCCGTTCGCGGTTCGCATAAACGCAGAGACGATGGAGAGCAACGGCAGCTCCTCCATGGCAGCAGTTTGTTCCGGCTCTTTGGCGCTGATGGACGCGGGCGTGCCCATCAAGGAACATGTTGGCGCCATATCTGTTGGTCTGGTTATGGATGAGGACGAGCAGACGGGCGAGGTGACGCGTTATGAGCTGCTGTCGGATATCATGGGCTTGGAGGATGTGCTCGGGGATATGGATTTTAAGATTGCGGGAACGCGCGGTGGGATCACGGGAATCCAACTCGACTGCAAGCCCGCAGGGATCCCACTCGACATTCTGATCGAGGCCATGGACGTCGCGTCCATCGCAAGAAGCGAGGTGATCGACGAGATGGATCGTGCCATTTCCAAGCCCAGGAGCAGGGACGACTCCAAGGACGGCGCACAGTTCACCACCGTTCGCATGGACCGCAGCCTGATTGGTCGCCTGATAGGCCCCAGGGGCGATACTATCCGCGAATTGGAGCGAACTACGGGTGCGAAGGTGAGCATCCACGACGAAAGCGACGCTGAAGTTGATGACCAGTGCACCCTAGGTATCTTCGCGGGCACCAGGCCTGGGTTGGACGCGGCGCTTGAGAAGATTCAGTTGATTGCTTGGGTGCCAAAAGAGGGTGATGTGGTGAAGGCCAAGGTGGTCAATCAGCTCGCGTTTGGATGGTTTTTGAGGTTGCCAAACGAGCAGGACGGGCTTTTACACGCCAGCGAATACTCGCACACGAAGAAGGTTGATCCGTTGAAGGACAATATTTTCCAAATCGGTGAAGAGGTGTTGGTGAAAATAAAAGACGTCAGCGACCGGGGGGTCGGTCTCAGCGTCAAGGCGCTCTCGCCGGCGCCAGAGGGAACCGAGGTCGGGCGGAAAGGACCGCGTGCGGGTGCGGGATTTGAGAGGAACGAGGACGGGTCGCTCAAGCGCCCGCTGCGCCGCCTCAAGGATTGATGTCCACTGTCGTTGGATTTCATAATTGAATCAATTTTTGTTTGCCGCGAGCCACTTGTCGAGCGGCCCCGGGTTTTCCTCCTCTCCCATCACAAGGTCGAAGAACAACCGTTTCTTGTTTTTCATCAACGCGTCGAAAACCTGAGCCATCATCCTCGCCGCGACGGGGTTCTGACGCGCGTCTTTTGCGTCCGCCGCGTACGCTGGAGCTCCGCTGCCGGACACCACCCTGTAGTGGTCGTCATCCGCCCTTCTAGCCACCGTCATCCTTCCACCACCAAGCTCGAGCTCGACGTCTTGCAGAGACGTCGAGTCACCCTTGGTCCAGCGCCAGCCGTCGTTGGGATTGGGCAGGGACCAGTCTCCGCCCTGGGGATCCCTCGCGAGCTTGGCGATTTTGAGGTCCTCCGGATCGATCTTTGCCAGCAGTTCTTCCTCCTCCTTCTTCCGCGCGCGCGCCTCAGCTTCTGCCCTCGCGAGCTGCGCGGCCCTCTCCTCCGCCGCCCTGGCCTCCTCCTCACGTCGCGCGCGTTCGAGCTCTTTCTCTCTCTTTTCGCGCTCAATCTCCTCCGGATCCTCCAGGATGCCCGGCTTTTTGTCCCAGCTATCGTCCGACTGGTACCCGTCATCCTTCGTTTTCCCCGTCTTTCCCTCGGGCGCAGCCTCGCCGGCTTCCTTCTCCTCGGCGAAGATGGGGAGAGGCAGGTCCAGCGTCGGCTTCTCGTCGTCGGTGCTCTTCTTCTTCTTGCCACCCTTGGATTTCGGGGGCTCGGACCTCACCCTCGGGTCGACCACATCCTGCTTCTCCGTCGGGATCTCAACCGGGACCTTCGGCTCCTTAAGAGGGAACTTTCCCGCCGTCCTCGCCTTCTTCCCCTGGTCGCCATCCTCACCCGCTTTCCCCTCGTCCCGCCCCCTCTTGCCGCCACCCTGCTTCTCGTTGGCGGCGGCATCCTTCGAGCCGTCTTCGGCTACTCCGCGCAAAGCGGCCATGCTGACGTCTCCATCCAGCTTGTCCTCATCAAGTCCAGCTCGCAGAGCCTTTATTTGTGCATCGAACTTCCCCTCCCTGATCATGCGGCGGATCCGATCGTCGATGTCCTCGGTGTAACATGCGCTCGGCTTGAAGTTCGGATAGAGATCCAGGTTCGATCCATTCCCTGCGGCCGGCGCGGAGGGTTTCGCCGGGGGAGGCGGCATAGCCTTGGCCGCCGCGTCGGCAGTCTTCATCGCGCCCATCCGTTCGAGCCGAGCCTCTTTCAACGTGATCCATTTCCCGTTCGAGCCGCGTTTCACCTTGACGTCGTCTTTGAACCATCCCTTCATACTCCACTCGTCTAAATTGCTCCACGGGTAAGGGCCTTGCACATTTTGCTGCAGTCGCGAGGAGGGCGGCTAGGTCAGCCATCGGGGAAAAACAGACTTCGCGTTGAGATCCTCGAATTTAGGCGGCCTCGGACGATGTCGGCGGGGCGTCGGAGAACGCCTTAGGGCAGTTAAACTCACCTCCAGGTCCTCATAGTAGTACTCGTCGACAGCATCACTGTGGGTCGCCATCGTCCTCACCCGCGCCAGTCGAGGGTGACAACGTGGCCGTGAGTTGTGGTTTACCCTAGCTCAGATCAATCATCAGGCGGGTCGCGAGAAAATTTTCAGTTCACCACCACTTCAGGGCGCGCGGGAGATGGTGCTCTCGGTGTGGCGGGCCGCGACCCTAGCGCGGGGTTGCACCCTGGCGTCCATGATTGCCTTTGATCTCATCGTCGACGATTACGACACCTCCGGCTCGTTGTCCCCAGGGCCAGGTCCGCGCGACCCGTCGTCTTCCGCGCTATGTCGACGAGCGGAGGGATTGGTGACCTGGGACTCGGTGTACTTCGCGCGCGTCGCGACGAACGGTTACGAGTACGAGCAGACGCACGCGTTCTTCCCCTTGCTCCCGTGGCTCATGCGAGCGCTGTCGCCTTTGTTCGGTGGTGGGTCGTGCGGGGTCGCGGTATCGGGCCTCGCGATTTCGAACGCAGCGCACGTCGCCTCCGCGGTGGCGCTGGAGCGACTGGGCACCTCGATCCTGGACGACGAGGTGCTGGCGCGTGCCGCGGCTATGCTCTACGCGTTCAACCCCGCCGCGGTGTTCCACAGCGCGATATACACCGAGCCGCTATTCGCGTTCCTATCTTTCACCGGGTGCCTGCTGCTGGCCAGGACGAGGAAGAACGCCGCGTGCGTCGCGTTCGCTCTCGCGTCCCTCACGCGTTCGAACGGGGTGCTCAACCTGATTCACCTCGCGTTCGACTTTTGGCGCTCGGTGCTCACACCGGCGCTGAGACAGATGCGACGGCTTTGGGGCGAGGAAGAAGAGGATGGTGGGGATGTTAACGGCCACGAGAGCGCGGTTGCGAGGGTGAAGAGGCGAAAACGGGTGGCTTGGGCCAAAGGTCTGGCGACGGCGTCGATTGTGTTTTTGGCTCGCTGCCTCTCGGTTTTGGCGCCGACGCTGTGGTTTCAATGGATGGGGTACCGCACGTTCTGCCTCGGTGGAGGGGACCCGAACGGGTACTACGCTGCGAACTCTAGGCCGTGGTGCGCGTCGTGGAGGCCGTTCCCGAACGTGTACGCCTTCGTGCAGGATCACTACTGGAACGTCGGACTCTTCCGCTATTACTCGCCGAAACAGTTGCCAAACTTTCTGTTGGCGCTGCCGGCGTTGGGGGCGAGTGTGCACGCGGCTCGTGCGTACGTCAAGGGCGCGGACGACGACGCGACGTGGACGAGAAAGGAGTCTCTTCGACCGTTCATGTTTCAGTGGTGCGTCATGGCCCTCACCGCGGCGGCTGTGATGCATGTCCAGGTGGCGACGCGATTCCTCTCCGTCAGCCCTGCGGTGTACTGGTACCTGGCGAGGGTCGGCGCAAACGAGGGTGCGGGGACGAGAAAGATGCGAAGGTTCGTCAGCACGTACTGCGTGGTGTTCGGGCTCGTCGGCGCCCTGATGTTCCCGACCTTCTACCCGTGGACGTGACGCGTAATGAGCGCTCATTCCATCTTTGACTAGCAGCTAGTTTAGACCAACGAGGCCCTACTCGACCTGGCTCTCCGCGGCGGCGACGGCTGCCTCCACCGCCTCCTTCAGCCCGGCCGGTACCCCTCCCATCGCCTCCTCCGCCTTCTTTGTCCACTCCCTCAGGTCATTCAGCCTCTCCCTCTTCTGCTTCGCCTGCTCGGTCAGCGCGTGCTCCAGCGTCGACCTCGCCTGACACGGTCGCACCGCGTTCAAAAGGTGGTGAATATTGTTCATCAACAGGGAGATCTCCTCAACCCTGCGCTGGTACTGGCTCGGGGCTTGCACCATATTGGCCGCGAGCACGGTAAAACGTGTGAGAAGATCCTTGTTCAGCCGTTTGAGCTCCTCGCGTATGTCTGGAGAGTCCGTATGGGGCGAGCGGCGAGTGAGCGAAACGCGACGAGGGTGGAGCGGATGGCTTTGGATTTCGGGGGCGTTGGGATCTCTCGCGCACCTCCGTCAGTCGTGTACAGCTTCGCACTGTGCAGCACATCCTCCACCTTCTCGGTCTGTTCATTATCGCGGGGCGAACGTCATTGGGCGCGTCGGTGTGGACCGTGGGGCGGAGGGAATGGAGAAAGGGTTGAGGAACGGTTGAGAGACTAGGGCACCCGGCTCTCACCGTGTGCGTCGCCCCGAAGGCCGTGTACTGCCCGACGGCAGGCGGGGGAGGACCGGGGGGCGGCTCCTGCCTGGCGGGATCGTATAACTTGTAGAAGCTGGGAGGCGGAGGGTACGGCATAACGTTCGTCGCCGTCGCCCTCGACTTCCCCGCGCGCTCACTCACTCTGCGGAAGACGTGGCCTCGGACAATGTAGGAGGAAATGTTTCGCATATCCCATCAGTGTTGCAGAGCGCGCAGCCAGGGGCAACTCCGGACGTTCGTGCGATGGCGCCCTCCAAGCGGCGCAAGACGTCTGCCGCACCGGAGCCGACATCCGGAAACCCGACCCAAGGTGTGCGAACCCGGCGTTCCGCGAGCGCACGGGGCCACCTGCCCGACGCCCGGGACGCAGATATCGCAGATCTCGACGCCGAGCCCGAAGAGCTCATGTGCCCCATCACGCGAACCATGTTCCGCGACCCGGTGATGGTGGTCGAATCGGGGCACACGTACGAGAGGAGCGCCGTCTTGGCGCACTTCCGGCGCAACGGGGCCAAGGACCCGCTCACGCGTCGCGCCCTGAGCAGCACGAAGGTG
>Ga0181571_10004735_pt1 | contig 10208 bp, 10 predicted proteins | sample 101ome_17_FD_132440 | JGI IMG/M metagenome (GOLD analysis project Ga0181571, IMG submission 132440) | Coastal salt marsh microbial communities from the Groves Creek Marsh, Skidaway Island, Georgia - 101407AT metaG (megahit assembly) | ecosystem: Environmental > Aquatic > Marine > Intertidal...
ATACTTACAGCCGTGTTTTCAGGCGCCACGTCAGATCAGCCAATCCCCGGGATCCACAGTGCCGCGTAAAGCAGACCCATCAATGAGGCCGCACCAGCGAAATCACCCAGCAGCGTTGATTTCGAACGGAAAATCGCTTGTTTGATGTCTTTAGCCATGGGTTTGCCTCCTTATCTGTTCTCATAACGTTCCACAAACTTAAGAACAAGTAAAGAACAAATGAGAACAAAAGAGGTAACCCCTAACCAATCCCAATCAGCTGAATGGCCTTGTCTTGCTCCATAAGCCATAAAAGAAGGCGCATCGCTTGCCCGCGCGGGCTTGCAAGGTCCGGATCTTTCTCCAAGAACGCGCGCGCATCCGTTTGCGCGATCCGCATCAGGTCCGGTTGCCGCTCGATATCCGCGATCCTGAATCGCGGCAGACCCGATTGCGCGGTGCCAATCATATCACCCGCACCGCGCATGCTTAGATCTTCTTCGGCGATTTTGAAGCCGTCCTCGGTTTCCCTCAGAATTTCCAGCCGCCGTTGCTCTGTCTCACTCAGCGGCGCCTCATACATCAGCAGGCAGGTCGAGGCGACCGATCCGCGCCCGACGCGCCCACGCAACTGGTGCAGCTGCGCCAGCCCGAAATTTTCCGCATGTTCAATCACCATGATCGAGGCATTCGGCACGTTCACGCCCACCTCAATCACCGTCGTTGCGACGAGCACCTTCGTCTGACCAGCAACAAACCGCGCCATTGCGGCGTCCTTCTCCGCAGGCGGCATTTGCCCATGAACCAGCCCCACAACACCTTCGCCCAATGCCGCCCGCAGCCGCTTAAATCGCTCCTCGGCGGCGGTCATCTCGACGACCTCGCTTTCCTCCACCAGCGGACAGACCCAATAGGCTTGCCGCCCGTCTGCAATCGCCTTTTGCAGGTGCGAGACGACCTCTTCCATCCGTCCTTTTGATACCAGCACGGTTTTCACCGGCGTCCGTCCGGGTGGTTTTTCGTCCAGCACCGTCACATCCATATCGCCATATTGCGCCAGCGCGAGGCTCCGCGGGATCGGCGTCGCTGTCATCACCAGCGCGTCCACCGCCTGCCCCTTGGCCCCCAGCGCCATGCGCTGCGCCACGCCAAAGCGGTGCTGCTCGTCAATGATTGCCAGCCTCAGGTCGGCAAAATGAACATCATCCTGAAACACCGCATGCGTACCGACCAGAATGTGAATGTCGCCCGCCGCCAGCGCCGCCAGCTTCTTCGCCCGCTCGCGGCTCTTATCGCGGCCCGTCAGCAGTTCGATCCGCACACCTGCCTCTGCGGCCAATGGTGCCAGCCCGTCGTAATGCTGCCGCGCTAAAATCTCGGTCGGCGCCATCATCACGCCCTGCCCGCCGGCCTCTACCACCGTCAGCAGCGCCACCAGCGCCACCAGTGTTTTCCCCGCGCCAACATCGCCTTGCAGCAGGCGGTTCATGCGAAATTCATCCGCCTGATCGGCGGCGATCTCGGCGAAGGCCCGCGTCTGCGCACCTGTCGGCGCATAGGGCAGCGCCTTGATTACGGCTTGCGTCAACCGCCCCGTTCCTTTGGAGGCGCGCCCTGCCCGCCGCCGTGCCTTTCGTCGCGCCAGCGCCAGCGTCATTTGATGCGCCAGCAACTCGTCATAAGCCAGCCGTTGCCGCGCCGGATGCGTGAGCGACAGCCCGCCCGCATCTTCCGGCGCATGTAACTGTGCCAATGCCTCGCGCCATGCAGGCCAGCCTTGCCGCGCCAGCAGCGCCGGGTCCGCCCATTCCGCCAGTTCCGGCGCCATCGCCAGCGCCGACCGCGTCGCTTTCCACATGGCTTTTTGGGTGATGCCCGCATGCAGCGGGTAGACCGGCTCGAATGTCGGGATCGTGCCGATCTTCTCCTCAGGCAGTATGTAATCCGGATGCACCATCTGGATCACCCCGTCGAAGCTCTCGACCTTACCCGAAACAACCCGCCGCGCACCTTCCGGCAGTTGCCTTTTGAGGTAGTCACCCCGCGCATGAAAGAACACCAGCTGGAACTGCGTCGCCGCATCGCGCACCGCCACCCGATAGGGCCGCCCCTTGGCACGCGGCGGGTAATGCGCCTCGACCGTGACAACCACCGTCACCGTGACGGGCGGCGTGACATCGGCAACGCTCTGGCGTTTGCTGCGGTCAATCGCGTTATGCGGCAGCGTCATCAGGATGTCGCGCGGCTTGGTGACGCCCGCTTTTTCGAGGATTTGCGCCGTCTTCGGGCCGATCCCGTCCAGCGTCTCCACCGCCCCGAAAAGCGGGAAAAGGGCTTCCGGCCGCCCGCTCATTGGCCGTCGATCAAGGCCAGCCACGCATCCTCGTCGATCAGTTCGACACCCAGATCCTCGGCCTTTTTCGCTTTTGACCCCGCGCCTGGCCCCGCGATCACCAGATCGGTTTTCGCGCTGACCGAGCCCGCAACCTTGGCGCCAAGCGCCTCGGCGCGGGCCTTGGCTTCGGCGCGGGTCATCTTTTCGAGCGTGCCGGTGAACACCACTGTCAGCCCCGCGACGGGGCTGCCGCCCGTGTTCCGCGCTTCCGCGTCTTGAATGTCCAGTTCAGCGACGAGTCGATCAATCACCGCGCGTTCCGCCTCTTGTCGGAATGCCGTCACCAGCGATGTCGCCATCACCGCGCCAACCCCGTCGATGCTGGTCAGCTCTTCCCACTCGGACCCTGCCCCGATCTCGATCTGGTCCAGCGCCGCGGCAAAAGCTGTCCACGAGCCGTAGTGATTTGCCAATAAGTTCGCGGCATTTTCCCCCACATGGCGGATGCCAAGCGCAAAGATCAGCCGCGCCAGTGGGATGTGGCGCTTTTCGTCAATCGCTGCAAAGAGATTGGCCGTGCTTTTTTCGCCAAAACGGTCGCGGTTACGCAGCTTGGCGAGGTTGTTTGCGTCACGGGCCTCCAGCGTGAAAATATCCGCCGGTTCGCGGATCGACAGGCTCTCGTCATGAAAGAACATCTCGATCTGCCGCGCGCCGAGCCCATCAATGTCAAAAGCCGTTCGTCCCACAAAATGCTTCAGTTTTTCGATGGCTTGCGCAGGGCATGCCATCCCGCCCGTACATCGGCGCACCGAATCTCCCGGCTCGCGGATCGCCTCTGATTCGCATTCAGGGCAGGTCTCGGGGAAGTGGTATGCCGCGCTGTCCTCCGGCCTTTGGCTCAGGTCCACATCCTTGATTTTCGGGATCACGTCGCCCGCACGGTAGACCTGCACCCAGTCGCCTATGCGTATGTCGCGCCCGTCGCGGATCGGTGCGCCGGTACTGTCCATCCCTGCGATGTAATCCTCGTTGTGTAGCGTCGCATTGCTCACGACGACTCCGCCAACGGTGACGGGCGACAGCCGCGCCACGGGCGATAGCGCACCGGTTCTGCCCACCTGAATGTCGATCGAATCGAGCCGCGTCCACGCCAGTTCGGCGGGGAACTTATGCGCAATCGCCCAGCGTGGCGTTGTTGAACGGAAGCCGAGCCGCCCCTGCAACGCCAGATCATCGACCTTATAAACCACCCCGTCGATATCGTAGCCGAGCGTTGCGCGCTGCTGTTCGATCTCTCCGCAATGCGCGAGGAGTTCCATCGGCCCGTCGCAGCGCTTTGTCAGCGGATTGGTGCGGAAGCCCATCGCCGCCAGCCGCGCAATCGCGCCCGATTGTGTATCGGCGAGCGGTGCGGACAGCGCCCCCCACGCGTAAGCGAAGAAGCTCAAGGGCCGCGCGCGGGTGATCTCAGGGTCAAGTTGGCGCAAGGATCCGGCGGCTGCGTTGCGCGGGTTGGCAAAGGTTTTGCCGCCTCGGGCGGCATGGCGGGTGTTGAGCGCCTCGAAATCGGCGTGGCTCATGAACACCTCGCCGCGTACCTCCAGCAGTTCCGGCGCGCCTTCGATCTTTTGCGGGATATCCGCGATGGTGCGGGCATTCTCGGTGACGTTTTCGCCCTCGCTGCCGTCGCCGCGCGTGGCGGCTTGCACTAATGTGCCGTTCTCATAGTGGAGCGATAGCGACAGCCCGTCAATTTTTGGCTCGGCGGTATAGGTGAGCGGCGCGTCATCAGCGAGGTTGAGGTAGCGGCGGATGCGGGCATCGAAATCGGTGATGTCCTCATCGTCAAACGCGTTGGAGAGCGACAGCATCCGCACCGCATGGCGGACCTTGCCGAATCCCTCCGCCAGTGGGGCGCCCACCTGCTCGCTGGGGCTGTCGGCGCGTTTGAGCGTGGGGAAGCGCGCTTCCAACGCTGCGTTTCTGGCCTTCAGCGCGTCATAGGCGGAATCGCTGATTTCCGGCGCATCGTCGCGGTGATAGGCAAGGTTGGCAGCGCCGAGCTTTTCGGCCAATTCCGCAAGTTCCTGCGCGGCCTCTGCCTCCGTCAGCGTTTCAACAGCTTTTTCGAGATCCTCGCCTGTTTGCGCCACCGTATCCGGCCTCCCCACTTCCGGCGGTTTCACCGCCTCTTTGGTGAGGTTCTAGGCGGGCACCTGCCCCGCGTCCAGTCCGTTGATACGTTTGCGCGGCGCCTCGGGTGTCGTCAGGCGCTTACGGCAAGCGGCGCAGGGTCTTGTGTTTTCGGGTTCGGATCGCGCAGCACATAGCCACGGCCCCAGACCGTTTCGATGTAGTTGTCGCCGCCTGTCGCCACGCTGATCTTCTTGCGCAGTTTGCAGATGAACAGGTCGATAATCTTCAACTCCGTTTCATCCATCCCGCCATAAAGATGGTTGATGAATATTTCCTTGGTCAGCGTCGTCCCCTTGCGCAGCGCCAGCAGTTCGAACATCTGGTATTCCTTGCCGGTCAGATGCACCGGATCGCCTGCCACCTCGACCGTTTTGGCATCGAGATTCACCGCAACCTTGCCAATCTGGATTTGCGAATGTGAATGCCCTTTCGAGCGGCGAATAATTGCATGAATGCGCGCGATCAATTCATCGCGGTGGAACGGCTTCGTCAGGTAGTCATCCGCGCCAAGGCCAAAGCACTTGAGCTTCGCCTCCGTTCCGTCATCGCCAGAGAGGATCAGGATCGGCGTTTTAACCCGTGCCAAACGCACATGACGCAGGACTTCCAGCCCGCTCATATACGGCAAATCCAGATCAAGAAGGATCAAATCGTAATCATAAAGCTTCGCAAGATCGAGACCTTCCTCCCCCATATCCGTGACGTAGATATTGAGTTTGGCGTGGGTCAGCATCATTTCGATGCTTTTCACCGTTGTCGGATCATCCTCAACCAACAGAATTCGCATGCTTTTTGCTTCGTCATCACTTGTTCACCGCAAATGCAAAGCCAACAAGGTTAATCTCTGGTTACCACTGACGAACGGCGCAACTCAACTCAGGGCTGTTTCGTTCTTTGTTGCAATGTGACCTTTAAGCCGTCCGGCCCATGCGCGGCAAAATCCGCCTCCCACGACTGTAATTCCTCATCCGTTAGCGCGTAGCGGCTGCAGGCGTTCTTACGCGAGATCAGCCCCGCGCCAATGGCCTCCACCACCACCCGCTTGCGCGAGGCCACCCAGCGGCGCACGTCCGCCGGCGGCAAATCTGCCATTGTCAGGCTGCGCCCGTCCTTCAGCCGCACCGTGCGCGGCCCGTCCACTCTCTTTAGATACATCACTCACCCCTTGTGTTGATGGCAACAGCCTGCGCCAAAGGGGTAAACAACAAACCAAACCGCCCCTTGAGAATAGGCAGCATTTTCATATATTGCGCGACATCTCCTCCTGTCCGCGAACGGATACGTCATGCCCCTTGATCCGGCACTTAACTCACTTGGCTTTGCCAAACCGCCCAGCGAAACCCGCGTGGTCGTTGCCATGTCCGGCGGCGTGGACAGCTCGGTCGTCGCTGCGCAACTGGCCGAGGAAGGTTATGATGTGGTGGGCGTGACCCTCCAGCTGTACGATCACGGCGCGGCTCTGGCCAAAAAAGGCGCCTGCTGTGCGGGGCGCGATATCCACGATGCCCGCCGCGTGGCCGAGGAAATGGGCTTCCCGCATTATGTCCTCGATTACGAGAACATCTTCCGCGACGCCGTTATTGACGAATTTGCCGATAGCTACCTCGCTGGTGCGACCCCCGTTCCCTGCATCCGCTGCAACGAGCGGGTCAAGTTCAAGGATCTGTTGGAAACCGCCCGCGATCTGGATGCCGATTGCATGGCGACAGGCCATTACATCCAGCGCAAGATCGGCGCCCACGGGCCGGAGCTGCACTGCGCCGCCGACGCCAACCGCGACCAATCCTATTTCCTCTTCTCCACCACGCCGGAGCAGCTCGATTACCTGCGTTTCCCGCTGGGCCACCTGCCCTCCAAGGACGCCACCCGCGCCCTTGCCGCCCGCTATGGCCTCTCCGTGGCCGACAAACCCGATAGTCAGGATATCTGTTTCGTCCCCAACGGCAATTACGCCAGCGTGATCGAAAAACTACGCCCCGGCGCCGCTGAGCCGGGTGAGATCGTCGATCACGAGGGCAACGTCCTCGGCGACCATCGCGGGGTGATCCACTACACCATCGGCCAGCGTCGTGGCCTCGGCATCGGCGGCTTGGCTGACCCGCTCTATGTGGTGAAGCTCGATGTGGAAAACCGCCGCGTCATCGTTGGCCCGAAAGACATGCTCGCCACCCGCCGCGTTCCCGTGCGGGAGATCAACTGGCTGGGCGATGCCCCCTTCACTGATGCTGCTGAACACCACGTCGCGGTCAAGGTCCGCTCGACCCGCCCGCCGACCGAGGCGATTATCCGCCCCATTTCCGCGACCGAGGCCGAGGTAGAACTTGCCGTCGCCGAAGAAGGCGTCAGCCCCGGTCAGGCTTGCGTGTTCTACGACCCCGACAGCAGCCGCATCCTTGGCGGCGGCTGGATCTGGAAGGGCAACTAACCCATCGCCTCCAACACAGCTTTGCTGGCCTCATTAGCAGGGAACATCAATTCAACACGCACTTCGCTGAGCGTGATGTCCTCTGTTCCGCCAAGCTGCATGAAGGTCGAGAACAGCGACAGCCGCATCTCACCCGCGCGATAGATCGTCGGGATCAGCGGCGGCAGCGGGCTTTCCGGTGCAAACCCCGCGACCGCCGGATCGCGGCGCAACCGATCCGCGGCCCGATCCAGCACCCTGCGCCCACCCAGCGCGCGGCTTTCCACCTCCAGCCGCGTCAGCAAATGATGCCCAACCTCAGGCCAGTTCTCTATCCATACCCCCGGTCCGCCCGGCAGATCAAGGAGCACGAGCCCACTGCCGCCCACGCCGATCCCCGCCATGCCAAACAGTCGCTCCGCCGCACCGTTCATACTCAGAATCCCCCAGTCACGGTCCATCAGAACAGCCGGATACGGCGCATGGTTCTCCATCACCCGTTCCAATGCCGCCCGCACTGGGGCAAGCGCCTCGGCATCGAGCGGCGTTTGGCTGTAGGCGGCCGCAAATCCGGCGGCGGTGAGGAACTCATTAACCCGCACGCGCGGCAGCTCCAGCGCCTGCGCCAGTTGCATGACCATGTTCCGGCTGGGCCGCGCGCGCGCCGATTCCAGAAACGAAAGATGCCGCGCCGAAATCCCCGCCTCATGGGCAAGGCTCAACTGGCTGTGGCGTTGGCTGCGCCGCAACTGGCGCAAAAGGGTCGCGAAATCTGTCATGCCCCCAGCTTACGCCACCTGCCATCGCAAAACACTTACCTCTGACGTAATTGTTTTGCCGCGCCCGCTCCGGCTCACTGTACAGGACAAATGCGAAAGGACATCCCATGTATGACACACGCTCTGCCACGCTGATCGGCGGCTGGCTTATCCTCGACTTTGGCCTGATCCTCTCTATCGGCAACCTGCCGGGCCTCAATCCCTACATGGACAGGATGCTCGATCTCGTCATCTGGCAAAAGGACCACGGCAGCTACCTTACCGTGACAGAGGCACGCCTCGTCGTCGCCGTCACCGGCGGTATCGCCTGCGCATGGGGCGTGCTACAAATCGGCCTCGCCCGCTGTTTCGGCGCGACCCAGCCCGACGCGCTGCGCCGGATCGTCACCCGCGCCTATTGGGTCTGGTTTTTGGTGGATGGCGCAGGGTCACTCGTCGCCGATGCGCCGCTCAATATCCTCGGCAATGCGGCATTCCTCGCGGTGTTGCTCCTGCCCTTTGGCAGACAACCTGCCGGCACCCCTGCCCTTTAACACCGCACCAAAGCAAAAGGCCCCGCGTCCGGCAGAACGCAGAGGCCTTTTCGTCTCTCCAAGCCACAGCTTAGGCGTGTTGTGCAGCCACAACCTTGCCCGTGTTGCGCTGGAAGAACCGCACGAAAAGAGTGCGGATGTAAGCGGCGCGCATGGCCTGTGCCTGATTGAGAATTGCAATGTGATCGACAGTCATCTTTTTTGCTCCTTTATGTTAGAGGAGAGATAGTCTCGCCGCAGCGCAGAAAAAACAGACAAATCGGAATGTCCGCCTTGCGCCACGTGCATAGTCCGTATGGCTGGCGATTTCATTTTGCCTGTTATTTCAGCCCTGCCAACACCGCGCGGGCCGCGCGCAGCCCCGGTGCCTCGCCACCCCGCCCCAACCGCTCCATCGTCAGCGGCATCGCGTCTTTCTGGGCCTCCGGCACGCTCCAAATCGCCTCAAGCCCCGCCGCAATTTTCTCTGGCGTGCAGTCTTTGCCAATGAACTCCGGCACCACCCGTGTATCCGAGACAAGGTTAACCAACGTCACCGTGTCGATCTTCACCATCCGGCTGATGATCACGCGGCTGAGCGGGCTCATGTCATAGGCAATCACCATTGGCACATCATTCGCCGCCAGTTCCAGCGACACCGTGCCTGACGCCGCCAGCGCCAGATCAGCCGCCGCTAATGCGGCGCGCTTCATTGCGCCGTCACGGTCCTCCGCCGGATCAATCAACACCGGCTTCACCGGCCATTCAGCGGTCAGCTCCCGCACAAGGCCAGCCACAGGTGCCGCGCAGGGCAGCACAACCCGCATCTGAGGGTACCGCGCACAGAACGCCGCCAGCGCCGCGCCAAATCGTTGGGTCAATCGCTGCACCTCGCCGCGCCGCGATCCGGGCAGCACCAGCAGCACCGGCGCATCACCCAAGCCGTAGCGCGATCGGAATGCCGCGATCTCGCCCTCCGTCGCAACTTGCATCGTCGCCACCGGATGCCCAACGAAATCACACGCCACGCCCGCCGCTTCCATATAGGGTGGCTCGAATGGCAACAGCGCCAGCACCTGATCCACCCGCGCAGCCATCTTATCGGCCCGTTTCGGCCGCCAAGCCCAGACCGACGGTGCCACATAATGCACGATGCGGATATCTGGCCGCGTTGCCTTTACGCTCTTCGCCACCCGCAGGCAGAAGTCAGGACTGTCGATGGTCACCACCACATCCGGCGACGTGGCACAGATTAAATCCGCCATCTGTGCAATCCGCCGTTTCAGCGCCCTGTATTTGGGGAGCACCTCGGCAATCCCCATCACCGACAGCTCCTCCATCGGGAAACGGCTCGTGAGTCCCGCACCCTGCATCGCAGGGCCGCCCACCCCGTCAAACCGCACATCTGGAACCAGTTGCCTCAACCCCGCCATCAGTGCCGCGCCGAGTGCGTCGCCGGACGGTTCACCGGCAATCAGGAAAACCCGCATCAGCCGCGCACCCAAATCGTCAGACCGGCAGAATCGGCTTCCGCGCGGCATGTGGCAAGATCGAGGATCATCACCCCGCCCGCCTCGATCACAATCGCCGCAAGCTGCGCGGCAATCGCATTGCGCACGGTTTCCGGCCCGATCACCGGCAGATCGGCGCGCCGGTCCTGCCCGCACTTGGGCGCTTTATAAAGGATACCGCCCACCGCCTCGCCCCCCGCGAGGCTGCGCAACATCCAGTCCGTCCCGGGTTGCGCTTCAACGGCCACGACCTGCCCGCCACGGATCACACATGCCTGCCCGATATCCAGCGCCGAAAGCCCCGCGGCCACCACCGCCCCTTTCGCGGCATCGCGTTCGATGTCGGGTGTCGGCGCGGGGCCAGCCAGCACACCTGCCGCCGGCAGCGCATCCGGCACCAGATCATGCGCCGCGACCACCTCAAACCCTTTGTCCTCAAGGATTGCGATCACCTCGCGCAGCGCCCCGTCATCTCCCTTGCTTAGCGCC
>Ga0181571_10004737_pt1 | contig 10203 bp, 4 predicted proteins | sample 101ome_17_FD_132440 | JGI IMG/M metagenome (GOLD analysis project Ga0181571, IMG submission 132440) | Coastal salt marsh microbial communities from the Groves Creek Marsh, Skidaway Island, Georgia - 101407AT metaG (megahit assembly) | ecosystem: Environmental > Aquatic > Marine > Intertidal zone...
CGAGGCGTCCCTCCTCGCCCCCCCCGCCTCCCCCCCCGACGCCTCGGCCGTCACGTTCGAGGATGTCGTGCGCACGCCCCACTGGAGCTCGCTCAACCCGGGCGCGTTCGAGTTCTCCCCGGACGACACCGCCATCGCGAACCTCGTGTACGACCGCGAGGACCGCTCCGACTCGAACTTGAAACTCTGCGTGTACGACATCGCCACCGGGGCGCAGAAGCTCGCGTGCGGCGCGCCCGGGGGCTTCTGCCGCTACGAGTGGGCCAGGGCGGGCTGCGGCGGCTCCTCTGGCGGCTCCTCGGGCGGCTCGGGCGGCGCGCGGCTCATGACCCACCGCGGCGAGGCGGACTCGTGCGAGGTGCACGTGAGGGACTACGCCGACGGCGAGTTCGGCCCCGCGCGGTGCGTCGCGAGACGAATCACCCCGGACGGGGACCCGGTTTTGGACCCCGCGCTGAGCCCCGACGGAAGGTTCGTGAGTTTCGTCAGGGGATCGGAGGTGTACGTCGCGCCCTGCGACGCGCCCCCCTCGGCGGACGGGGCCGGGGACGGCGAACCGCTCTGGCCGCTTCACCCCACGCGGGTCACGCACGGCGCGCACGGTCGACCGATGGTGACGCACGGCCTCGCCGAGTACACGGCGGTGGAGGAGCTCGGCCGGGACCGCGGCGTGTGGTGGCGCCCGGACGGCGGCGCCCTGGCGTTCACGCGCGCCGACGCCGGCGACGTATCTCTGTTCGAGATGAGGGGGCCGCGGTCGAGCGCGGCGTCGCTCGTCGAGGGCGCGCTGGAACGCCACGCGTACCCGTTCCCGGGGTGCAGAAACGCGCGCGTGACGTTGGGGGTCGTCGACGTCTCCGGCCTCACGGACGGGACGAGCTCCCGAGGGCCCTCGACGAGGTCGCCGAGGTCGCCGGCCGGGGAATCTCGGGATCCCGAGCGCGCGACGCGGAGCCCCGTCGCGCGCGTCGGTTCGCGCGCTTCGAACCGCCGAAGCTTCGCGACTTCGTCGCCGTCCGACCGCTTCCCCACGACGTGGATGGACGTGGACTGCGGCGGCGGCGACGCGTCGGCGCGCGGCGACGCCGAGGAGTACCTCTGCGCGGTGCGCTGGACGCCGGACGGGAAGCACCTCCTCGCGCAGATCCAAAACCGGTCGCAGGACGCGCTGCGCCTCGTCAAGCTCGACGCGGCGACGGGCGATCGCGTCGGCCCGGACCCGCTCATTTTGGAGCGCCGGGGCCCCGCGGCGCCTCCCTCCGACGCGTGGGTGAACCAGCCGCCTCCGGGCCTTCCGATCGTGCTTCGGAACGGCGATCTGGTGTGGTGGTCCGAGCGCTCGGGCTTCGCGCACCTGTATCTCATCGACGGCGCGACGGGCGCCGTCGCGCGAGCCATCACGAGCGGGCGTTGGTGCGTCGATCGCGTCCAGGGCGTGGACGAAGGCGAGGACCCGAGCGACCCCGGGTGGGTGTACTTCGTCGCGAACGTCGCGGGGGCGCTGGAGACGCACCTTCACCGCGCGCCGATCCGCGCGGGGGACGAGACCGAGACCGACGCCCCGGAGAGGCTCACGACGCAGCCCGGAACGCACTCGACGGTGATGGACAACGCCGCGCGCCGGTTCGTGGACGTGCACAGCGACGTCAACGCGCCCCCGCGCGCGGTGTTGTACGACGTCCCGCGGGGGCGGCCGCCCCGAGCGAGAGACGCGGCGGAAGACGCGGCTCCCGAGGAAGAGGGCCCGCGGTACCAGGCGAAGGTGTTGAAGCAGGCGAGCGCGGAGCCGGACGCCGACGAGCGTCGATTCGTGGCTCTCCTGACTCCGCCGAGTCTCGTGACGATGCCCTCCGCCGACGGCGCGACGACGCTTCACGGCGCGGTGTACGCGCCCGACCCGGTCCGGAGCGGCCCCCCGCCGTACCCGCTCGTCGTGTTGTGCTACGGCGGGCCGAGGGCGCAGACGGTGGCCAACGCGTGGGTGATGACGGTGGACGCCCGGGCGCAGATGTACCGAAGGGCCGGGTACCTCGTGCTCAAGCTCGACCCGCGCGGGAGCGGGAGAAGAGGCTTGGCGTTCGAAACCGCCGGGTGCGTCGGGAGCGACGGCGGCGGCCTCCCGAGGGAGCGCGCGGCGAGCGAGGAGGAGCGCCTCCTTTTTCGTCGGCGCACTCTGGGCCTCGCGGCCGTGGAAGACCAGGTCGCGGGCGTGCGTTGGCTCCAGGCCCAGGGCCTCGTCGAGGCGGGGCGCGCTTCCATCTGCGGGTGGAGCTTCGGCGGGTTCTTGGCGGCGATGGCGGTGCTGCGGCGCCCGGACGCGTTTCGCGCCGCCGTCGCCGGCGCGCCGGTGTCGAGGTGGGAGGCGTACGGGTGCCACTACGCGGAGCGGTACCTGGGCGACCCGATCGCGAACCGCGCGGGATACGAAGCGTCGGCTCTGACGCCGCTCGTGGCCGAGATGCCGAGCGACGCGCGCTTGATGATCGCGCACGGCATGGCGGACGAGAACGTGCACTTCCGCCACTCGGCGTTGCTCGTGGACGCCCTTCGGCAGGCGGGGAAAGTCGCGGGGAGGGATTACGTGCTCCTGCCGTTCCCGGCGGAGAGGCACAACCCGAAGTATCTCGACGACCGCGCGTTCCTCGAGCGGAGGATGTTCGATTTCCTCGAGATGAACGCGGGGAGGAGGCCTCCGGGGGGAAGAGAGGCGGGAGCCGAGGGAGGAAGAGAAGCGAGCGAAGAGGAAGAAGCCGACGCCGAGGTCCGGGCCCCCGAGCGCGGCGGGGAGTCGGGCGCGGCGTGAGAGCGAGCCGTGAGCGGTCGCAGCGGTGTTGGGTCGGTCCAGAAGGAGATACGCGCGACAGAGACGAGTGGAAAAACAAAACGACGATCCATCACTGATGCGCGTCACGCCCGCCTCCCGTCTGGATCACTCGCGCGCGCGCGCGCGCTTTCCTTTCCGAAAGAGGGAAAAAGTGGATCATCTTCTCTTCGCCCTCGCCCGCCCGTCTCCCTTCCGATGACTACTGCTGCGCGGCGAGCGTCTGGAGCTTCTTCTGGAGCTCTTGGATCTCTTTGTGTTTGGTCTCCTGCTTGGACTCCATGCTCTTCACCATCTTATCCAACCGATCCCTGCGAGACGAGACGAGCGGGAGCGGGGTGGGACCGTCAGACGCGGGGCGAGGGGCGGATGGACGGGCGGCGGCGGGAGGACGCACGTCTCGTTTTGGATGAACTCGAGGCGCTTGCTGACGTTGCTCTTCGCCTCCACCAGGTCCTGCTTGATGAGCACAGGACCGATGAGCTTGAACACGTTCGCGTCCTCGTCGAGTTTCTCGAGCTCCTGCGAAAGGAAAGATCCACGAGAAGGTGAAGAAAAACGTCAGACGAGCACTGGCACGGTGACGACCGGCGAGAATCGGCGAAGATCGACACGCGGGAGGCGCGAAAGTCGCCGAGTTCGCCCGGGGTGAACGCCATCGAGCGAGGCGCACCTTGAGCACCATGTCGTTCTCGCTGAACTGCTGCACGAACTGTTGGCGGTTGCTCATGCTCCGGCTCAGATCTGTGCGCGCGTTCGGAGGGGAGAAAGTCAAAAAGTCAGCACGCAAACGATCGCCCGCGCGCGCGGCGTCGTTCGCGTCTCGCGTCGCGCACCTTTCTGCAGCGCCTGGAAGTCGTTCGCCTCGATGGCGAGCTTATCTTGAATTGTCTTGAGCGCCGACATGGTCGCTGCGTCTCTCCCGCGTGACCACCGCGCGCGTCGTCTTGACGGGGCGGAGGGGAGGACGAACCAGAGAAGAAGCCGGCCACCAATCGACATCCCGTGCTACTCCTGCTCGACTCGTCACTAGTCGCGTCGTGGAAACCTGCCTTTGAAAAACAGGACGACGGCGCACGTTACACCACACCGCGCGACGCGCTCGCGTGCTGCGCTCCGCTGCGATGTTTTACTCCATCGACCTCCTGTCGCCGAAAGGCTCGCTCGGTCAGATATGGGTGCGCTGCTCCATCGCGTCGACGCCGCCGTTCCCTGTTGCGCGCCGCCGTTCCCCTCTGCCCCGTTCCTCCCCCCCCCCAACGCGACCCCTCTTTTGAACGCGTCTCTCACACCTCGAGCCCCGACGCTCCGAGCAGATTCTGGCCCACCAGCCCGGACGAGCGGCGCGGCTGAACCGCAACCGGTCGGCCAAGCTGTCCGTGCCTGACGCGTGCAACACGATCATGAAGCCCCCCTCCCCGCTGGTGCGTTCACGTCCGCCCCCCCCGACCTTTGTTTTCTCCGCGTCGTTCCCCCGCGCAAAAAAACCTCCTGACGCGTCGTCGTGACCGACCGCGTCTCGTCCCTCGCAGGCCCTTCGTCTCGCCGCGCTCCTCATGCGCGGCGTCGTGACGCTCTACTCGCGCCAGGTGCGCCTCCTCGAGAGTAGCCGGATCCGCGGCGCGCGACCCTTCCCCCCCTCGCCCGCTTCTTCCCCCCCCGACGTCGCGCTCACTCCCGTTCGCGTCTTTTTCGCCAGCTGTACTTCTTGTACGAGGACGCGACCGGTTTTCGCGCCCGCCTCCAAAATCACAAAGACGCCCGCGCGCGCACCGGCCACGCATCCGCCGACCGCCACACCCTCCGCGACGACCGCGGCGGCCGCGACGCGCTCACCCGCGAGTACGACTTCGACCTCCTCGACGACGGCGCTGGGCGCGAGGACGCGATCCTCGCCGCCGCCGCCGCCGCCGCCGCCGCCGCCGCCGCCGACGACGACGACGCGTACGTGACGATTCCGGGGGAGGACGTCGCGCCCTGGGGCCCCGTCGGGGACGATCGCGGCGGCGCGTACGATGATCTGGACGCGCACTTGTCCCAGCCGCCGCCCGGCGGGGGACCTCGCCCGCGGGGCCGTGGCCTCGTCGCGCGCGACCTCGACCTCCCCGGGCAGGACGTCGAGGACATGCTCGACGCGCTCGCCGGAGAGCTCCGCGAGGACGAACTGTCGGCGGGCGACGACGCCGCGGCGAGGCGCCGCCGCGGAGCGCTCGCCTCCGCCGACGCTTCGGTCGACGACGGCGACGAGCCGCCGCCGCCGCTTCCGATCGATGACGATGAAGATGGCGATGATGGCGGTCCCGGGGCGATGCGCTTCGCCCCCATGGACGTGGACGACGACGACCCCGACGACGGGCGGCGGCGGGGCGGGGCGAACCCGCGCGCCGGGTCGAGCACGGACACGACGGGGACCGCGGCGCGCGCGCTCGACGTCACGCGCTCGTCCGTCGCACCCTCGCCCGCGATGCTGGAAATGCGCGCCGCGGAGAGGGACCGCGCGAGGAGAGCGGTGCGGCCGCGGCGGGCGGCGTTCCGCGGCGCGCGCGCGAAGCTCCACGCGTTCGACGCCGAGACGCACCTGGGCAGCGACGCGTACCGCGCGTGGCTGGGAGACGCGCGCGACACGGCGCTCGCCGGCGCTCGCCCGAAAATCTTCCACCCCGAGCGCGATCTGGACGACGACGCGCTCCGGGACCGCTTCTTCCGCGGGATGTTCGAGGGGTTCCTCCACCCGCGCGCGAGGGACGGCGCCGCGGGAAAAATCGAGGCCCACTTCGAGGCGACGCTCGAGGCGCGGCGCGAGCCCCGGGCGAGGCGAGAGAGGCGCGAAGGGGGGGGGAAGGCGCACCCGGAAGAGGAGGCCGCGCGCGAGGCGGAGGCGCTGGCGCTGGAGGTGTCGCTCGACCCGGAGGCGATGGAGGAGATGGAGAAGGAGGCCAACCGCGAGAGGCGCGCGAGGATCAAGCGCCGACTCCGCGGGAAGCGCATGGGCGACGTCTCCAGCGACGACGAGGGCGGGTACGCGTTCGAGCCCATCGCGTACGCCGGAGATCGGTACTCCCAGGACTCCCTCGACGACGACGCGCCGATGCCCCCGATGCCGGACGAGGAGGACGAGGATGACTTCCGTCCCCGCCGCGCGAGCGGTGACGTCTTCACGCCCTCCTCGCCCAGCGCCTTCTCCCTCGCGGCCATGTTGGACGGCCGCGCCATGGACGAGCGCGACGCGCGCAACTACTCCCTCGCCGCGTCCATGGACGTCAGCGGCGGCGACGCGTTTCGCGGCTCGGTCGGCGTCGGTGCTTTCGGAGGCTCCGCCGCGCCCTCATCCGTAGGCGCGCCCGCGTCCGGAACCCTCACCGAGGGCCTGACGCAGTTTCAGCTCCTGGAGTCGGAGGGGATCGACGACGCCGCGCAGTCCGGCCGGGCCATGCTCGCGGCGGCGCGCGACGCCTCGGCCGGCGTCGTCGGTCAGGCGGCGTACAATCTTCTGCAGTTCCTCTCCGCGCGCGTGTTCGTCGGCCACGTCGTCCCGCCTGGAACGACGGGGGGAGGAGCCGTCGCGGCCAAGTCCCTTCGCGAACTCTGCGAGGAGAACCGCCTCTCCAAGGGAAAGGCCGCCAAGTGTTTCTACCAGTGCCTCGTGCTCGTGGGCGCGGGCTTTCTCGAGGCGGCGCAGGACGTGCGGGTGCCGTACGGCGAGATTCTCATCCGCCCGGGGCGCGGGTTCTCCGACCCCGGCGGCGACGCGCGGCGGGCGGAGGAGGACGACGACGAAGAAGAGGGGAGCGAAAGCGACGAACCCGGGCCCGCGCGACCCGAGCGATCCCACCGCCGCGGGTGAGCGCGGACGCGAGGACGCGGGACGCGACGAACGAGGGCGACGAGTGATACGCGCGAGCGACGAGCGCGAGATGACGAGAGTCGTTTCGGATTTCGAACGCGACGCGCCTCCCCTTCAGATTTCGGCCCGGTACGAGTCGCGTCCCGCCGCGTGGCCGAGGAGAGAACCCTCCTCCTCTCGCGATTTCCCCGGCGCACGCGCAGCGGCCGCCGCGACGGCCGCCATCGCCGCCGCGCCCGCGACCAGGGCGGCGGCGCCGAAGCCGACGCCGGAGGGCGCGTCGCCCCGCTCGGGGGCGCCGAGATCGGCGAGCGCGTCGACGCCACTCTTAAGCTCCCCCGGGAGGAGGGGAAGGTCGCCCTCCTTCGACGCGATCGCCGCCGTCGCCATCTTCATCGCCAGCACCTCGTCCTCGCGGTGCAGCAGCTCGAGCTCGGCCTCGGTGAACCCCGCCAGGTCCCTCGCCTCGAGGTGCCTGTCCCGGGGCTGGAACTCGTGGTGGAACACGCGCTTCGCCTCGCCGGAGCCGACGCTCGCGACGGCTGCCTCGGAGGCGGATTTGATGATCACCTGCGGGGTCACCGGCAGGGTGCCCTTGGGCTTGAGGTTTCCCTTCTCCGCTTCGCTCTCCGTCACGCTGTACGGCTCGAAGACGTCGATGCCGACGCCGCGCGCGCACTGGCAAATCTTCTTGTGCCCGGGGAAAGGGTCGATGTCGCCAAACTGCGCCGCCTCGCACTTCATCGCGCCGTTATTCTTCGCGGACGACATGTCCCTGTTGACCCACTTGAGCACGTCCGGGTGCGCCTTGAACCACGCGCTGTTGTCGCTGTAGTAGCTCGCCTTCCCGCTGAAGCCGTATCGAGCGACGCCGGGGCAGTTGCAGGACTTGCCCTCGTTCGCGCAAAACTCCCACTTCAACTCCCAGGGCTGGACGATCCCGTCGTTCCTCGCGGATCGCGCCCCGCGCGTCGTCTTCCCGCCCTGCGTCTCCGCGGGCGTGAACGTGGGTTTGGGCGTGGGTTTGGCCTCGCACCACGCCTCGGGTTTGGGTTCGTACGGCGCGCACTGGCAGATCATGCGGTCGCCCTCTTGGACGGTGCCCTCGGGCCACGGGTGCGGCCCTGGGAACGACGCGTTCTTGCACGGAATCCTCACGAAGTTGTGCAGCGGGGTGTCCCTGTACTTCCACTTGGTCACCTCGGGGTGGTCGGCGAAGAACGTGGGCTTCGATCCGCCCGCGTACACGTCGCTGGGCCCCGTGGAGCCGTATCGGACGACGGAGTTGTTCCCACATTCGCAAATCGTGTCGTTCGCGTCCTCGGCGCCGCAGAAGGTCCACTTGAGCGTTCGCGGTTCGGGCGTCGGCGTCGGGATGGGGGCGGTGCACTGGCAGATCTTCTTCTCCCCCGGGAAGGGATCTTCGCCGGGGAAATCCCTCGCCGCGCAGTCCACGTTGCCGCAGTTGCGGCGGTATGACCACTTCGGGGCGTCGGGGTTGGCCAGGCGCGACGCTTTCGTGCCGTAGCTGCCGTACCGCACGACGCCGTTGCAGAAGCACGAGGGGAGGTCCTCGCCCTCGTTCGCGCACCATTCGAACTCGCGGCCGGTCGCGTTCACGGGACCGTCGCCGAGGAGGTCGAGGAAGTCGTCCCCGAACGCCTCCGCGGGGGGGGTCGGGATCGGTTCGGGGGACACCGCGTCTTCGCCGAGGTACGCGAAGCGATCGCCGCCGTCCACCGCCGCGGCGTGCTCGCGCGTGGGCGCGGGCGACGCGTGCACGCTCGCCGCGAGGAGCGCCACCGAGAGTGCGAGGACGCCGAGCGCGGACGCGCGCGTCATCGTCGGGGTGGTACGCGCTGGGGCGCGCGGGGACGACGCCGGGCGCGCGCTCGTCGAAATCAGCAGAGGGGTTACACCGCGAGCGGAGTCGCCCACGTTGTACGGGCACTTTGGTTAAAATTCGATGATCCCACCCAAATCTCGCGGAGGTTAAAAAACCTGGGAACGACTCGTCGCTCGGCCGGTTACGAGTTGTCTCGTCATCGTCGGTTTGGGTAACCACCATGCTCCGGTCGAATGTTTTTTCGACGCTCGTGCACCGACGCGGCGCGCACGAGCGACGCGCGCGATGACGACGCGCTCGACCCCCCTCGCGGCGAACGCGCTTCGGCTGGCGGTGCTCTCCGCCCTCGCCGTCGCGGCGCACGGGTTCGCGTCCGACGGCCACGTCCTGAACGTGGACGCGGCGACGCACGGCCTCGACGACCAAGACGCGGGCCCGAGGCCCGACGCGGTGCGTTGGGTGACGTGCGCGGACGAGGGCGAGCTCTGCGAGTGCCCCGGGGAGAGCGCGGCGCGCATGATTCGCTTCGGCGCCCCCGGCGGTGACCGCGCGTGGGACTACGCCCGCGTCCCCGAGGGATCCGACGCCATCCTCCTGTGCGACGCGCTCTCTTTCATGCACCGCGACCCCTCCCCCGGGGCGGCGAAGGTGTGCCAGTGCGCGCATTTCCCCTCGGAGGCGGTCGCGGTCGCGGCGTCCCCCCCGACCCCGCCGAGCCCCGACGCGCCCCCCCCGTACCCCGTCGTCGACGTCCCCCTCGAGAACGCGGTCGCGCCCCTCCCGTGGTCCCTCGACGACGACGACGACGACGACCGCGGCACGATCTCCGACGACGCGACGGATGACGTCGAGCTCCCGCCACCGGTGGAGGCGGCGGTGGACGACGAGGAGACGTTCGTCGCGCCCGCGGACTTCAACCCCAACGAGTACGCGTGGTCCAAGTGCGCGGCCGAGGGCGAGCGGTGCGCGTGCGGGAGCGACACCGCGCTCGTGCGCTTCGGGAGCACGGGCGAGGAGATGTATTACGCGATGAACAGCTCGTGGTTCCGCGCGCACCCCGAGGTTCGGCGCTTTGATTACAAGTACCTCCGCGACGGCGCCGTCGCGTGCGACGCCGCGAGCTTCGCGGGATCGGATCCGTTCCCGGAGCACGAGAAGGTGTGTCAGTGCGCGACCGACGGCCCCCCGAACGACGTCGCCGCGGCGGATTCGGACGCCGCGGACGCCCCCGAGGCGTCCGTTTCCTCCGGCGAGGAGGCTTGGACGCGCCTCGACGCCGTCGCGCGCGCCGGGGAGAGCGCGTCGCGGATTCCCGCCGCCGCGGCGTCCTCCGCGGTGTCCTCCGCGGTGCCTTCGCTTCACGCGCGCGAGACCTCGGTCGACGCGGCGCTCGCGTCGGTCGACCGCGCGCCCGTCCCCGATCCGCTGTTCGCGCCGGGCGCCGACGGGTTGGACCCGGAGGCGATGGAGTGGGCGTTTTGCGCCGAGGAGGGGAAGCCGTGCGCGTGCGCCGGCGCGGCGGTGCGGTACGGCTCCACCGGCGACGCGTCGATGTTCGCCGACGCCCTTCGCTGGTTCCGCGCGCACCCAGAGGTGAGGCGCTGGGCGTACGTTCGCGTCGGCGAGTTCCGCGGGGACGGGGACGCGAAGGGACCCGAAGGGACGACGTTGGCGTGCGGCGCGGCGTTGGCG
>Ga0181571_10004748_pt1 | contig 10192 bp, 10 predicted proteins | sample 101ome_17_FD_132440 | JGI IMG/M metagenome (GOLD analysis project Ga0181571, IMG submission 132440) | Coastal salt marsh microbial communities from the Groves Creek Marsh, Skidaway Island, Georgia - 101407AT metaG (megahit assembly) | ecosystem: Environmental > Aquatic > Marine > Intertidal...
GTGAAGGGAAGTCTGAAACATGCTGATAATAAAGGACATGCAGGTGAAATTTTAGATGGAGGTGTCCAGTGGATGACTGCAGGCAAGGGAATCATACACTCTGAAATGCCAATTCAAAAAGATGGATTATTATACGGTTTCCAAGTTTGGATAAATCTCCCGTCAAGTGAGAAATTATGTAAACCTAGGTACCAAGAATTTTCTCACGAGGATTTTAGTATCGACGAGACACAACAAGGGATAAAAGTTAAGGTCATTGCCGGTAAATCTAATCAGTATAAAGGGCTTATTGAAACTAAACTGAATGATACAAGTTTTTTTGATATTTCAGTTAACCAAAATGAACATTATTCAACTTCATCCCTTAATGGCAATACTACCCTTTTGTTTGTAATTGAGGGTCAAATTGAAGTTGAAAATTTTGAGGTTAAAGAAAATCAGCTGGTACAGCTTTCAACATCTACATTAAACGTATTGGCCCAAAAAGACTCGCGCTTTTTATTATTCTCAGCACCTAGCATTAAAGAACCTATTGCACGCTCAGGTCCTTTTGTCATGAATACACAAGAAGAAATTTACCAGGCCATTATGGACTATCAAGCGGGTAATTTTTAATGGCTGAGGAACGCTCTGTATTTATAACAGGTGGCAACAGAGGTATCGGGCTTAGCTTTGTCAGTGAGTATCTGAGACTAGGATGGAAAGTTTATGCGAGTGTTCGTAAAAGTGAATCACTTAAAATTTACAAAGGAAATCCAAACTTAGAAGTTATTCAGATGGATTTAAGCAACCCTGATAGCATCCATGAACTGGATAGCCTCGACCATCAATTTGATCTCATTATTAATAATGCAGCAGTCTATGGGGGTAAGAAGCAAAATCTTCATGACTTTGATGAGAATATTTGGTTAGAAACTTGTTTAATCAACTTTATTAGACCTCTTTTGGTCACACAAAAACTTATTCCAAAGCTTAAAATTAACGGACAAAAAAAAATAATCTTTCTGTCCTCTAAGATGGGCTCAATCACTGATAACAGTAGTGGAGGCAGTTTAATTTATAGATCGACTAAAGCGGCATTAAATCAAATGGTAAAATCTTTATCGATTAGCCTATCCTCTTATGGAATCAGCGTGGTAGCAGTGCATCCAGGATGGGTAAAAACAGATATGGGCGGGCCCCAGGCCCTGATCTCTGCAGATGACTCTGTAAAGAGTCTAATCAAAACCATTGCATCCCTCGAGAGCGAAGATACAGGCAGTTTTGTGAACTATGATGGAGCTCATATACCATGGTAAGTCAGTTAATCAGTAGTTTTATAGGTTTGTCAGAAAGAGGCTATATTCCTGATTTTTTAATTCGTTTTGGTATTCGAGCATTGTTAAAACAGCGTCTGATTCAGAATAATAAAGCTCGAAAATCTAACCATAGTGATCCTTTAGATAAGTTTGTAAAAATGATGGACCAAAGCCCTATAGCCCTAAATACGCAGGATGCAAATGAGCAACACTATGAAGTTCCCTCAGATTTCTTTAAATTGAGTCTCGGTCCACAACTTAAGTACAGCTGCTGCCTTTATGAACAGGGCTCAGATTTATCAAAAGCAGAGACCGATGCCTTAGACGTGACAACCGAAAGAGCCGAGCTATCTGATCATATGAATATTCTTGAATTAGGATGTGGCTGGGGCTCTTTAACACTCTTCATGGCTAGGAAATACAGCAATTCAATCATTACTGCAGTATCTAACTCATCAACACAGAAGATTTGGATCGATAATCGCGCTAGTGAACTAGGCTTAAAGAATATAAATGTTATCACCTCTGATATGCGGGATTTTAGTATCGATACGCAATTTGATCGAATTGTCTCAATTGAAATGTTTGAGCATATGAGAAATTATCGCCAACTTTACCGAAGAATAGCTACTTGGCTCAAACCGAATGGTAAATTTTTTAAACACATATTTACACACCGTGATTTTCCTTACTTGTATGAAATCAAATCGGATGCGGATTGGATGTCTAAGTATTTTTTTACAGGAGGCATGATGCCATCAGAAAATCTTCCCGATCAATTTCAAGAAGACTTATTGCTTGAAAAAAAATGGCATTGGAATGGACAAAATTACTATCACACTTGTAATGATTGGCTAAGACTCATGGACACAAATGAAAAACAAATAAAAATTCTATTTAACCAGGCCTATGGTGAAAAAAATTCAACAATCTGGTTCAATAGATGGAGAATTTTTTATATGTCTTGCGCAGAGCTGTTTGCCTACAACAGCGGCGAGGAGTGGTTTGTAACGCATTATCTATTTAGTAAAAACGGATGAAAAAGATTTTAAATTTTGGTTTCTTTCAAATTAATTGGTTAGGTTGCATCATTGGAGCAACTACACCTTATCCATGGGTTTTTCCAGTGATCACGGTCTTTTATGCCTGCATACACTTTATTTACCTGAGCGATTTAGCTAAAGAAATTTATTTTTCCATATGTCTTTTTACTATTGCTTTAGTCTGGGAGTACCTCTTTGTCAGCTCTGGCTACATTATTTATAACGGTACAGATTATCTAAATATTTTTGGTGTCCCCGGTTGGATTTTAGGCCTATGGTTAATGTTTATCCTCACCATTAATCATTCCATGCTTCTTATGAATCGAATCTTTGTGGTAACTCCCTTATTGGGAGCTATTTTTGGTCCTTTGACTTATTTGGCTGGTGAGCGCTTAGGCGCAGCAATCCTTATCAATAAACCTGCATCAATAATCTTCATTGCCATCAGCTGGGGAATTCTGTTCCCATTATTTATCTGGATTGGAAAAATTTTTCGCGAGAAATATTATGCAAATTTATTTTAACGGACTCATATTTATTCTGACGCTTGGCATTATTCCTTGGCTTTATACACTTTATGTAAAAAAGGTTTGCATTGTTGATAGTCTTTGGTCGTTAGCATTTATTGTGCTTGGTTTTTTTTACTTCTATCATCTCTCATTTGACTCATCCAATTTTTTTGGTCAAGTCTCAGATGTAAATAAGCTGCTTCTTATTCTTCTGCTTTTATGGGGTTTGAGACTCTCATTACACATCACCTATAAAAATTGGGGTAAGCCTGAGGACGCAAGATATCAAGCAATCAGAGCGAATAATGAGCCTTATTTTTCTATCAAAAGCATATATATAGTATTTGGCTTGCAGGGCTTTTTAGCTTGGGTCATTAGTGCGCCCATTTTTTTCACACTCCTTGAAAATGACATAAGTTTTAACTGGATTCATTATGTTGCTATTGCGATCTTTACACTCGGCTTTACATTCGAGTCAGTGGGTGACTGGCAACTATTAAATTTTAAAAAAGATAAAAGCAATGCTGGTTTGGTGCTCAATTCTGGACTTTGGTATTACACCAGACATCCAAACTACTTCGGTGACTGCTGTGTTTGGTGGTCTTTTTATCTATTCGCTCTTGCTGCATCACATCCAATGACGCTTTTCTCTCCAATGCTGATGACTTTACTGCTTCTGAAGGTATCTGGCGTCTCCTTGCAAGAAAAAACGATTGCAGATCGAAGGCCCGAGTATCAAGCATACCAAGCATCAACAAATGCTTTTTTTCCAGGGCCTAAAAAATAATGCGCTCATGGATATTCATCGCTTTATTTGGTCTTATCTCTTCTCAAAATATTGAAGCTCAATCTATTACTAACTTTGATGTTTTTCTAAATAATGATCGAATTGGATATTACCAATCAACATTATTAGAAGAGAATAATTCCTTGTATATAAATACAGAATCTGTATTTTCATTTCGCGTGCTGTTCATTCCTCTTTTTAGATTTCGTCATTCAAGCGAAGAGATTTGGTTGGATGGATGTCTTGAGAGCCTACAAGCCATTACAACCTATGGCCTTAGAGAATTTATCGTCAATGGCCAGAGAGAAGACAATAGCTTTGTTTTGTCAGTAACTCGCAGAGGAGAGGTAAGCACAGTAGAATTAGAGAGTTGCATGCGAACGCCCAGCTTTTGGGATCCAACTTTTTTATACACGAATCAAGTGATTAATCCATTTAACGGGAGGTTAGAAGATTCGCAATTTACTCCCGAGATAAGCAGAGAAAATGGTTTAATCGAATCAGTTTTCTACTTTGATGATACTCCCTTTAGTTTAACGTATAACAATGATAATGAGTGGCTTGGGTTACGCGCCGAAGCAAGAAACCGCGTTATAGAATTTAAGCTTCCCGAATTAATGAGCGAAGAATCTAGATGAAAATTGCAATTATTGGATCTGGCATTTCTGGTCTGACTGCTGCCTATTATCTCAAGGATCGATTTGATATTACTCTATTTGAAAAAAATGCTTATCTAGGAGGACACACTAATACCATTGAGTGCTCATGGCGTAATCATCAATATGCGATTGATACCGGATTTATTGTTTTTAACAAAAAAACGTATCCAAACTTTTTAAAAATGCTTGATGGTCTATATGTGGAGTATCTTCCAACCACTATGAGTTTTAGTGTCAGGGATGATGATCTAAACTTTGAGTATGCCGGAAGTAGCTTAAAGACCCTATTTTGCCAAAAACGTAATTTCTTAAATATTCATTTCTATCAAATGATTATAGAAATCTTAAAGTTTAATAAGTACTGTAAAGATAACAGGGCAATTGATGCATTAACGGTAGATGAATTCTTAACTCGGTATAATTTTCATCGCTACTTTAAAGAGTATTACCTCTTGCCAATGTGTGCCTCGATCTGGTCAACCGATATCAATAAAGTTAAGAGCACTCCCTTAAAATTTTTAGTCAATTTCTTTAATAATCATGGTTTGGCTCAAATCAAGGATCGGCCTCAATGGTACGTCATTAAGGGGGGTTCACACGAGTACATTAAAAAATTATCTCAAAATCTACACACGAAGCTACTCACTGATACCCCCATTTGGAAAGTATCAAGAAATAATCATGGCGTCACCGTTTACGGTCAATCAGGAATACAAGAAGATTTTGATCGAGTTATTCTTGCTTGCCATAGTGACGAAGCACTCAATTTAATTGATAGGCCCTCAACAGAGGAGCAACGAACACTCGGTGCTATCGATTATCAAACAAATCAGGCAATCCTTCATTTAGACACCCGACTATTACCTAAGAATAAATCTGCATGGTCAGCTTGGAACTTTTCATCAAGTACCCAATTAAGCCAATCGCCCATTGTTACCTATCACATGAAGACACTTCAAAACCTCAAAGATGATGATCCTGACTTTTGCGTAACCCTCAATGGAAAGGAACTTATTGATGAAAAATTAATCCTTAAAGAGATTGAGTATGCACATCCTGTCATTGATCAGAAGGCAGTTGATGCACAGAGTCGTATCGATACGATTAATGGGAAAAATCATACCTACTTTTGTGGCGCCTATTGGGGCAATGGCTTTCATGAAGATGGAGTAGCAAGCGGAATGAATGCTGCCCAAAAACTTATCGAGGAAATTGATGGAAAGCAGTTGTCTTTATAAAGGGAAAATTCAACATGCAAGAAGAGTTCCTAAAGAGCATATTTTTAGTTACAACATCTACTATTTTTATATCAATCTTGACGAACTTATATCTACTAAAGATGATTCTTTTTTATGCAAGTACATTCATAAAAGGTTCAAAAGGCCGATGCGCTATGGTGAGGGCGATCTTAAATCTGCAATTGTAAATTTAGTCCGTCAGAGGCTTGATCTTGAGATTAATGGTCCAATTTTCTTGCTTACTCAAATTCAAAATATGAGCTTTGTATTTAATCCTATCAGCGTTTATTTTTGCTATGACAAGGAATTTCAATTAAAGAGCATCGTTTCTGAGGTCAATAATACTCCCTGGAATGAACAGCATTGTTACTGCGTGCCTGTAGGTGAAAATGAGACTGTGATGGATTTTAATCTCCAAAAGGACTTTCATGTGTCCCCTTTTATGTCTATGGATTTTGATTACCAGTGGCTCATCAGTCATCCCGGCGACTCGCTATCGATCATCATGCATAATCTAAAAGAAAAGGAAATTTATTTCTCTGCGACATTAAAATTAAAGAGATTGAAATTAACGCTTTGGAACTTAATGTATTGTAAGTTTCGAATCCCTTTAGTAAATTTTAAGGTAGTGTTTGGTATTTATTGGCAAGCTCTTAGGCTTTGGCTCAAAGGGGTTGCCTTTGTAAGCCACCCTAAAAAACAGGGATAGTTATGTTTCATTTTTCAAAGAAAGTCATTTATAAAATCTTAAAAGGCCTTGATCGCGGTACTTTAAGAATTAAGGAAAAATCTCAAGAATTAATTTTTGGAGAGCACTCTGATAGTGATATTCATGCAGAAATTACAGTGCACGATGAAAAAGCCTTCAATATGATCTTAAAAGGGGGTGTCGTAGGTGCCGGAGAGGCATATATGAAAGGCTATTGGTCTACGCCAGATCTAACTTCAGTCATTGAGTATTTTCTCGTAAACCGAGAAATCTTAGACGAAATCGATGGTGGCGTTAAATTTATTCAGAAAGCCTTAAATAAAATCCTGCACCTAAGAAGAAGAAATACGATCACTGGAAGCAAGAAAAATATCATTGCACACTATGACCTTAGCAATGATTTTTATGAATTATGGCTCGATAAGAAAATGATGTATAGCTCCGCCATATTTTCAAACTCCATGGATACATTGGATGAGGCCTCTACCCATAAGCTTAGGACCATTTGTGAAAAGCTTAATTTAAACGAACAAGATCATTTATGCGAAATAGGAACCGGATGGGGAGGTATGGCAATTTTTGCTGCAAAAAATTATGGATGCAAAGTGACCACGACCACAATCTCAGACGAGCAGCATGATTTTGCGAAAAGTAGGATTCAGAAAGAGGGTCTTACCGATCATATTACCCTTCTAAAAAAGGATTACCGTCTGATGACCGGAGATTTTTCAAAGCTGGTTTCTATTGAAATGATTGAGGCGGTAGGTCATGAATACCTCGGGTCGTTTTTTGATAAGTGTAATGAGCTTTTACAGCCTCGAGGCAGGGGCTTGATTCAAGCGATAACAATCTCAGATAAATATTATGAGCGCGCAAAGCACTCTGTAGATTTTATTCAAAAATATATTTTTCCTGGAGGTGCCTTGGCATCTATCGAAGTGCTTGAAAAATTAGCTCAAGACCAAGCCCAATTTGAACTTATAAATTCTGAATCGATTGGCTTTGACTATGCAAAAACGTTAAACCATTGGCATCAGAGATTCTTGAGTCAAATTGATAAAATCAAAAGCTTGGGCTTTTCCAATGAATTTATAAATATGTGGCGCTTCTATCTCTCTTACTGCGAAGGGGGTTTTAAGCAAAAAACCATAGACAATTATCAGATTCTTTTTAGTAAATAATGTACCGGTATCAGGCAATTATTTTGTTCTGTATGATTGCTGGCACTCATGCACATCATGCCATTGATGTGGCCTATGACAGGAGTAACCTCATTGAAATTCATGGCACGATAATCTCAACGTTTTGGAGAAACCCGCATGTGGTTTTTGAACTTGAGACAGAGAATAATGAAATTTGGATTATTGAATCAGGATCGATTAACAGCTTAAATCGAGCCGGTTTTACAAATGAACTCCTTGCTAACGGTGATAGCGTAATTTTCTTTGGGGCTCCGGCCAGAAACGGTGATCATGCCATGGCAGCTTTTACATTAGTCATTGATGATCAAACCGTTCCCATATGGCCACAACGAGCCATAGAAATAGGAGTAAATGTTAGAGATTTAGCTCGAGAAGATAGCAATAGGATCAATATTGAAATTGCTAAAAATATTTTTAAAGTGTGGTCCAGATCCCAAAGATTAACAAAGGATATTTTTTTGAACCCAAACGCCCTTTCATCAAAAGAGGCTTGGGATCCATTGATTGATGATCCTGCGTTAAACTGTATCCCTCCCGGTATGCCTTCGATGATGGATAACCCCTACCCTATCGCTTTCTTTGAGGGCGAACAATTCCTTACACTAAGACTGGAAGAATGGGATGCTGACAGGATTATTTGGCTTCAAGAGCCCGAGACTATCACATCGAATATACACGGGGTATCCAAGGGTCAATGGGTCGCAAATAATTTAGTGGTCACAACTACAGATATTACCTATCCATTTTTTGATGATCTTGGGACACCGCTAGGATCTGATGCGAGAGTCATTGAGTCCTTTAGGCCTTCCAGTGATTACACAACACTCTACTACCAGGCAGTCATAAATAATCCGGAGTATTTTGCCGAGCCAGCGGTCTTTAAGGGTCAATGGGAGTATGTAGAGACAGAGAGCATCAAGCCCTTTGAGTGCACTTTAAGAAATTAAACGAGACTCACAAAGGGGTCTTCGTACTCAGAACAAATTTCTAATCTACCAGAGGCAATATCTATCCAGAGCCCTGCTATATTTATCTCATTTTTATTTTTGAGGTCAGAAATGGCAGGGTAATTAAGTAGATGATGCATTGAGAGTTTAATGCTTTCCTTTTCTAGCTCTTCATTGGAGTGACAGCGATCCTTTAAGTCAATCCGCGCCTGATCTTGTTCAAGCCATCTATTAACAAACTGAAGCTCAGGATCTTTTTGATCAAAATGCATTAAAGCATTGATGCCTGCACACTGTGAGTGACCCAGAATAAAAATCTGCCTGATTTCAAGATTCTTTATCGCAAATTCTATGGATGCATAAGTTGCAGTATTGGCTTGGGCATTTTTAAATGAGGGTACAAGGTTGGCAATATTTCTATGTATAAAGTGATCGCCGATCTTTGCATTAAAAATTTGATTCGAAACTACTCGACTATCACAGCAAGAAATAAAAAAGGCAGTAGGTTTCGCCCCTTGAAATGCGAGCTCATGGTACAAATCTTGATGGGCATGATGTTCTTTTTTAAGCCACTCTAAATATTTTTCTTTCAGCTCTTTATGCAACGATTCCTCAAGGTGTATTCATCTTAATCATTAAGAATTGTATCAATATTTCCTATATAATTGTGCAAACCAAACTGGATAACCATGCGCGCGTTAATTATTTTCCCCTTTGTTTTTTTATCAGGTCTGCTTTTGGCTCAAAATAACGCAGGTGATAAAACTGCTTCAGTAACCCCCACTAACAACCCACCCATTATCGATGGTGTTTTAGATGATGCTGCCTGGCAATCAATCACTCCCATTTCTGATTTTCATCTTATCAGGCCCACTGACGGTGGAATCCCAAGCGAGCGCACAGAAGTTTACATCACCTATGACGAGGAAAATCTTTACGTAGCCGCCATGATGTATGACAGTGAGCCTGAGCTGACTATCAGAAATATACTATTACAAAACTCAAGGTTGGGTCAGGATGACCGGATTGCTGTAATCATTGATCCTTTCAACAGTGGTAGAACCGGTTACCGCTTTGAGACCAACGCAAACGGCGTCAGACACGACATGCTGTATCAAAACGTCTCTCAAATGAATCCAGACTGGCAAGTGATCTGGGAGACCGACGCAGAAATCAATGATCAGGGTTGGGCGATGGAGATGCGGATTCCATTTAAGACCCTCCCCTTTGATGCTGATGTATCTACCTGGGGATTTAATTTTGCAAGATCCATAAGAAGGCGTGGTGAAGAGAGTGTATGGGTCTCTAGAAACAGAAGCTACAACCCAAGCATTGTCGGATACGTCTCAGGTTTTGAGGGTATGGACCAGGGGATCGGCCTCGATGTGGTTCCCTCTGCGCTTGGTAATTTTAGAAAAGATTATGCAATCGATGAGAGCGATTCAGCGTTGGAACCATCGCTTGACGTCTTTTATCGTGTGACGCCATCGCTTAATGCTTCACTCACCATTAATACAGATTTCTCTGCTACTGAGGTCGATGATAGGCAAGTTGATCTGACACGATTTGGCTTATTTTTCCCTGAAAAAAGAGACTTTTTTCTCAACGACTCTGACCTCTTTGAGTTCGGCGGTCTAGGGGGCGCAGGAAGAAACCAAAATGCAGCCTCATCGAGGGCCTCTAGGGAGAACGGAAGGCCTTTTTTCTCGAGAAGGATTGGACTAAACAGCGACAGCCTCCCGGTTGATCTTGAGGTTGGAACTAAGCTCAGTGGCCGCGTGGGGAATATGTCTATTGGAA
>Ga0181571_10004769_pt1 | contig 10179 bp, 8 predicted proteins | sample 101ome_17_FD_132440 | JGI IMG/M metagenome (GOLD analysis project Ga0181571, IMG submission 132440) | Coastal salt marsh microbial communities from the Groves Creek Marsh, Skidaway Island, Georgia - 101407AT metaG (megahit assembly) | ecosystem: Environmental > Aquatic > Marine > Intertidal zone...
AAACAGGGCTCTGACTGCACATTGGCTAGCTTTTGTGAAATGATTGCTGAGGCTGCAAATCGCTATGGGGCGGAACATCTGGGCATAGGGTCTGATTTATGCACAAACCAGCCTGACGAGGTGGTTGAATGGATGCGCAATGGCCGCTGGTCTCGCCAGCTTGATTTTGGTGAGGGCAGTGCTGATAATCCGGGATTTCCCCCACAGCCGGACTGGTTTAAATCTATTCGGGATTTTCCAAATATTGGCACTGGACTGGCAGATGTCGGTTTTTCAAAGGATGAAATAGATGGGCTGATGGGGCTAAACTGGCTGGATTTTTATGCGGATAATTTCACGCCAATGAAATAAAAAGCGTAGAATAGAAAATATTAGGTGAAGGTAGAACAGGCAATGGCTAACAGACAATCCGCACAATCTGTGTCTGAAATAGCGGTCGAAATGAGGCCAGCTAGCACAGTAATGCGCCTTTCGCGTCTGGGCTCTTTTTTTCCTCACCGGCTAAGCTTCATGCGTATTTTGATGCGCCGGTTATGCGCAGAAAAACCTGAAATGCGGATTACCTATCAGTCTTTGGATCAGCATGGCTTTGGCCATATGGTGCTGACAATTGCGGTTGGCGGCATGGATATATCATTGATAGCCTATAGCCGCGAGCTTGCCCCTGAAGACCGGACAGACAGAGTCATTGCGACCAAATGGGATGCTAGCTTCTGTCTGTTTGAGGGCATCCCAAGCCAGACAGAAATAGATGCGCTTGCAGAACATGTATCCAGACAGGAAGCAGGGCGGTATAGCGAGAAGGTGCTATGTCTGTCACGTGCGAATAAATCTGTCCGGCTTTTTGCCCATGTTGTTGAATCTCTGGCTTCTGGCAAACAGCCAGATCATGAGATGCTGATCCAGATCGGATATCTGATGCGCACGACGGCGGTTTATGGAAATGGAAAATTTGGCATTGCTGATAGAGGTGCGATTAGCGGCTATGAGGCGTTTCAGCCACCATTCCAGATTGAAATGCTGGCAGTATTTATGATTCGTGAATATTCTGTATTGCTGGCTGAATGGTGTGCTGCCCAGCGATCTTCTGCGGCAGTAACGCTAGCAACTGAGTATCGGCGTTATCTTGGTATTGGCAATTCGACAGGGCTTGGCATGGCACCTTTTCTGGTGAATCACCCCTGTCTGGTGCATAGCTGGATGATGGTTCGCGAAACTGCCCTGATGAGATGTCGCACCCAAGCAAGATTGACCCCATTGCAGCAACAATCTTTTGACCGGCTTGTGATACGCACAAAAACCCATCTGGCAGAATGGCAGGTAGAGGATCAGGAGCAAACCCGCCGTACCGAGCTTTTGCGCACCGAATTTGACAGATTTCTGGCAGGACTGAAAACAGCACCTCTTCCAGAAATATATCCGCTAGAAGATGTGTATCAACGGGTGTCAGGCTGTTCTGAAGATATGCAGGAGTTGATGGTCTCATTGCTGATTGAGATATGTGCGGATGCGGTAGATGGGTTGTCGCATTGCCTGTCTAATCCGTTTGAGCCCAGACTTGATGCCAGCATGACAGTGGCAGAGCTTGGAGCGTTGATTGAAACCCAGTATCAATGGGCACTGGATATTGATCTTGACCAGCCTGAAAATGAAGCCCAGTTCTGGTATGTATCTGCTGAAAAGCTGGAACCGCGTCTTGGCCTGAGGTTTGACGAGCCCGGAGCAGATAAAGAAATGCCATTTCATATGGTACGCTATATCCAGCAATTATGGACCCATATCCAGTCTGTTGATGGCATGATGAATATCGCACGGTTCATGCTGGAATATCCCCAGACCCGCTATATGGTGAGACGAATTCAGACAATATCCCGTTTTTCCTATGGTGAAATCAGAGATAATCTGGTGGCTGATAAGTGCCGGCCGATTGATCTTCTGCGCTGTAAATTATCTTTTTTTGGTGCTGGTAAATTTGATCCGAAATCAGATAGATGGACACGCGTAACGCTGTTTCAGGGAGCGCCGACACCTGCTGATATTGCCGCAGGCTGTGAAGATGACTGGCTATTTGCAATCAGCCCGCCGCCGCAACTTTAACTGCAGAGCTAAGGTTTGAGATGATACGAACCTCGCTGAATGAATTATTGCATATGACTCGCAAGGCCATGCTGGGCTGTGGGTTCAGCCATGATATCGCAGAAGATACAGGCTGGGCAATGGTCATGGCTAGCCCCTATCAGCCTGATGCAATCTGCCAGCTTGCAGATGATCTTTTCTATTATCAGCACCACCATTCTGAAGCACCTGTAATAGCAGATAATCATCGCATCACGATAGATAATGGGCAATTATATCTGCAGGCTAAACCTTATGAAATGCTTGGTTTTAATGGCATATTATGTGACTGGCTGACTGCTTCCGAAAAGCCGCTTTCTGATGGAAATGCTGTTATTCTGAAATTGCCATATATGCCAATTGCATTTCTTGGCCATCTATTATGGACAGCTAGCCAGTATAACCAGCAGGTAGTCATAGAACATCATGGTCGTCATCTGCGGCCAGACCAGATGCTGGCAATAAAGCCAGATACTGGCCAGAACGCGCAAGAAGAGTTAGCCGAATATAGAATTACGATGCAAAATAGCGATGATGTCCGCATTATGCCTGCCCCAGAACCGGTAGAGATTGATGATACAGGCTGGAGCAGATTATCTGAATTTGCCTTTCGTTCTTATGTGCCTGAAAGTGAGGCATCCAGACTAAGTGGTGCAGGCGCAGGATTGACAGATAATGACTAGCCATTGCTAAAACGGCTATAATGTGCAGAGTTTCCATGCACAGCCTATAGACAGCGCCTGAAAGATAGACCAGCATAGAGACAGATGAATTAGCCTTACAGAATTGATAGGTGAGAGAAATGAGCGTTCACAATCTGACTGAAATGTCGCTAGATGAAATTTACCAGCTTGCCCATAAAGTAATGGGTGTTGCCGGATGTGATGCGGCCAATGCGGCTGCAATCGCGGATACGGTAATGCGGGCCGAACGAGATGGGTCAACCTCTCATGGGCTATTCAGGATTCCGGGTTATGTAGGCTCAATCAAATCTGGCAAGGTGACAGCAGATGCCCATCCGACGTTCGAACAGAATTTAGCCTCAGTGCTGAAGGTGGATGGCCAGATGGGATATGCACCTTTGGCTTTGCAGCAAGGGTTGCCAAAGCTGGCCGACGCTGCTCATCAGACAGGGATCGCGGTGATGAGTATTGTGAATAGTTTTCACTTTGCCGCCTTATGGCCTGAAACAGAATATCTTGCCGAACAGGGGCTGGTTGGTCTTGCCTGTACCGCCTTTAAGCCCTCTGTTGCGCCCTTTGGGGCAAAGACAGCTTTTTTCGGCACTAATCCGCTATCTTTTGCGTTTCCTAATCCGGGCGCAAATCCATATGTTTTTGATATGGCAACCTCGCGGCTGGCAAAAGGAGATGTACAGATTGCCGCACGAGATGGCCATGAATTGCCGGCAGATACAGGTCTGGATGCAGCGGGTAATCCGTCCACCGACCCGAATGAAGTGCTAAAAGGGGTATTGCTTCCGTTTGGCGGCTATAAAGGTTCTGCCATTGCCACGATGGTGGAATTATTATGTGCTGGTGTGACAGGTGATAATTTTTCAGTTGAAGCTGGCAGACAGGATAATAATGACGGCGGCCCTGCCAAAGGGGGCGAACTGGTCATTGCCATAAGCCCTGAATTAATTTCGTCAGGTGACTGGAAAACACATGTGGCCGGTTTTTTTGCTGAGATGAAGGGGCTGGACGGAATCAGGCTGGCAGGAGAGCGCCGTCATAAAAACCGGCAGGATACCGGACCAAGACAGATTAATTCAGCTCTTATTGAAACAATAAATTCACTTCTCTAGCCTTACAAAATGCTAACTTTTTAGGTGAAAAAGCATCGCAATTTGCGTAAAAATGCGCTTTTTTTACATTTGGCTAGAGATATTTTGAAAAAATATGTTTATACTAGCGCTCTTGTTAAAGTAATTTTCATCAGTGTTGGTATGACCTCAATTAAGCTTAGACGTTGGCAACAGGAAATCATTGGCGAATTTCCAAATATATTGAAGCTTCACCGCCGCTTTATTGTTAAAGCGCCGACAGGGGCAGGTAAAACTGTTCTGGCCAGCGAGATCATCAGACAATTTTATGAAGGTGAAAAAGTCATTGTGCTGTGTCACAGGCTGGTGCTGCTTGAACAGCTTGAACGTGCGCTGGCTAAAGAGCATCGGGTCAAAAAACTGGAACTAAACCATTCAGATCCTGCCTTTTCAAATTATGATGTGCTGTTATCAACCTCAACCAGAGCCAGAGATATTTTGGATGAAGCTGTTGAGCAAGCCAAGCTGATCATCATTGATGAGGCCCATCGCGTATCCCCAAATGGCACAGGCTATAAGCGCATTTTAGAATGTTTCAATGAAAAAGGGCGCGATGATGCGCATCTATTGGGGCTGACAGCCTCGCCAGAACGACGCACCGCAGATCAGCGTGACCAGCTTAGCCTTGCCTTTGATGCGATTATTGATGGCGCAGATATGGATAAGCTGTTTGATGAAGGTATTCTGGTCAGACCTCGCTACCGCCCGCATTTTATCCATGATCTTGAACTCAACTCGATTGATATTAGCTCAGGCGACTTTCCAGTTGCCAAGCTAGCACCTGCAATTATCAAATCTTCCATGATCAGCCATGCCTGTTCAATCTATCTTGAAGAAAGAGAGCAGGTAAAGCCCGCCCCTATTTCTGCCTGGTTCTGTCCGGATGTAACAGTCGCAGAAACTACTGTCGAGGCAATAGAAGAGTTGGGTATTTCTGTTTGTCTGATTACCGCAACTACACCAATTAAAGAGCGTATGCAGATGCTGGCCAGCCATTCTGAAGGCAAGGTTGAAGCGGTGGTATCTGTCGGGGTGCTGGCCGAAGGCTGGGATAATCCGCATTGTAACATCATTGTGCATATGCGCCCGACCCTGTCCAAAGTATTGTGGGGACAATCGGTAGGTCGCGGATTGCGGGCCGCAGAACATAAAGATAGCTGTGTTGTCATTGATGTCAGTTCAAACTGGTCAACTTTCGGACCTGTTGAAAAACTGCAATGGAGCTTATGGTCTCATCGGGGTTCATATTTGAGATTCAAAAACAGGTTTGAATGGATAGCCCAGCAGCCGATTGACGAGCAGACTAGCTATTATCTGTGTGATAACAAGCTGGAGTCAGGCCTTCGATGTTCACATATTTATCTGAAAGATAAATTTTCTGATTCTGGCTGCCCTGTCTGCGGTTCATACAGCGCAATCGATATTCATAAAGAACAAAGAATGGAAGATTCTGTCAATGATATCGGGCTTCATCGTTTGTTCTTTGAGCGTATTCCAGCTGTGTTTGAGGAAATGAATAAGGATATTTGGCGTACGCTTGGCAGAACAGCATGGACAGGTGCAGAAAAGGACGAGCTGATCTTTTTGGCCTTCTGCAAGGCTTTTGAGCTGGTAAGCGGTCAGCCCTCAACATCTGATTCAGAATTCTGGGCGCATACCCTGCAAGGCGAGGCGGCTATCCGGCATTATCTGGTCAAAGAAAAAATCCAGATTGTAAAGTCTGATGAATTCCAGCATGCGATTCTGGTAGATGGGCTGATGCATGGCAGGCGGGTGCGCGCGCTCCAGTCAAATCACGGCATTTTGCTATGTGGCCAGCTGTTTGAAGATACCTCAGAAGAAGAGCTGGAACGCAAATATCAGCGCGCCCTTCAGATTGTTGAACGGCTAACGGTGATGGGATGTTCATCACAAGATAATCTGCCCTATTTCAAGGCAAGGGATGTTGTCTAGCCTATGTGTGGGCCAAGCAGGCCAGAATCGCAGATTTTCATTTCCGCCAAACCTGCTTATCTGCTAGATATACAATGACAGCAAAACAAAAAGGATAGAAATACCTATGTCTGAGATGATGATTGCACCTTCTGTGCTAGCAGCTGATTTTGCTTCGCTTGGTGATGAAGTAGATGCGGTGATACAGGCAGGGGCAGACTGGATACATCTGGATGTGATGGATGGGCAGTTTGTGCCTAATCTGTCATTTGGTGCGCCTGTTATTTCATCTCTTCGTCCACGCAGTGATGCGTTTTTTGATGCTCATCTGATGGTAGATGAGCCGTCTCATCTGCTTGGTGATTTTGCCGCCGCAGGGGTTCAGCATATCACTGTTCATGCTGAGGCCTGCCGTCATCTTGACAGGGCGCTAGGGGCAATTAAAGAATTGGGGTTAAGCGCAGGGGTTGCTCTTAATCCGCATAGCCCGATACATCTGGTAGAACATGTTCTTGATAAGATAGATCTGATACTGATCATGACAGTTAATCCGGGCTTTGGCGGCCAGTCCTTTATGCCTGCTATGCTTCCAAAGATTGAGCAGGCGCGCCAGCTTATTTCGGGCAGAGATATCCAGATTCAGGTTGATGGCGGCATTACCGAGAAAACAGCACCCGCCGTAATTGCCGCAGGCGCGACAAATCTGGTTGCAGGCTCGGCCATTTTTAACCACCCAGAAGGCTATCAAACAGCGATAACAAAACTTAGAGGCTAGTCTGGCTGTTTTGCAGATGGCCGTGTTATGCGCGCCTTCTGCCCGATATGGGTTTGACCACGTTCATGTGCAAGTTCTATCTGGCGTTTGCGTTCTGCAAAACGTGCTTTTTGCTGCGGTGATGTTTTATCATGGCAATAGCCGCAACTGATGCTTGGCTGATAGAATTCAGATTGCATATCTTCTTCAGATAGCGGCATTTTGCAGGCATGGCATAGTGCATAACTGCCTGCATTTAACGCATGATCAACAGATACACGCGAATCAAATACAAAACATTCACCTTCCCAAAGAGAGTCTTTTACGGCCACCTCTTCAAGATATCTTAAAATGCCACCTTTAAGATGATACACATTGTCAAACCCCATCTGTTTCATCAGCGAGGTTGATTTCTCACACCTGATCCCACCTGTGCAATACATGGCGATTTTTTGTGGCCGTTCTTCTTCTGGCAAACTGGCAAGTGCTTCTGCATATTCCGGAAATTGGCGGAAACTGGTTGTATGCGGATTTTCGGCGCCTTTAAACTGGCCAATTGCGATTTCATAATCATTGCGGGTATCTATAACCAGCACATTCGGGTCCGAAATAAGACTGTTCCAGTCCTCAGGCTCAACATAGGTACCTGCCTGCTCAGATGGCAGAATATCTGCTTTGCCCATCGTGACAATTTCAGATTTCAGGCGCACTTTCATACGGTGAAATGGCATGCTGGCATGGGTGGAATATTTAATATCAATATCCCAAAAATTGCGATGCGCGCGAAGCCATGCCGTGATCTTGTCTATCGCAGATGATGTGCCGGAAATCGTTCCGTTCAGCCCTTCTTTGGCAATGAGCAATGTGCCCATGATGCCATATCTATTACAGATATGCCTTAATTCAGCCTGCAGGGCCGGACAGTCTTCTATCAACACAAATTTATATAATGCGGCAACAACAAACTGATTGGTTTGCAAGCGTTCTGGCATTGCTGACCTCTATTCCATCTTCTGAATAAGCATATCTGGGACAGTATATAGCATAAGCAATGATGGGAATCCAACCATCTGCTAGCGGCTAGCAATCTTGGCGCTAGGCTGTTTATCCCGCAGGTTGTGCAAGTGCCTTTTGCACGGCTGTTTCTATCTTCTCAGACTGTGGTGATGTCACAGATGAAAACCAGCCTGCTATTTTGCCATCTCTGCCGATCAGATATTTATGGAAATTCCAGCGCGGTCGCGCCATAAAACCAGCCGTCTTTGCAGACCATTGATAAAAGGGATGGGCATCCTCACCTTTAATGTGGGTTTTTTCAGTCATGGGAAAATCAATATTGAAATTGACCTCGCAAAACTCTTTGATGTCAGCTTCATTAGCAAGTTCCTGCTGGCCAAAATCACCAGATGGCACGCCAAGAACAACCAGCCCTTTATCCTGAAATTTTTCATATAATGCCTGCAGACCGTCATATTGAGGTGTAAAGCCACAACGTGACGCTGTATTTACCACCAGCACCACCTGTCCCTGATACCCTGAAAGTGGCAAGGGCTGGCCATCGATAGAGGTAAAGCTAAATTGATAGGCTGTATCTGAAAAAGCTGGATTTGCTGCCATGCTGTTCTGTGCTGTCATGAATATGTTTCCTAGACAGGCAAGCATGAATATCCGGATAAAATATGGCATTGATGCATAGCCTAAATGGTTGGTGATTATGTCGTGCAATTTGTACGCATTGAGCGGATGGCTGGATGTGCAGGCTAGCCTGATGTTGTCCAAACATCTGACATCCATTCCTGAAGAAGCTGGCGGCCGGCAATATCTAGAATACCATCTCTCAATTTTGCGGTGACGCCGCCTAGCCGCATCACCCTGCCTGTCACACTTGCTTTATGGGCAATATCAGACGCGCTTCTGGAACGCTTTTCTGCCATCTCGTTCAGGGCGATATCAAGCGGATGGATAGCTAGCATCTCATCCAGCATGGCAATATCTTCAAAGCTCTGACCTGCGCCCTGCGCTAGATGGGGCGGCATGGAATGGGCAGCATCGCCAATAAGCGTAAGCCGCTGATATCGCCATAGCGGCTGGGCTTGTACCGGAAGTAGACGAGTTGGTTGCCAGTGAAGTTGTTGGGATAACAGACAGGCTAGCAGGTGGTTCTGGCCTAATCTATCACGCATCAGATTTTTCTGTAAGGCAGTTGTTTCAGCGCAGAATACAAGATTGACCTTCTGGCGCGAATCAAAAGGATAGCTTACAAGATGACAGCGTTCTCCTAGCATTAATTTTGTGTGAGGTTCAGAAAAATAAGCTGGCAGATGATCTGCTGATATTTCTGCACGCATCGCTGTATAGCCTGTATGATGTGCTGTTGGTCTGTCTGTTGAAACAGCGTTTGCCAGTCGGCGTGAAATGCCAGATGCGCCATCTGCCCCGATAACAATAGGGGCTTCAAATAGCTGGTTATCTTCACAGACAATCTGGGCAGTGCCACGATCATAGCCAATAATGGCTGCCTTAACCTGACTGTCATGCCGGTGTATCAACGAGCTGGCATCACAATAATCTAATAGCAGTTCCATCAGCCTGTGTCGGCTAATCGAGGCGTAATAATTATCTTGCGGATGCACCAGCTCACACAGGCTAGTGCCAGTTTCCAGACGAGACAGACAGATTGAATCCAGCCTGTCCCCAAGTGCCAGAATTTCAGCACCAAAAGCTGGCTGACTAAGACCATGAAGACAGCGCGCGCTATTCTGGGCCAGTTGAAGCGCTCCTTTTGCTGGCGCATGATGGCCTATCACCGTAACCTGATACCCATGAGATGCACAGATAATAGCTGCACCAAGACCAGCAATTCCCTGTCCAATGATGATGATATCTGGCTGGCTATCCATAGTAAAAGGCCTTCATTTTGCGAATCGTTATCCAGCTTATCGATCTATTATAATCTGGTGTAATCTGACCAGCCTAGCATATACAGACCGTTGGTAAAAAACACCTCAAAAACAGATTTCTGCCCATTCATCAAATAAAATGCTGCGTGTTTCGGCTAACAGAGGCTGGCTTTGCGATATACCGCCCCATTCAATGAAATATCCGCAAGGCGCAAAACTGGCTTGTGGCATGATGTCATGGCAGGCGGCATCTGCTTGCTGATTTGCCCATAATGAACAAAATTGGCTATCGATGCTCATCATCAGAAAATCATCCGCCGCAGAACTATTATCTGGATATGACAGATTATCCGAAGATACCGCCCATGCTGTAAATCTGGTAGACTGGCTCTGATTGTCAGCTAGACGATAGCCAAAAGATGGATGATATATATCATCAATGCCCATATCATCTGCAAAGCCAATATCCAGCGTTGAAAGCTGGTTGGTGATGGTTAGATTATCGTGATTATAAAGCTGGCCCCCGACCCCTGTTCCTGACCAAAAAGCCAAGCCTGCTTCAATATTACTGAGCCGCACTTCAGCTTCGCATTTGCCAAGCGCACTACCCCCCTCATCAGGGTCTGAGTTGCAGTCATTATTGCTATCGCCAA
>Ga0181571_10004776_pt1 | contig 10170 bp, 16 predicted proteins | sample 101ome_17_FD_132440 | JGI IMG/M metagenome (GOLD analysis project Ga0181571, IMG submission 132440) | Coastal salt marsh microbial communities from the Groves Creek Marsh, Skidaway Island, Georgia - 101407AT metaG (megahit assembly) | ecosystem: Environmental > Aquatic > Marine > Intertidal...
AATGTCCAGTTGACTATCAACATCAAGATGATGTGTGTGATAAGGGATATTCTTACACTACTTATTCTTTCATAATGCAGGATGAGGAAAATGACAATGATTGACTTTTTTAGGGAGATAGAAATGACAAAAGATACTTATGTTGACTTTACGAATGATCTAGAAAAAATGGCAGACTTCTACCAGATGTCCAAATTTGAGTTTCTAAGCAAGTATTCTTACTTAACCGAGTTGGAGTATGAGTTAACTGCTAAAAAGGTCGAGAATCAGCAAAATCTGAACTCTCTGATAGTCAAATCAATCTGGGGAAGTGGTCAATGATTGATAATCTACATTTTCACTATGAGGAACGCGTTATATCACTGGATGACATTGTCCAGTGGTATATCGATAAGATGATTGAACAAAATCCTGAATATGAATACCAGTATCACACTTACTGGGAAGAAACTCATCAGAGGATAAATTCTAAGTATGAGAAAACCTTCGTAAAGGTAGAGTTTAAGCACGATTCAGAGATTTGAATCAATAGAGGTTACACTACAGCAGGTACACCCAAAGTTACACATATTATAGGGGGAATTTATGGACTATGACTTTAGTCAGTATAGTACTGAGTCCGAAGAAATGCAGGATAAGATTCTTGTTCAGGTAATGAAAGAGAATCAATTTCTTGAGGATGCCACAAAGAAGTATGAGAACTCATTTAACAATATGATCCAGAATGGATTGTTTGCTAATACTTCCGAGGGGACGATCCTACAGAAACTTGCAATTGAATCAGTCAGTAATCAATTTAAGGAATACTTTGATACTTCCTTAAAAGGTAAAGCAGGAACTTACAAAAAGTTCCTTAAAGACAATTTTGGAGGACGGGAAGAGATCCTTGCATTCGTTGTATTAGAGTTTTTACTCAATGCAGTTTCAATGCGAACTCCAAAGTTAACATCATTATCAATATCATTAACAAGCAAGATACTTGACTTATTATCGATAGAGCAATTCAAAAAGAATGAACCTAAGTTCTACTCTTATCTTGAATATGAGTATAAGAGCAGGGGTCTAGGTTACATTAATTCACGAAAGAGTAAACTAGCAGACACAACAGGTAACAAGATCCCGAAGGAACTTACATTTAAAACTATTATTGGTGTTAATTTGATTAACGCAGTAATCAGTAGTGGATGTAATATCTTTGAGATCCGCAAAATCAACGAATTTAGGAATACTACTAAAGTTCTGGTCATTACCGAGGATGCTTTTAAAATCATTGGAAAGGCAAAGGAACGCAATACTTTATTTAGTGTTACTTACAAACCAATGATCGCACCACCAGTAGATTGGACTTCTCTTTATGACAATGGTGGTTACTACACTCCAAACAATCTCACTTTCATTAGAAATCAAAGATCATTGAGATACCTTGAAAATAATTTTCCAGATATTGATCTTTCTAGAATTTATAATGTTATTAATCATATTCAGAAAACAAAATGGAGAATAAATCATTATATTCTTGATGTTGTTGAACAAATAATTGACGATTCTATGGTCGATCCTTCGACACCTAAGGGTAACCCTTCCTTTTACGGAAAAATCCCTTATATGGACAGTTTGAATGTCTACGATCTAATTCCTAAGGAACAATACGGGGAAGTTGGAGAGGATGGACGGCATAAAAACCGTGATGACTATAAACGATGGTTTAAGGATAAAGAAACCCAGTTAAAAAAACTGGAAGCGATCAGAAGTAAGAGGATTATGTTCCTTTTAGCACTTAATATTGCTCAGGAATACCGAGATGTTGATGAGATGTACTTTACCTATAACACGGACTTTAGAGGTCGCTTATATCCAATTCAGCAGATCCTCAATCCACAATCAACAGGTGCAGTCAAATCATTTTTAGAATTTTCTGAAGGTCAGCATTTAGATTCTAATGGGTTCTATTGGTTAAAAATTCACATTGCTAATACCTACGGACTTGATAAGGCATCTTACAATGATCGTATTAAGTGGGTCGATGAGCATAGTGAAGAATTGATTGAGTGTGCTGTAGATCCTTTTTACAATTTAAAGTTCTGGAATCAAGCAGATGAACCTTTAATGTTTCTTGCTAGTGCAAAAGCGTATGCTGATGCTAGTAATGGTTTTAAGGTATACCTACCAATTAATCTTGATGCTACCTGCAGTGGTTTACAACTATACGCAGGTCTACTGAAGGACGAAAATGGCGCTAAGGTAGTCAATGTGATTGATAAAGGAACTGGAGGCACTTCGGATAAACCTGCTGATGTCTATACGGATGTTGCAGTCCAAGTAGAAAAGTATTTGGAGGAGGGAAAACACCCTACACAATTTACTTTCACTACTAGGGATGGTGTTAATAAAACTGAGAGTACGATTACTGAAGCAAATGACTTGCAGGGTAATGTTACTCGGAAGTTAACTAAGCGTAATGTGATGACTGTACCTTACAGTGTTACAAAACGAGGTATGTATGATCAAGTGAGAGAATTACTTGATGAGATGGAAGACAATGAAGAGGTGTTTTGGAAAGGTGATAAATGGATTGTTGCTAGATTATTAGTTGAATTAAATAAGAAAGCAATTGACTCAGTTATCAAAGGGGCGAGTACGGGACAAGACTTTGTTAAGTCAATAATTCACGATTACTATGAGGAGGAAACAGAAAAACCACTTGTATGGACAACGCCCTACTACCATTTTCCAGTAGTACAGTGGAAAACCAAGACTTCAAAAGAAAGAATAAAAACAGTTCTTGGTTCATTAGCAGTAAGAAAACCAACAAACAAAATTAATAAACAACAACAGTACAACGGTATTGCACCAAATTTAATTCATAGTCTTGATGCAACCCTGATGTATTTAACTGTTGAAAAACTTAGACAAAAAGGAGTCAATAGTTTTATGTTAATTCACGATTCGTTTGGAGTTCCAGCGAATGATGTTGATTTTCTTAATGATGCAGTTCGAGAATCTTTTGTCGAGTTGTTTAAAGAGAAACCATTACATTTATGGGTCGAACAGATTTATCCTGATCGATTGGGGGAGTGTGATAAGGTTATGATTGACACACTAAACCTAGATGATGTGTACGATTCTACGTACATTTTTTCATAGAGGTTACACTAAAGCAGGAAAAACATTTTATGTTAATAAAAGCACTTGAGGAGGCATTGCTACAATTGTCTACATCGATCCGAATGATTGAAGATTATGGAGATGATAAGTTAGCAAAATTGGAGGCGAAAAGAGTATTTCTAATCGCTATGTTAAAACAACTTGATATTGAGTTAGAAATCCTAAATCAGGAATATGACGAAGCAGGTTATGACATAGAGGAAGAAATGACTACCTTGAAGTTATTCGAGGATAGTAGGAATGCTTATAACGATATTATGAGCAATTTGTTTAAACCTAAACACTGAGGGTAAAAATATGGCAAAAGTCATTAATGAAACTAAGGGACGTGCTGTGGTTACACCACGTGGTTCAGCATCTTGGGTAAAGATCAAAGATCCAGATACAACATTCGATGCGGATGGTATCTTTTCTGCGAACATTGTCTTAGATCCTGAAGCGAGTGACGTTCAGAAGTTTATTTCCAATATGGAAAAACTACGTGATCAAGCATTTGAAGAAGCAAAGCGTAATCTTGCTCCAGCAAAAGCGAAGTCATTAGCAGTGAAAGACGTATTTCACGAGGAAATGGATAAAGAAGGAAATGAAACTGGAAAGATTTTCCTGAAAACCAAAACCAAGGCGAAAGGCGTTGATCGTAATGGAAATGAATACAATGTAACAATACCAGTGTTCGATGACAAAGGTGTCGAGCAAAAAGATTGGAATTTACTAATCGGTAACGGTAGTGTTATTAAATTGCAGGTATGGGCAAATCCATACTATATGGCAAATGGAAATTTCGTAGGTATCACACTTAAGTTGAAAAAGATCCAGATCATTGATCTCATTAAATATGAGGCAGGTGGCGAATCATTTACTGATGAGTCAGGTGATGGATTTGAAGATACTTCAGAAACTTTTGAAGATTCAGACGGAGATTTCTAGGAGAGAGAAATGGGTACATTCGTAAAACATACTAGTTGTGAAGATTGCGGTAGCAGTGATGCAAATGCAGTATATGAGGATGGTTCTGCCCATTGTTTTTCTTGCGGTGCATACACTCACAAGGATGGTGAGTCAGCACCAATAGAAAAGACGTTCAAAAAAAGTCAAAAAATTTTATTGCAAGGAACGTACAAAGCAATTCCAAAAAGGAAAATCAGTGAGGAAACCTGCCGAAAGTATGGTTACCACATTGCTGAAGATTCTAAGGGTGCTACTGTGCAGGTCGCAAACTATTATGATAAGGATAAAAAACTAACTGGTCAGAAGATCCGTGGTGTCAACAAACAGTTTTATTCTGTGGGTCAAACATCATTGCTCTTTGGTCAGCAGTTATTCTCATCTGGTGGTAAGAAAGTTATTGTTACTGAGGGAGAGATTGATGCTCTCTCTGTAGCAGAAGCATTCGGATCTAAATGGCCTGTTGTTTCCTTAATCAATGGTGCTCAATCAGCATTTAAAAACCTTAAGGCAAACCTAGAATGGTTACTATCATTTAAGGAAGTTGTACTGTGGTTTGACGATGATGATCCAGGACACCAAGCAGTAGAAGACGTTGCTGACTTGTTTAAACCAGGTCAATTAAAGATCATTACACAAAATGGTTTCAAGGATGCTAATGAATTATTAGTATCGAAGGGTAAGTCCGCAGTTGTATCTGCATCTTACTCTGCAGAACCATTACGTATTGATGGTGTAGTAAATGGTAAAGACTTATGGGATCTAGTATCCAAGGAAGAAGTCTTTGAAACTTATGAGTACCCTTTCCCTATGCTGAATGAAAAGTTCAGAGGTTTAAGAAAAGGTGAACTCGTTACATTTACTGCTGGATCTGGGGTCGGAAAGAGCACGATAGTTAAAGAGATTACTTACCATCTTATGATGAAAGAGAAACTCAGCATCGGTTACGTTGCACTTGAAGAAAATGTTAAGCGTAGTGCATTGTCATTTATGGGAATGTATTTAAACAAACCATTATTTTTTGAGTTCGGAAGTGTTCCAATGGAAGACAAGAAGAAAGCATTCGAAAGTACCTTAGGCACTGGAAGGATGTATCTTTATGATCACTTTGGTTCACTCGATGAGGATAACTTACTTAAGAAACTACGACTAATGATTACACAAAATAATGTGGACTTCATTGTCTTGGATCACGTAAGTATTGTTGTCTCTGGTAACAATGATGGTGATGAAAGGAAGGCTATCGATGCTCTGATGACTAACCTACGTAGTCTTGCTGAGGAAACTCAAGCAGGAATCATAGTTGTCTCACATTTAAGACGACCACAAGGTGACAAAGGTCACGAAGATGGTGCAAATGTATCACTCTCTCAGTTGAGAGGATCAGGTGCAATTGCTCAACTATCTGATGGTGTCATAGGCGTAGAGAGGAATATGAGAGATGATGATTTTAGTAATCACGTTAAGTTACGGGTACTAAAGAATCGTTTTGTAGGTGATGTTGGCCTTGCAGATACTCTGGTCTACAAAAAAGAGACTGGAAGAATGTCTGTCGTAGAAGATGACTTTATTGAGGGAGAATTTTAATGTTGTTATTTGATTTGGAAACAGATGGATTCCTGGAGGACGTGACAAAGATACACTGTGCTGTAACTTATGACACTGATACTCAGGAGTACAAACGTTACCGACCTGAAGACATTGATACATTAATCGATGATCTAAAAAGTGCCGATAGTATCGGAGCACACAACGGTATTAACTATGACATCCCCGTAATAGAGAAACTCTATGGGATAGATTTATACAAGGAGTGTAAGGTACTAGACACTTTTGTTCTTAGTCGCATTGCATACTACAACCTTATGAACCTCGATGAGGGTAACAAAAGTTTACCTCCAGCGGTGAAAGGGTCACACAGTCTTAAGGCGTGGGGTATGCGACTAGGTGAGTACAAGGGAGAGTATGGTTCTCAAGATAATGCTTGGGATACTTTTAATGAGGAGATGTTAGATTACTGTGAGCAAGATGTTAAGGTAACAGTAAAACTATACGAACGTTTATTGAAAAAGAATGTCCCTGACTCAGCACTCGATGTTGAGCAGGACTTCGCTTACATTATTAATAGACAGTCACGTTATGGTTGGTACTTTGATATTGAAAAGGCACAGTTTCTACACGTTGAACTTAACAAACAAAAAGAGGCAATTGAAAAAGAGTTAGAAGAAACTTTTAAACCTCTTAAAGATTGGGTAGCGATGAAAGAAGTACCACAATATAGAATTGATGGTGTTGAGAGTAAGAACTATCTCAATCAAATTAAGAAGGGAGCACATCGTGATCCTAAACTAGGCTGGGGAAGATGGGAGGAGACTTGGTTTAATCCATCAAGTAGACATCACATCATTCGCTGGATGAAAGAAGTGTACAACTGGGATTCACCTAAGAAGACTGACAAAGGTACACCTATTATTAATGAAGACACGCTAAAGAACTGTGATATTCCTGAGGCACAACTACTCAGAAAATACTTTTTATTACAAAAGGTATTGGGTATGTTGGTTGAAGGGGCGAACGGTTGGTTACGTTTAGTCAAAGATGATAATAGGATACACGGTCAAGTTAACACCTTAGGTGCAGTCACTGGTCGTTGCACACACAACAAACCTAATGTTGCTCAGACACCAAGCAGTCGTGCTTTTATGGGTAAAGAATGTAGACAACTGTTTACTGTTCCCGAAGGTAAAAAGATTGTAGGTGTTGATGCATCAGGTTTGGAATTGAGAATGCTTGCACATTATATGGCCGCCTTCGATGGTGGTGCTTATGGTGAACAAGTAGTTAATGGTGATATTCATACGATTAACCAAGAAGCAGCTGGTCTACCAACTAGAGACAATGCTAAAACTTTTATCTATGGTTTTCTCTATGGTGCAGGGAATGCAAAGATAGGAAGTATTGTAGGTGGGTCTCAAAAAGTTGGAAAAAATTTAAAAGAGACTTTTTTAAAAAGGATTCCAGCATTGGCAAAACTTACTACAGCTGTCAAGAAGTCAGCTAGTAAGGGATTCCTTCTTGGTTTAAACAAAAGAAAGTATGAGATTCGTAGCGATCACGCTGCACTTAATGTATTACTGCAGGGTGCTGGTGCGTTAGTTATGAAATATTACCTAGTCGAACTAGACAAAAAGTTACAAGAGACTATGACTCCAGGTAAAGAGTACGAGTTCATTGGTAACATTCACGATGAGGTTCAGATGGAAGTAGATGCAAACAAAGCAGAGGTCGTAAAAGAAATTGCGGAATCTACATTTGCTGACGTTGAAAAACTTTTGAACTTCAGAGTTAAGTTGGAAGGTGAGGCTAAAATTGGGAACACTTGGTATGATACACATTGATATTAAACCACTCAGTACCAATGATATGTATGGTGGTAGAAAAGTTAAATCTTATAAGTACAAAAATTATGAGAGAAAACTACTACCACTATTACCTAATGATTTAGAAATACCGAAAGGTAAACTTCAATTATTTGTAGCAGTAGGTCTTAGTAGTAAGCTTGCTGATTTGGATAACGTACTCAAACCTTTTATAGATTGTCTGCAGATGAAGTATGCATTTAATGATAAGCATATTTATATGTTGACTGCATCAAAGACTGATGTAAAGAAAGGTGAAGAGTTTATTGAATTTAGTTTGGAGGGAGTATGAACAAGCAGATCGGGGGAGACCACTATAACCTATCGATACAACCAATTGATTTCATTATGCATAATGGTTTTGGTTATTGCGAAGGTAACGTGATCAAATATATAAGCAGACATCAAGATAAGAATGGTGCTGAGGATATTAAGAAGGCCATTCACTACTGTGAATTTATTTTGAAACACGTGTACGGAGAGGAGAATGACACAAAATGAATTACTTTATTATATAAATGACAAGTTTAATTTATCTGTAGAAAGTACTGATGAGGATCAGTTTTGCTGCCACGATGCAAACAATATTAAATACGTTGTGGAGCTGAAGTGTAGAACTGCACATTATGATGATCAGTTTATAGAGAAAAACAAATGTGAAAGCAATCACGAAGAAAGAGATTTTCTATATATTGTGTCAACACCTAGGGGTGTCTATGGTTGGGACATTACTAAATTAGTTAGAGAAGGTTATGACTTCCAGTGGGAAACTAGAAGCTTACCTGCAACAACAACATTCAGTAATAGACAGTTCATAGATAAAGAGGTTGGTTACTTACATATAGATAATGCTCATTGGAGAGGGAATTATGATTTCATTGATTGATGGCGATAGCATCGCTTATAAATATGCGAGCATCTATCAAGACACTGTGATCTGGGATGATAGTGACGAGGACAATATTGTTGCCTCAGTTTCTACAGACCTAGAGACAGCACTCGAAGAGATGGATTATTTCATAGAAGGTATTAGAGATCACACAGATACTGACGACTCAGTTATCATTCTAAGTCCTAAGAAATCTTTTCGTTATGATGTAACACCTACATACAAAGGTAATCGCAAACCACCTAAAGTTCCTCTGGAAATGTTGCTGCCAATTCGAGAGCATTTACTAGAGAAGGGTGCATTACTATTTGATAATGTAGAAGCAGACGATGTATGTGTTAGTCGAATGTATAAAGAACCAGGTAAGTATGTCCTATGTCACATTGACAAGGATCTTAATCAAGCACCTGGTAAACACTACAACTATAACACACAAGAATCCTACGAAGTAACACAGGAAGAAGCAGACTACTGGTTCTATCTACAAGTACTTGAAGGTGATAGTGTTGATGGTGTCAAAGGTTGTCCTAAGATCGGTAAGATTAAAGCAGCCAAGATATTAGCAGCAACAGACCCTAAAGATTACTGGGAGGTAATCGAAGAGACTTACGATAAAGCTGGTATGACATATGAGTATCTGATTGAACAAGCACAACTAGTTTATATGCTACGTGACTTTGATGAAGAGACTCAACAAGTAAACTTATGGACACCGACAGGAGTAAAGAATGAAACCAAAGTATAAAGTAAAAGATGTACAGGTTGTACGTACACAAACAGGTAAAGGTAAAGATGCTGAAGTAATTGAGTACACTGAGATACTTGTTGTTGATGACACAGGTAAAGAAATACCTATGAGATTTGGAGGTCGTTATGCGTAGTCTATTTGCAGCACTACTATTAATATCGAGCTCAGTTTTTGCAGCTAATCCTAATCCTTATGATTTTCCAGCACCTAAAAGTGACATTACTATGGAAGTACATAAGAATAATATGGCAGACAGCGTAGAGATCTTTCGATGCAAGTCTGTTTACTTATGTCATTTATATGTAAAGCAGCAAGAGTATCGTGGTGCAACCAATGCTTGTAAGACTATTACAATCAAACGTAATGGTAGACCAGTGTGGTTCAAGAGGTACAACTAGTGGATAGCTGGCGTGAGTTACAGAAAAACTCTTACATCTCTTGGGTTAGGAAGTATGAAAAAGAAAAAGCAAAACGAATCGAAGTCGAGCAGAAGTATGAAGCACTTGTTGAAAAAGTTAAAGCAGCTGCATTAGATAAGTATTATGAAAAGCTTAGAGAGCTTGCGGAAGAAGCGGGCGAAGAGTGGGAAGATGATAGTTATCAGTACGAGCTCTGGAATTATGCGTCTGATGACCGCCCGACCGAAGAAGAAAAACAAAAAAATTTAAAAGAGTATTTGAATAAACTTAAGGAGTATCCATGAAAGCATGGCCAACATCAAGTCCGGTACGATTGAATAAAAAGCCGGCACCTAAACCAGAAGTTGAAACTGAAACCAAACCTACAAAAGGAAAAAAGAAAAATGCAAAGCAATCTAAAACTACGAGTAGTTAATAGTGATGGGCGCGACGAACTTTACACTAATGTGATCAAATATATTGTGACACAAGGAAAGCACATGATATATACTGACATTAGTACTTTCATTATCCCTGTGTATGAAGTAGAATTTGTGCAAGCTTGGGATGCTGGGGTAGAGTAATGCGCGAGTATCTTGACCGAGT
>Ga0181571_10004780_pt1 | contig 10169 bp, 9 predicted proteins | sample 101ome_17_FD_132440 | JGI IMG/M metagenome (GOLD analysis project Ga0181571, IMG submission 132440) | Coastal salt marsh microbial communities from the Groves Creek Marsh, Skidaway Island, Georgia - 101407AT metaG (megahit assembly) | ecosystem: Environmental > Aquatic > Marine > Intertidal zone...
CGGGTCTCGAAGTCATTTCCGAGGTGGGCGTAGCCCGTATGCCACCGGTTGTCTTCGTGACCGCCTTCAACGAGTACGCTGTCAAAGCCTTTGAGACCAGTGCTATCGATTACCTGGTCAAACCCTTCTCGGATGACCGTTTCGAGGCGGCCTTGCAGCGTGCCCGGAATCAGGTCCAGCAGCTCAAGCGCGCCGACCTGGAAGGCCGGTTGCGCCAACTGCTGTCTGAGACCCGAACGGCATCCGAAGCCGAGAAAAGCCTGCGTTTCATGGTCAAAGAGCGTAACTCGATCCGATTCGTGGAGGCATCGGATATCGATTGGGTCGAAGCTGCCGGAGACTACGTCATCCTGCACTGTGGAGACGAGAAAAGCATGATCCGGGAGACCATGGCCGGCATGGAAAAGAAGCTCCCTTCCGACCGCTTTGTCCGTATTCACCGCTCGAGCATCGTCTGTATTCCTTCCGTCCGGGAAATCAAGCCGTATTTCCATGGCGACTACATCGTCTATCTCAAGGACGGTCGCGAGCTGAAATTGTCCCGCAGGTACTGGCCGAAAGTGGAGCAGGTGTTGGGCGGGTAAAAGCCGGCTGCCGACACCGCTTGCCGCTTATCTAGTGAAGACGCGGCTCATCTTAATGAGGTAGGTGCCGGCGGTGCCGCCGGGTAGTTTGCTGGCAGTTGATTACGTAATCGTCTCCCAAGAGCGAGGCCACACTAACAGGTACATCATGAAAAACCTCTTTACACGCACTGCGCTGATTGCGCTACTGGTCTGGGCCGCTCCAACGGCCAACGCCCAAGATGACGCCGTCAAGGACATTGTGGATATTGCTGTTGAAGCCGGCACGTTCAACACCCTGGTTGCTGCGGTCACGGCAGCCGATCTCGTAGACGTCTTGAAAGGCGAAGGTCCTTTCACGGTGTTCGCTCCGACCGACGAAGCGTTCGCCGCACTGCCGGAAGGTACCGTTGAGAACCCCCTCAAGCCTGAGAACAAGGATCAGCTCGTTGCGGTGCTCACCGATCATGTTGTTCCGGGTCGCGTCATGGCGGCAGACGTCGTCACGTTGACCGAGGCCGCAACCGTGCAGGGTTCGACCGTCGATATCAGTGAGGAGGACGGGGCCGTGAAAGTAGACAATGCGACGGTCGTTGCTACGGATATCAAAGCCTCCAACGGGGTCATTCATGTCATTGACGCGGTGATTCTTCCGTAACAACATCGGAAGACACCAGTCATAAGGGAGCGCCTCGGCGGGGGGCGCTCCCTTTTTTTGTTCCTGCTTTCGCCCTCCTGCCGCACTCGTACCCTTTCCTGTTCGCCCTCCTTCCATGATCACCCACCATCTGCACTCCGAACAGTGGATTGAGCGTCCACGCGACGAGGTATTTGCCTTTTTCTCCGACGCATCCAACCTCGAGCGTATCACGCCGGACGAACTTCGCTTTGAGATCCTGTCCGAGCAGCCTATCGAAATGAAGGTCGGGGCCCTCATTGATTATCAGTTGCATCTCGCAGGCATTCCGTTCAAGTGGAAAACGGAGATCACGGCCTGGAATCCGCCTTTCTCATTCGAAGACACCCAGCTGAAAGGGCCGTATGCGAAATGGATCCACACGCACCGGTTCGAGGACCATGGTCACCGGACACTGATTGTGGATGATGTGGACTATGCCCTGCCCCTCTCCCCCCTCGGCGATCTGGCCTACCCTGTCATCAAGTGGCAGCTCGGCCGCATTTTCGGTCATCGCAAGAAGGTCATTGCAGGCGTGTTCGGGTCCTGACCAGCCCGCCATGGTGTCCGCGCATGCCCTCCTCGGCCAAGGGATTCAGATCCAGGTCGGATGAGGTAGCAGCTCTACCTTCCGGCCCCATCGCGTGCTTCTCAGCAACATGAGTTGGGCACTGGCCACAATGGCGCCACTGCCTGCGTACCCGAGAAAGACACCGATCATCCAGAGGGGCAGATCATGTCCCATCTCGGAATAGGTCCAAATGGCCACGTCGGGAATGAGCTTGCCCGTGCAGAGCATCTCGAAGAACAGCCCTGAAATGGCCATGATCAGGCCGAAGACAACCGATGTGTGGCGGACAGCGGACGGGACGAAAAGCGTAAGCCACGTACCGATATTGAACGTGATCAGGGGTTGCAGGTAGAGCCCATCGATGGCAACGATGACCACCGACACGGATGTGACAGCGGCTCCCATCACCCGTTCGCGACCACCCAGTCCCAGTTTCTTACCAGCAGCGTGGAAGGCGTGCATCCAGTCATGTTCCTGATCAAAGAGCGACTCGAGCACCTGTACCAGCCACATGGCTGAAAAGAAATAGGCCAGCACGATCTCGATTGGTACGCCGCCCGAGGCGGCCGACGCGTGCAGCTCAAGAAAGGAGTTCTCGTTGCCGTGGTACGTCCAGAGCTCATTCGTCACCCCCCAGATGTCCGTCAGCCACCCGAGGCTCCCAGCCACGCCCATCAGCAAGAGGCCCATGTACACGTGCCGCGCAAGGAACAGGGTAATGACGAGGAAGCATGCGATAACCACGATCAGGAAAGCACGCATGTCCGGCCCGGCCGTGGCACCCTGATAGAAGGAGGCTGCCATGATGACAAAGAAGAACAGGACACTCCCAATGCGGAGGGTGTAGGGCGTTCGGGTCCAGCGTTGCAGTAGGGGAGACATCAGATTGCAGGGTATGAGCACGCATCGAGCGCAGGCCATGACTCCTTGAAACTACGATCCCTGCAGGGAAGGGATCGGGTTTTCCCTACAGGTGCCGAGCAGAGGGCTCTACAAGCGAGTCATATACCCAGAGCTAGATTTGGATTGCATCCGGATTCGCCTTTCGCCTGAGGTGACGAGCACGCCTGCAAAGAACAAGCACATGCAACGAAACAGGGCACAACCATGAACGACTTGAAAGGAAAAGTGGCCATCGTAACGGGCGCAGGGTCGGGGATCGGCCGGGCCATTGCCGAACTCTACGCGGCGCGCGGGGCATCCGTGGTTGTTTCAGATGTGGATGAGGTCGGGGGAAAAGAAACCCTCCGGATGATTGAGGAAGCTGGGGGAAGCGCCGTCTTCAGAGCGGCCGACGTATCCAAGCCGCACGAGAACGAGGCCCTAGCAGAGAGCGCGATGGCACACTTCGGACGGCTTGATATTGCCTGCAACAACGCTGGCATAGGGGGTGCGATCAACCCTACTGCGGACTACGGGATTGATGACTGGCAGCACGTGATTGATGTGAATCTGTCCGGCGTCTTCTATGGTATGAAGTATCAGATTCCCAGGATGCTGAAGAGTGGAGGAGGCTCCATCGTGAATATTGCCTCCATCCTGGGAGCCGTGGGTTTTGCCAATTCGCCCGCCTACACGGCCTCGAAGCACGGGCTGGTGGGACTTACCAAAGCCACCGCCCTTGAGTACGGCAGGCAGGGAATACGGGTCAACGTGGTCGGTCCAGCCTTCATCGATACCCCGCTGTTGAAGAATCTGGATCAGGAAATGCTCGACGGACTGGCCACGCTGCATCCGATCGGCCGCATCGGCACGCCCCTCGAAGTAGCAGAACTCGTTGCATTCCTTTCCAGTGATGCCGCTTCCTTTGCCACAGGAGCCTACTACCCAATCGATGGTGGATACCTGGCGCAGTAGGGCGCGTAAGGAGCCGTTTGACTGACATTGCCACTGATCTCTGCCAGCCGAACAGCGTCTTCCTTGAACTCCTGTGAATACTTCTTCCTTGTGCTCATCGCGTACCTCTTGATTGATGCAAAAGTACGCTTAATCAACTATCCGTTTTTTGGGAGCAAGGTCATGATTTCCAGAGCCGCTCAGAAGTGTTGACAACAAGTCAACGATTGCCCTACTCTAATAGTCGTCTGGTGTTGACATTCGGGCCGCGAGTCACAGTTCATAACTGCAGGTAATAGCTATGAAATCCTTTCATTCTCTTCTTCTCTTTGTTCTACTGTCATTTGGAATTGGCGCCTTGACCGCTTGTTCTGTTAAAAAGGATGACTCGGATGGTACAAACGTCATGGGTTTGGTTGAGGCACATTTGAGTGCCTTTGAGGAGGCTTGGACAAGCGGCGATGGGTCCAAGGTTGGAGCGCTTTACGCAGAGGACGCCGTCCGAATTACCTTCAGTATGCAAACCCCCTTGTATGGACGTGATGCGATTTCTCAGAACTTTTCGGCGGGATTTTCCCAAGACGAGGGAGATCCATTGCTTTCTATTACTCTCGTTGAAGCCCGCGAGATGGGAGAAGGCGTGATTATGGCAGTTGGTGAATGGGAGGCTCCAAATGAGGGTCAAGGAATTAAAGGGGCGTGGCTAAACGTTTACCGTTCCGATGGGCAAACACTCAGCTCCGTATTTGATCACGCTGTCGTCTACAATCCTGTGACGGACCTCACTCAAGTTGAGCGTGTTTTTGACGAGGTCCACAAAGGAGAGGGCTCTGACATGGTGGAACGGGCCATAGCACGGTATACCTCTCTCACTAATGCTGGAGATATAGCCGGACTTTCTGTTCAGATGTTTGAGGAAGACGGCGTCCAAGTCACAGAAAACGGAATCTTAAAAGGGCACGAGGCCCTCGCCTCAGGGATTCAACCACCGCCAGAGGGCGTGCGCCTCACGGCTCAATCATATGGATACCGACCGGTCTCCGATGACCTTGTTATAAACTGGGGTGGATATCAAATTGAGAGTAGCGAGGGCGGCTTACTCGGCTTTGGCCAGTGGGGCAACCTCTTGCGAGTCGTTGACGGCGAACTCATTCTGGTTGTTGAAGCAGCGGGTGCCCACTCAGCCGACTAAGTTGCCACCCCCGTAGCGGCACTCACACAAAAAAGTCTCCGGAATACCCGTGGCAGTCTGAATGGAAGGACTGTCTCGTGGAGCTGCTACGCCAACCTGTTCGCCCAGTGCGCGAGTATCACCTCGTGTTTGGGATGCTGGAGGTGGACATGGGTAAGGCGTGAGTCTGGATTTGGCTTTGAGAAAACCACACGCGTTTCTGACGAGGGTAACCGCAGCCCCTGAAACTGGCTTTACCCCCCTACACCGGGGGTACTGAAACGGGCAATTTTTAGGCACTTTGTTGTACCTATGTTGTACCCATAAAAAGAAACCCCAAGCAGCACAATGACTTACTTGGGGTTCTTGTGGGCCCGGCAGGATTTGAACCTGCGACCTACCGATTATGAGTCGGCAGCTCTAACCACTGAGCTACGGGCCCGGAGTCGACGTGCAAGATACGGGGATTGATGCGGATGATGCCCACGAAGAGAGCGCAAAATCGTCTTTCTCCCCGAAGGGTATTCGGGATCAGCGTCCCAAGGCCCGGTCGAACAGGGTCCCGAGGCGCCCTCCGCGTACGCTCAGCTGCGTGGGTAATTGCTTGAACGAGGAGTAGACGCCCAAAGAATCGGGAATCAGATGCCAGTGGAAGATGGGATCTCCACTGTCCTCCAACCACGAATCGGACCGGCCGAAGCGATAGTCGGCAATCCGCAGGCCGAGAGAGTCCCTTTCGACGGCGTACCACCCCTTGGAGAACCACATCAGTTGCGCTACGGCGCGGTCATGCAGATGTCCCTCCAGGAGATGGGACTGACGGGGAATGGAGAGGAAGGTCGGCGGCAGATCCTCGTCAAGAATGGAGACCAGTCCAATGCGCAGCGTATCCTCCTCGATAGCAAGCCCCTGCCAGAGGAGCGTGTTCAGAGGCGTTGGGGACGTCATGATCTGAGAGGTACTGATATCCTGCACGGACAGGCTTTCCTCGAAGGAGGATTGCGCAAGGGTCTTCGCGCCCAACCCCCAGAGCAGGTACGCACTGGAAATGATCAGGCCGGCAGCGTTGGGTCGGACGCGGCTCATCGAGCCGACGCTCCGGAAAAGGGCAACGACAACCCCCAGCCCAAGGGGGAGGGTGTACAAGGGGTCGATGATGAAGATGGAGTCCACCCCGAACGGATGGTTGGAGACCGGCCAGAAGATCTGCGTTCCGTACACCGTAAAAAGATCGACAAGGATATGGGTAGCAAGGGTCAGGGAGGTCAGCAGGACCCAGTCGAGATAGGTTGTCCTGTTGTCCTCATGCAGCCGCTTGATTGCCCAGGCGAGCAGAGGCGCAGCTAACAGTACGACAGGGAACGAGTGCGTCGCGGCTCGGTGTGCCGAGAGGGAGGCAACCGGATCCAGAAACAGGCTGGCAACAACGTCCAGATCAGGCAACGTGCCCAGGGCAGCGCCCCAGAGGGCCCCTTTCTTGCCTGCCTTACGCCCTACAGTGGCCTCCCCAACGGCCGCCCCCAAGGCAATCTGAGTAAGTGAATCCATACCTGTTCATTCTGCAATATTCGGGCTTCTGTGTGCAACAGATGCCCCTGCCATGGTGCGCAATCAATCTGCGGTACGGTGCGGGGCAATACAAGATGCGATCGACGCAGAAACGGTGAGATCAGAGGTTGGCCGGGCCTTTACGAGGGAATGGCCATGCTGCCAGCCCGAGACGATCAACTGTATCTAATGTGAAGAAGATCAATAGTATTGCTCTCGTGTAGACAAAAAAAGAAGGCAATATTATATTTAGACCTTACTAATTAATGCCACACTCGAATGGGCCGTATAGACCAGATAGATACCCGCATCCTTGAACTCCTCCAGGAACGCGGACGCATCAAGCGCAATGAAATTGCCGAAGATGTGTCCCTCTCCGTTCCGTCCGTGAGCGAACGCATGCGGAAGTTGGAAGAGCGCGGAGTTGTGGAGGGATATCAAGCCGTGGTCAACGCCCGGCGCGTCGGATTCGACATTCTGGCCTTCATTCGAGTCATGGTGGATGGATCCAAGCATTATGCCGGCTTCGTGGAGAAGGCATGCCAACTCGACCAGGTCCAGGAGGTGCACTCCATCACCGGAGACGGATCCCACATTCTGAGGGTGCTCATTCGCAACACGTCGGGTCTTGAGCAGCTGCTTTCGACCATACAGTCCTGGCCCGGTGTGCATGGCACATCGACGTCCATCGTCTTGTCGAGCTACAAAGACACGCGCACCGTTCCGGTCGAACCCATGACGCTTACGGAGCCCCTCGGCTCGATTTCCTGACATCACATCACGCCAACCCTGCGCCCAGCAACCAATATCATGAGTCGCCACGCATCGGATCTCAACGTCCTCGCAGCCACCAAATTCACCGCCAACGGGTCCAAGTCAAGCCCGATGGACATCGAAAACATCTTCGGCGAGAATGCTTTCGGTCTCGACGAGATGAAAAACCGGCTTTCGACCGAAACCTACGCCAGTTTGCTGGCCACGATTGACAAGGGCGAGCCCATCAAGTCCGACATTGCCGAGGAAGTAGCCACGGCCATGAAAGAGTGGGCCATCGAGCGCGGCGCCACGCACTTCACACACTGGTTCCAGCCGCTTACCGGCAATACGGCTGAAAAGCATGATTCGTTCATCACCCCGAATCGTGGTGGCGGCGCCGTTGCCAAGTTTTCGGGCAAGGATCTGATCCAGGGCGAGCCGGATGCCTCCAGTTTCCCCTCGGGCGGTCTCCGTGCAACGTTCGAGGCGCGCGGATACACGGTGTGGGATCCGACGTCACCCTCGTTCATCATCGAGAATGACAATGGTGCCTATCTGGCCATCCCTACGGCCTTTGCCTCTTGGTCAGGCGAGGCGCTCGATGCCAAGACGCCCGTCCTGCGCTCGATGCATGCCATTGACGATCAGGCCCGTCGCGCACTCAAGCTCTTCGGGCATGACGATGTCCACAAGGTGACATCCACGGTAGGCGTCGAGCAGGAGTACTTCCTCATTGATGAGGAGTTTTACTACCGTCGCCCGGACCTGATGACCAGCGGTCGCACGCTCGTTGGCACCAAGCCACCGCGCGGGCAGGAGCTGGACGATCACTACTTCGGCTCCATCCCGGATCGCGTCCTCAGCTGCATGCTCGAGACAGAAAAGGAGCTCTATCGCCTCGGCATCCCGGTCAAGACGCGCCACAATGAGGTGGCTCCGAGCCAGTACGAGATTGCTCCGATCTTCGAGAACACCAACGTAGCCTGCGATCATCAGCAGCTCTTGATGATCACGCTGCAGCGCATTGCCCGCAAGTACGGCATGGTCTGCCTCTTGCATGAAAAGCCGTTTGCCGGTGTCAACGGAAGCGGAAAGCACAACAACTGGTCCATCGGGACGGACACAGGCATCAACCTCCTGGATCCTGGCGACAATCCACATGACAACCTGCAGTTCCTCTACTTCTGCACCGCTGTCATCAGCGCCGTGTACAAGCATCAGGACCTCCTGCGCGTCTCGATTGCCTCGGCTGCCAACGACCATCGTCTGGGCGCCAATGAGGCTCCTCCGGCCATCATCTCGATTTTCCTGGGTGAACAGCTCGAGGATGTATTCGATCAGATTGCATCCGGCTCGGCTACAGCGTCCAAGCAGGGTGGTCTCATGGGACTCGGCACTCCGGTCCTGCCGGCTTTGCCGCGCCATGCGGGCGATCGCAACCGTACCTCACCCTTCGCATTCACGGGCAACAAGTTCGAATTCCGCGCTGTTGGTTCCAGCCAGTCGGTCTCCTTTGCCAATACGGTCTTGAACACGATCGTCGCGGAGGCGCTCGATGGGATGTCCACCAAGCTGGAGGCAGCGCTTGCCGGCGGATCGTCCCTAGAGGAGGCCGTAGCCACGGTCGTACGCGAGACGATCAACGATTCGAAAGCCATCATCTTCGGCGGCGACAACTACTCGGACGCTTGGCACCAAGAGGCAGAGCGTCGGGGTTTGTTGAACCTCAAGACGACGGTCGATGCGCTCGAAACGCTGATTTCAGACAAGAATATCCAGCTCTTCGAAAGCTACAACGTGCTCTCGGAGGCCGAGCTGCGCAGCCGTGAAGAGGTTTGGGTCGAGCAGTACTTCATGCGCATCAACATCGAGGCGGAAACGACCGAGTCCATTGCCCGCACGATGGTCATGCCGGCGGCCACCCGTTACCTCAAGGATCTGGTTTCCACGATCGAGGAAGGCAAGGACGTCGGGGTATCTGTCAAAGGCGTCAAGGAAGCAGCTGATCACGTGGCTGCCTACATCGACGAGCTGCAGGATGCCCTTACCAAGCTGATTGACAACAACAAGGATCTCGGCGGAGATAGTGTGCACGAGAAGGCGCATCACATGCTGAAGAATGTGATTCCTGCTATGAACGACGTGCGTCACGCCTGCGATCGTCTCGAGCGGGCAACGGCCGCAGACCTGTGGCCGCTGCCAACCTACCGCGACATGCTGTTCGTGAAGTAGGTTCTTGCCCTCTTGAGTGGCTATGTTGGGGCGCGCAGCACATCCGTGCTGCGCGCCCCAATTGCATATGCCCATGACACATTCATTTCGGATACCGCCTGCCCGCTACCCCGCACTCATCATCCTGGGCGCGATCGACGTGATGCTGCTGCTCATCGTCCTTCGCTTCGTTCTCACGCTCTCGAGCTCGCCGGCGGAAGCGTGGGTGGGAGTGATGGTGACGCTCGGCGTTTCCATGCTCTTCAGCTGGTTCCTCCTGCAGCAGGCCCGCTCGCTAGTGCATGTTACAGAGACCCATTTGCACGTGAAGGTCCCTATCTATGGCCGCCGTGTGGCATTGCAGGACATTGACTTGGCCGCCGTACGCATCATGAGCGAGGATGAAGCGGAAACCTGGCGCTTGACATGGCGCACCAACGGAATCGGACTTCCGGGCTATCAGGTGGGTTGGTTCTCTTCCAGGAAAGGTGGCAAAATCCTGGCAGCGCGCACCGGAGGAGACGTTGTGCTCGTTCCGACATCAAAGCGCTACACCATCATGCTTTCCTTGCAGGATCCGGGCGCTTTTGTCGAGCACATGCATGGCCTAGTCCGCCACTAAGGGCTCCGAAAAGAAAGCGGGGGCGCGGCCTGATGGCCGCGCCCCCGCTTCACATTACAATGGTTGTACCTGACCTATCGCACACCGATGGTGTAGCTTCCGTCAGGACCGGACACCGAGCCACCGTTGGAGATGGCTCCAAGCAAGAGTAGACCGGCCGCGTGTGGCGTTGCCATCGACGTGCCGCTGATGGTATTGTAGCCGCCGTTCTTCCA
>Ga0181571_10004781_pt1 | contig 10168 bp, 5 predicted proteins | sample 101ome_17_FD_132440 | JGI IMG/M metagenome (GOLD analysis project Ga0181571, IMG submission 132440) | Coastal salt marsh microbial communities from the Groves Creek Marsh, Skidaway Island, Georgia - 101407AT metaG (megahit assembly) | ecosystem: Environmental > Aquatic > Marine > Intertidal zone...
GCAGCTTAAAACGTCGAAAAACGTGTCGGCGAAATACCTAAACGGCCGCTGGCAAGTGACCGCAGAAAATCTCGCAATTTCGGCAAGCATCTTGGTCAATGCAGCGGGTGCATGGGCAGATAACTTTGCCGAAAGCTGCGGTGTTAGCGCGCTTGGACTAACCCCTAAACGCCGCACGGCCATCCTCGTTAACCCCCCTGTAGGCCATGACATTGATAATTGGCCTTTGGTACTGGCGTACGATGAGAGTTTTTATTTCAAACCTGACGCCGGCTTCCTATTGGTCTCACCAGCTGATGAGCACCCCTCGGCTCCGTGCGATGCTCAGCCAGAAGAAATTGATAAAGCGTATGCCGCCGAATTCGCGATACAAGCGCTAGATGGCTTAACGCTGACGAACATACCACACTCCTGGGCAGGGCTTCGCACCTTCGCCACTGATGGTAGTCCGGTAATAGGCTTCGATACTCTTGCACCCAGCTTTTTTTGGTGTGCGGGTCAAGGTGGGCACGGTATTCAAATAGCGCCCGCCGCTGCACAACTGTCAGCATCACTCATCCGTGACCGGCGCCCTCTATCTTCAATAGGGGGCGTACCGTTCAATTCAAATTGGGTTTCACCTCAACGCTTTGCAGTATTGAATAACTTAGCGATGGCACAGCAACAATAACGAAGGAGTCATAATTATGAACCACTCTACATTTCGATGTCGTTTTTCATTTACAGCACTGGCGTTAGCGCTCGGCACCGCTTCTCAGCTCACTTTTGCCCAAGGTGGTAGTGATGGATTCGCTCTCGAGGAGGTGATTGTTACAGCGCAAAAGCGCGCTCAGGACCTGCAAAGTGTTGCAATTTCTGCGCAAGCCTTTAGTGCCGAAGATATTCGCGTTATGGGCATCGACTCAGTCGCAGAGCTTATATACGTCGCCCCCTCCATGAATGCGGGCGGCCTTGGCAGTGGCTCACAACAACTCATGGGCATACGAGGTATCGTTGACTACTCGCGAAATCCGGGCGTGGATCCACGAATGGGTGTTTATGTTGACGAGGTTTACCAAGGCCAGGGTTACTCTGCGGACCAGCCTCTGTTGGGGTTGAAGTCTGTAGAAATACTGCGGGGACCACAGGGCACACTATTCGGAAAAAATACCGTATCTGGCGCCATTAACCTGGTAACAAAAACTCCGACAGAGATCACAGAGGGAGAACTGGCGGCCACCTATGGCAACGAGGGTCAAACTAAGTTGCAGGCGTACTTGTCTGGCGGGTTATCGTCCACCGTTTTTGGCTCAATTGCCGTAACCTATGATGAGCGCGATGGCTTCTACAAAAACACCACACTAAATAGCGAAGCTGGCGACTATGACCGCACATCAGTGCGAGGAAAATTGCGGTTTATACCCATGGACGACTTGGATATCAGTCTGACCTACGATTATTCAAAACGCGAGAGCACAGAACCTGTCGGCACCGAGGCATCGCTGCCACGTTTTGAATATCGCGCTAACGTGCCAAGTGCAGACATGACAGAATTTTGGGGTGTTGGTCTTAATGCTAATTACACCCTCCCAAGTGGTTATCAGATCGTATCTATCACATCTTATCGGGACGCTGAGTTTGCGCTCAGTGCCGACGACGATATGACTCCCTTCGCAATTCAAACTACAGTTTTTGACGAATACAACGAGCAAATCACCCAAGAGATCAGGCTGCAGTCCCCTCAGGACCAAGACTTTACCTGGCTTGTTGGCGCGTATTTCTACGATAGTGAGCGCAGTACTTCACGCTACGCCCGCTTCGATGCCGATCTCTATAATGTCTTAATCCCGCCACTTGCGGCATTTGCCAGCCCTTTGTCAGGCAGTACTGCCGTACCTTCCACACTCGAACACACTTCTTATGCAGCATTCTTCCATGGCGATTACGCATTCTCGGATCAGCTATCGCTAACTTTTGGCGTGCGCTACACACGAGACGAGAAGACAGTTGATTGGCAACAGCTGAGTACGCCCGACGATCCTGCCACGGCAGCAGTTTTACAAGGGGCCACTGGCTTACCATTAACTCAAGCACCGGGTGCTTTGTTCGGGGCGATTAATTACTCCACCCTCAACGACGAGCGTGATGAGAATGACTGGGCACCAACAATTTCGCTGAATTACCAGCTTAGCGATGATACTCTCTTGTATGCGCGTTACGCTCGTGCTGCGAAAAGTGGCGGCTACAATGCTGAGTTTATGACGGCTGGCCTTGCCAACTTCGAGTATGACCAAGAAACAGTCAATAGCTTTGAGTTCGGTCTTAAAACCAGCACGCTATCAGATACGCTACGCCTCAATTTAGCTGCCTTCGAAATGGCTTATGACGATTTTCAAGTATTCCAATTTCTCGCCAACCCCAACACCGGCGCAACGTCTTTGCAACTGACTAACGCGGGTGAGGTTTCAGTGACGGGCATTGAGACTGAGATAACTTGGGTTCCTACGAGTTCATTGCGGTTACAGGCCAATATCACTGCCCTCGACGCCAAATACGATGTCTTTGAAAATCCAGCCCCCGGTGGTACTCCGTTCTCAGGCAATCAACTGCCGTACGCACCTGATCTAAAATATTATCTGGGCGCGCAATATATTCTGGAATTAGGTGGTGGAAGCATCACCTTTGATCTGGATTACACCTACGTCGATGATCAATTCACTGATCCGGGCAACTTAGCTATCGACAAGATTGACAGCTATAACCTCATAGGCGCCCGTGCTGCCTACACGCCTTCGAGCGAGGATTGGGAAATAGCTCTTTGGGGACGAAATCTAGGTGATGAAGAATTCACCAAGGTCAATAACGATAACTTCTTGGGCTTCGCCCGCACAGTTTGGGGAGACCCACGTCTTTACGGCGTCACGTTTAGCTACTTTTTTGGCAACTAAAGCCAATTAGCGTTTGGCCTCTATGTTAGAGCGTCTCATTGGGGTCTATATAACGCCGCCGGCAGTCTTCGTAGCCGTTCTCATCGGGGGTGGCTACGGCACTGGCCGCGAGATTGTGGAATTTTTCTCGCGCCATGGGCTGCTAGGCGGTCTTGCCGGCCTAGCTTTATCTTTGGCTCTATTCGGACTGATCCTCGGTTTAACATTTGATGCCGCTCGCCGGTGGCGGGCCTATGATTATCGTTCCTTCTTCAAGGAGCTCATCGGACCTGCTTGGTGGCTCTTCGAAGTTTTGTATCTGTTATTAACTCTGTTAGTTCTGGGTGTTCTAAGTGCGGCGGCTGGCGAAATACTACTAACAGAGTACGGATTTAACATAAACTTAACCCTGCCTGCCGTTATGCTGATCATAGCGCTGATAGTATTTTGGGGGCGTAAATTTGTTGAGCGAGCGTTAACCGGGTGGACACTGGTCATGTACGTATTGTTCATAGGTTATTTCATATTTACGTTTACGGCATTAAGTAGTTCAGGTATCGATCTGATCCCAGATCTATCAGAGATTTCGATGTCTACCGTAATAGGTTCAGGTGCAATGAGCGGCGCCTTGTATGTCATGTATAACGTGTCAGCTGCTCCAGTATTACTCTTCGCAACTCGACAAATAAGAACCCGAAACGAAGCATTTCTCAGTGGTACGATTACAGCGTTCGCATTAATTCTGCCCGCATTTCTCTTTCACATTAGCTTTTCAGTCGCACCCACTGAAGTTATAGAGCAGCCATTACCCATTTATTGGATGATCGACGAGTTTGCCCCCTCAGCATTCCGCACATTTTTTGTCATTGCATTGTTAGGCACGCTCATCCAGACAGGCGCTGGATTCATTCATGGTTTCATTGAGCGGATCCAACATGCATGGCCTATAAAAAAAGCCTCTGCTCTATCAGGTTATGTTCGGGCTGGTATTGCATTAACAGCGCTATTATCAAGCTGGATGTTGGCGAAAATAGGAATGATTTCTCTCATTGCCAGTGGTTATGCAGCGTTGGGTATAGGATTTGCTGTTATTTATGTTCTGCCACTTTTTGTCAGTTTCTTACGGACCAAACTCCAAGGTGAACCGTGATTTGGGACTGGCGTAAATACCGCAGATCTGTGCAATGCATAAATCGAAAACCGACTCTAATCTACAGGTAAGAGATGAGTCATGGCAGTGAGTATACATACTGTAATTTTTGCTGGATTAATCGGAAGCATAATATGAGAAATGTGAAGCACCTCTGTCTTAGTGCCACTATTGGAATAGCACTTTTCCAAGGCTCATCACTGGTATTGGCAACAAATTTTGATCTAGTCATTAACCAAGGCAGGGTTATGGACCCAGAGACTCAATTTGATCAAGTAGCAAACGTCGGCATAAAGGATGGACGCATTGCAGTGATCACGACGGATACGATTGAGGGCCAGCGCCATATTGACGCTACCGGCCTAGTAGTGGCACCGGGCTTCATAGACGGCCATTTTCATGCAGTTGATCGACTGGCCACAAAGCTTGCTGTGCAGGACGGCGTCACCACTGGGATGGATCTCGAGACTGGAAGTTCTCATGTAGGCGATTGGTATGCCAATCGTGAGGCCACTGGGTGGCAGATGAACTATGGCACCACAGCATCCTTGGGAGTCGCCAGGATGATGGTTCACGATCCTGAGATTGATATTAATGAGCCCGTAGATGCTTCCATCATGGGGAGGTATATCGATCAAACCAGTAGGGATGGCGTTAGCGGTTGGTCGGTGAGCCGGAGTGATGTTGCGCAGCTGAATACTCTTGTAAGACGTCTTGATGAAGACCTACGGCAAGGCGCAATTGGCATCGGCATCGGTCTGGCCTACATGCAAAAAGGGGTGACCAGCTACGAGCAATTTGAAGTTCAGCGTACTGCAGCGCGATATGGCCGTTTATCTTCGGTTCACACCCGCTTTCATTTAAGTGCTCAGACACCGACTGAGTCACCCATTGCGCTAGATGAGGTTTTGGCCAATGCTATTTTGCTAAATGCGCCGCTTATTTTGTGTCATGACAACGATTACGGTTGGTGGGAAAACCAAGAAAAACTTCAGTTAGCTCGCAAACAGGGCTATAACGTTTGGGGTGAATATTACCCGTTTACCGCTGGATCCACTTTTATTAGTGCTGGTTTCTTACAGCCGGCCACCTGGGAAGAAGTTTTTAATTACCGCTATGAGGAAACCTTATACGACCCAAATCTCAATAAATTCCTTACCAAAAGTGAATATCTAAACATCGTTGAAGAGGACCCTAGCAGAGTCATTGTTGTGCACATGCCAGCCCGTAAGGAGTGGCTTAAATATTGGCTAACAATCCCTAATATGGTGGTCGGATCGGACGCCATGATGGGGGTTGATCAGCATGGTACTTTGTTGCCCTACGAGGCTAAGCCCGAGGAATATGCAGGTCATCCGAGAACAGTGTCATCCTATGCCAGAACGCTTATGTTGGCTCGTGAACACGGTGTACCTCTCATGTTCACTCTAGCCCAACTGAGCTATTGGAGCGCTAAACACCTCGGGGACACTGGACTTGTGGCGATGCAAGAGCGAGGGCGTATGCAACAAGGTAAAATAGCGGATATCACTATTTTCGATCCTGATATGGTGGCCCCGCGAGCTACCTATAAGGCTGGGGAAAACGGGCTGACATCTGCCGGAATACCTTGGGTGATCATTAACGGCCAAGTCGTTGTCGCTAACTCCGAGGTTCTAGACGTAAGACCCGGGCGCCCTATTCGCTACCCTATCGAGCGTGAGGGTCGCTATGAGCCAATCAGCTGGGTTTCCTGGCTGGATGAACACAGTATCTTTTCGAAGTCTAACTCTTCAGTTTTGAAGGATTACCCCGACCCACGTGATTAATTCGTGTCATCGTTATCATCTTCAAAATCAACTGAAATTGCGCTAATTTTGGGATGTCTTAACGTGTTGCGGTGCGGCCCGTTGGCCTTGACATGGTAGAGGTCGGCGGTTCGACCAAATGCGACCAACGGAGCATTTGGTCCGCCACAGGCCGCTCTCGCACCTCCATGTGCTACGCGGCACTAAGACTCCCTGTCTGTCGCGCGCGGAGGTGCCCCAGGAACACAATTGGCCTTTTCTTATCTGGGCTCTCACTGCACTTCTACGTTACTCATTCTGCTCGCGCTGAATGCGCCACATCTCGGCATATTTGCCATTGGCGTTTAGTAAATCGTGATGGCTGCCCTCTTCTACCACCGCGCCCTGCTCAATGACCACAATCCGATCGGCATCCACCACCGTCGAGAGCCTGTGGGCGATAACTAAGGCAGTGTACCTTCCGGCTAATGCGCGGAAAGCCGCCATAACCGCCTGCTCAGAATGGCTATCTAGGCTGGAGGTGGCCTCATCAAAAACCAGAATGGGCGCGTCTTTGAGTACCGCTCGGGCAATCGATACACGCTGGCGCTCACCGCCCGATAGTTTTAAGCCGCGCTCACCCACGACGCTGTCGAGCCCGTCAGGCAGCCGCTCAATCACGTCGCGCAAATGCGCGGCGTCAATGGCCTGCGCAATCTCCTCGTCGGTCGCAGTAGGCCTGCCGTAACGAATGTTTTCCCGTAGCGAGTCGTTAAACAACATGCAGTCCTGGGGTACGACTGCAATGGCTCGGCGTACTGAATCTAAACTCACCGAACGTATGTCTGTGCCATCAATCTTGATAACGCCCTCGGCGGGGTCATAAAAACGAAACAGCAGCTTGCTCAGAGTGGATTTGCCCGCCCCGCTCGCGCCTACCAGCGCCACGGTCTCACCACCGGCAATAGTCATGCTGAACTGCTTAAGTACGGGGTTACCCGAGGCGTAGGCAAAGCGCACGTTATCAAAATCGATTCGTCCCTCGGTAACCGAGAGGATCTTGTCAGTGGGCGCGGGTGCTAGAGAAGGCGTTTCTTCTAATACACCAAACAGCCTTTCAATATTAGCCAGTGCCCCCTTGATCTCTCGATACACAAAGCCGAGAAAGCCCAATGGCATGAACAGCTGCAGCATGAACTGATTAACCAGAATGAAGTCGCCCAGCGTCATGGAGCCCTTGTTCACCGACACCGCGGCCATACCCAGCATGAGAGTTTGACTGGTAGCAATGATAATTGCCTGACCGCCATTTAGAGCAAAGAGCGACAAGCGATTCTTGCGCCGCGCCTGCTCCCACACGTCGAGCGAAGCGTCGTAACGCTCGGCCTCGAAGGTCTCGTTGTTAAAGTACTTCACTGTCTCATAGTTAAGCAGGCTATCGACCGCGCGCGTATTACTCTCGGAATCGGCGGCGTTCACCTCGCGCACGTATTGAGTACGCCAGCGCGTTGCGCGAAACGAGAAGCTGCCATACAAAAATACCGAGACCAAAATGACCGCCGCGTATTCGGCGCCGTAGTTGATAAGTAGCAGTACCGCCACCATCGCGATCTCAAAAAGCGTGGGGGCAATGTTAAAAATAAAAAATCGAAGTAAAAAACTGATACCGTTTGTACCGCGCTCAATATCACGCGCCAGGCCGCCAGTACGCCGATTCAGGTGGTAGTCAATATCAAGGGTGTGGACGTGACGAAAGGTCTGCAGCCCAATACTGTGCATAGCCTTTTCGGTCACGCGACCAAATAGCGTATCTCGTAGCTCAGCAAAAAGCGTATTACTAAAACGTGCAGCGCCATACGCCACCACCAACAGCAGGACCACCTGCAGCGCTAATTGGTCGGCGTTGCTGTCGAGGCCGTCTACCAGCGCTTTCAACAAAAAAGGAATACAGAGCAATCCCGCCTTGGCAGCCAGCAGGCATAACAGCGCGAGCCCTACACGCTGGCGATTCGCGAGTAATATGGGTGAAAGTCGCTGCCACAGCTGACGCAGCAGCAACAGGCCATTGCGTGGACTGTCTTCAGAGAATTGATGGCCTCGCATATCACTCCGTGTATCCGTTAGTTGATTCTTGTGGCGTGGTGTTTCCCCTACCTTAGGAAAACCACCTGCGTATTATCGCCGACTGAAGCGCCTATTGGGGGTCACATTGCATGTTTCTAATAAGACTCTATCCCGCAGAGAAAAGGTGTCGTGACAACAACATCCGTCACAGCCACAATGACGGAAAAACAACATACCCAGGCTCCACCAAGAAGGATTTGCCAAACCATGACATCAGACGCCCCATCATTCGAGACCCTAATCTATGAAGTCGAAAATTCGGTGGCGACCATTACGCTGAATCGGCCCGATAACTTAAATGCTTTTACTTCGAAAATGTGTCTCGAACTTATTTCGGTTTTTGACATCACCGATGCCGACGACGATGTTCGAGCGGTCATTGTCACAGGAGCGGGCCGTGCCTTTTGTGCTGGTGCAGATCTTTCCGCTGGTGAGAGTACCTTTGACTATGACAACCAAGATGGTGACAGCACCAGCGCTGATACTGAAGACGCTCATAAGGTCAACGGCATTCATCGTGACGGCGGCGGCTTGGTCACGCTGCGTATCTACAACAGCCTCAAACCGGTAATCGGCGCTATAAACGGTGCAGCGGTAGGCGTTGGCGCCACCATGCTGCTGCCCATGGACATTCGCCTAGCTAGTGACAAGGCGCGCTTTGGCTTTGTCTTTGCCCGACGCGGTATCACACCCGAGGCCGCCTCGAGTTGGTTCCTGCCTCGCGTGGTCGGCATGCAAACCGCGCTGGAGTGGTGCTTTACAGGTAGAGTCTTTGATGCAGCCGAAGCCCATGAGCGCGGTCTTGTCCGGTCGCTTCATGCACCGGAAACACTATTGGATGCCGCACAGGCTATAGCCAGAGAGATTGCTGACAACGCCGCGCCGGTATCGGTGGCCATGACCCGGCAAATGTTGTGGCGATTGTCAGCGACCGAGCATCCTATGATGGCACACCGAGTCGACAGCCGAACTATCCAGTCGCGAGGCCAAGCTGGCGATGTACGAGAGGGTGTCAACTCGTTTCTAGAGAAGCGCCATCCCGTCTACCCCAACCGAGTCTCCGAGGACATGCCCGAGTTTTTCCCATGGTGGGACGAGCCTGAGTTTAAGTAGGCACGCAGAGGTTACGCCGTTCGCAGCGTAAAATTCAGGACGAACCACCATCGAAGCGCTATTGGTTACACCCGCCTTGAGAGGCCACTTTTGTGAGACCCTGTTGTAAAAAATAACTTGGAAGCTCACAGTACCTATCTAAATAGGATTTGAGGGATTACGTGAAATGACCCGCAATATCAAGGGTATGGCTCGCCACCCAGGGGACAGCGTTCAAGACATTCTTGCCAAGGACACGAATCCGCCACCGGCAGTCCTCAAAGATGTGTCCTACCAGTATTTAGGCGATGAAGACGTCAGTTATGACCGCTACACGTCCCGCGATTTCTATGATCAAGAAATAAGTAAAGTTTGGTCTGAAGCCTGGCAATGGGCGTGTCGTGAAGAGCACATCCCCGCCCCTGGAGATTACTTCGTCTACGATATTGGCCGGCGCTCCTTTATTATCACGCGAGATGAAGAGGGCGTAATCCGCGCTTTCTACAATGCCTGCCTACACCGCGGCACAAAGTTAAAGCCCTCGGGCTCACAAGGCGCAGTCAATTGTTTGCGATGCCCTTTCCACGGCTGGACTTGGGCACTCGGCGGCAACTTACGAAATGTACCTTGCGACTGGGATTTTCCCAAAGTCACTGAAAACGCATCCGCCTATCAGTTGCCCGAGGCACGCGTCGCCACATGGAATGGCTTCGTGTTCATCTGCCTATCCGATAAGACGCCATCTCTGGAGGAATTCTTAAGTCCACTCACAGCACATTTCAGCAACTGGAATCTTGAAGACCGCTACATTGCTATTCACGTGGAAAAAGAGCTTGGCTGCAATTGGAAAAACGCCATGGAGGCCTTTCTCGAGGCCTACCACGTATTAGAAACCCACCCGCAACTACTGGAGGGGGTTAGCGACGCTAACATCCAGTATGACACCTACTCTGATCACGTTTCTCGCTTTATTGCCAACCTAGGCGTAGCGAGCCCCCACTTGGACAATCCGCCCTCGGAGCAAGAGTTGCTCAATAAGATGCTGGTGGGAGACCGCTCAGCAGTCGACGCATTTACCCTGGGCGAGGGCGAAACGGCCAGGCAAGTGATGGCAGCCAATCTACGGCAAA
>Ga0181571_10004785_pt1 | contig 10166 bp, 10 predicted proteins | sample 101ome_17_FD_132440 | JGI IMG/M metagenome (GOLD analysis project Ga0181571, IMG submission 132440) | Coastal salt marsh microbial communities from the Groves Creek Marsh, Skidaway Island, Georgia - 101407AT metaG (megahit assembly) | ecosystem: Environmental > Aquatic > Marine > Intertidal...
CAAATTATTTTTATGCACTCTATATTTAGCAATAACAGCAAGACAAGCAGCTGCATCAAATCGATAAGCCACCTTGAGTAATAAATCATAGTCCTCAGCCTGTTTTAGGGTTTCATTAATCCCACCAACTAAATCAATTGCATCTCGCTTAATAGCAGCTGCAACTATTCCAATAAAGTTTTCTTTAGCAAGTAAAGGAAAAATATTACCTTCTGGGAGGTTCAATAATGGCCTATCTTTTTTTCTCAAAAGTAATTCTCCCCATGAGTGGCTGGGGCTGGTAGATAAATCACGAAAAATTTCTATATCACCATAAACTAAAGCCACATTGGGTGAACTCTTTTTGATTATTTCATACTGCCTTTCCAGTTTGAAAGATAGCCAAATATCATCACAATCTAAAAATGTAATCCACACTCCTTTAGCTTTAGAAATTGCTAAATTTCTTGCCTCCCCCAAAGGGGTTTTTTTTGATGAAACGTAATAATTAAACCTAGAGTCTTGATATTCACTAAAAATACTTGCACTGTTGTCAGTTGAGCAGTTATCCCAAAAAACAACCTCCCAATTCGTAAAACTCTGATTAATAATACTATCTAATGCATTGGCGAGGAATTGTTCGCCATTATGACAATTTACGATTACACTAAAAAATGGAGTCGGCACTTTTTTCAAGACTTTCAAGTAAACAGTTGCAAATGTACTTAATTTCTTTGTCGGTTATTTCCGGATGAAGAGGGAGAGAAATTAATTCATGAGATATTTGATTAGTATTAAATAGATTTGATCCTTCAATTTTATAAAAATTTAAATAATGATTTGGTTGGTAGTGAATTCCAGTTTCCACTCCTCTCAATAAAAGCATTTCTCTGAGTTTCTCTCTATTTCTTAGGCCAATTACTCTTATAACATAAATATGAGGTAAAACACAATTGTAGTCATGTTTTAGAGTATATATTTTTGAACTATTCTTGAGACAACTATCATATAGTTTGGCGAGGTGTTTTCGTGAGGATGCTATTGAAGTAAATTTTTTAAGCTGCTCAATACCAATAGCAGCCATAATATTGCTCATGTGATAGCGCCAACCCTGTTCATCAACCTCAAACGCCCAACTTCGTGACCCCTTGTAACGTTTCTGTGTATCATTCTTAACTCCAAGGAGACGTGCATCTTTGACTTTATTTAATACTTCTTTGTCTGAGGTAACTATTGCACCTCCTTCACCAGAAGTTATGTTTTTTATGCCATCAAAACTAAAACATACAATGTCACCTTTGCTGCCAATCTTGGTCCCATTGTAGATAGTTCCAAATGCATGAGCTGCATCTTCAACTACTCTTAGGTTATTTTCTTTAGCTATAGAATAAACTTCATCTAAATCACCGACACCACCAGAAAAGTGGACAGGCATAATTACTTTGGATTTATTTGTAATTCGCTGTTTGAGATCTTTAATATCTATTGTGAAGGTATCGATCGAAACATCACATGCTACAGGTTTTGCCCCCGTAGCTGAAATAGCCTGAAACGAAGCAACATAAGTTAAAGAAGGAACCAAAACCTCATCCCCTGGTCCAACTCCGCATGCTTGTAAAGCCAAATGCAATGCTGCAGTTCCATTCACTACGCACAAAGCTTCACGATTAAAAAAAGATGTTAACTGGTTCTCAAATTTAAGAACATCATTGCCCATTCCAAGATATTCACGATCCAACACTTGAAGTACAGCATTTTTTTCTTCATTACCGATGCATGACTTTGAAAGCCTTATCAAACTATTTTTTTTTATTTTTTCCAAGGCGCCTGATCAAGTTGCCATAACTCTTCTAGTAAATCCCTGTCTCTTTTTGAATCCATACATTGCCAAAAATCTTCATGTTTATAGGCCATTAATTGGCCTAATTCAGCAACAGTTTCAAGTGGATTTTTTTCAAGAATAGTTTCATCACCTTCAATAAGATCAAAAAAATCTGGCTCGATAATAAAATAACCGCCATTAATCCATCCCTGTCCCATATTTGGCTTTTCTCTGAAATCAATTATCTGATCATCTTCAATTTTCAACTCTCCAAAACGAGGTACGGGATGAACCGCGGTCATAGTCACCATCTTCCCATGACTACGATGAAATTTGATTAGCTTGTCAATATTTACATTGGCGACTCCATCGCCATATGTAAGCATAAAAGTTTCATTACCAATCCACGGCTGCATCCGCTTAACTCTGCCCCCAGTCATTGAGTTTAAGCCGGTATCTATAAGATTTATTTTCCAATCAACGTCTTGTTCCACATGAGGGGTTGCCTTTCCAGTTGCCAGATCCATAGTGAAAGAAGAATTAAGCAGCTTGTAATTAAGAAAATAATCTTTAATAACTTCAGATTTATAACCTAATGCAACATAGAAATCAGTATGCCCAAAATGCGCATAAGTTTTCATAATGTGCCAAAGTATTGGGCGACCACCAATCGTTACCATAGGTTTTGGGATAGACTCAGTATATTCGGACATTCTAGTACCGAAACCGCCTGCCAAGAGTACAACTTTCACAATTAATACCTCAATTTAGTTAGCGAACCGAGACAGATGAATGAACCCTTAAAAGATCTTTAGCCAGTTGAAGCGTATCTTCATTAGTTAAATTACAAGGGAGATTTTCAATTTCTTTAAACATCTTCTCAGCTTTCAAGCACTGATTTTCTTTATATTTAAAGTTTATCATAGGTTCGTTAGTTGATACTACTGGCATTTTAAACCAAACGCCATCAGTATATACCAAAGAAAACATATCAAATTTATTGAAACCAAGCTTTGAAGACAGCCAAGCAAGTCTTAAAGGGACAATAACTCTCTTTGAATCTTCATAACACGATGGAATGTTTATGGTTGAATCACTTTTGATAGTTTTTAATAACAGTTTTAAATTTCTTTCTCTTTGTTTAGAAATATTATGCCAATTATTTAGTTCAAATAATCCAAGAATAATCAAGAATAGAGGCATCCTGATTAAATAGTTCTGCGTATTAAAAATCATTGATGAATAATCTTCATTATTAAATGCATCTCTTGTTAAGCCCAACATTATCGAAAGTTTTTGGAATGCATAGTGCATTCCATAACGATTAGGATTAAATAAGAATCTTTCTAATTTAAATTGATGCCATAAAGCCTTTTGTTTTTTATTATTCATATGATGAATTTGCGACTGTGCGTTTTTTAAAAACTTATATACCTTGCTATTTTTTGTATATATCAGTCCACCAACAATAGTATTAATAGGTTTGCTATGATCAGTAGAAAACAATGCCGCATCTCCAAAATTTCCACATGTGATTTGATTGATCTTTGATCCTACAGTTAAGGCACAGTCCTCAAGCAAAAAAATCCCCCGCTCTTTCGCAAATTTAACAATGGGAAGAATATTTGATGGAATACCAAACGAATGTTGTGCAACAATCATCTTAGTCCTATTGGATATGACTTTTTCTATATCTGACAATGATGAAGAGAAAGTATCTAAATCAATGTCAGAATATACTGGTTTTGCACCAGTCCGCAGTATTGCATTAACCATGACAGAACATGTAGAAGCGGGGATTATTATTTCATCCCCTGCTGCAACATTTAACATCTTCATTAAAAGATAAAAACCAGCTCTACCATTAGCAAAACAAACTGCCCTACCTTGGCCAATTATTTCAGCAAATTTTTTTTCGTATTCTAATTCAGTCTCATCACACTTTTGCGAAACTGCTTCTTTAATTCTCGAGATTTGGGAATAAGTAAGATGTCTATGTCCCTGGATAAATCCATAATAAGGGCGCTTAAAAAAAAACTTTAAAGCTCTGAAAAAAACATTTAACCTTCTAGGCATGTTTTACATCCCATTGATAAGGGATGTCATCACTAAATGGGGATTTTCTAACTATTTCATTCAAATCGTGAGGCAAATCTGCACAGTTAGCAACAATTGACTCGGTTGTCCCTACTCCTTTCCAGCCATTCCAAACCATTGGTGGTACAGTCAATAAAAAATAATTTTCTGGAGACATGAAGTATTCATCAATCTTCCCCCTGGTAGGGCTATTCTCCCTATCATCGTATAGAACACATTTAATATTCCCATGAATTACGGCATAGTTGAGGGTCATATGTTTATGAAGGTGCCATGCCTTTACGATATTAGGATATGTGCATGAAAAATAAATTTCACCAAAACGGCTAAAAATAGGGGAGTCCTCTCGCAACATATGCATAACCTTACCCCTCTCATCAAAAAATTGTTTCAGGGGGGTAATTTTTACACCGTCAATCATAACAATTCTCGAAAATAATCATTTATTTGTGAATTTGTAATTTCGGCCATTTCTTTACCATCTAACCATGATTTATACCAGAAGGCTGTAGAATCTAGAGTCTTTTCGAAGTTCCAACGTGGGTACCAATTGAGAATTTGATGCGCTTTGTCACAATTTAGTTGCAGTAATTTAGCCTCATGCATGTGGTCAGTATTTTTATCTGAATCAACTTTCCCAGCGCCTATTGAATGCATAATGTGAGCTGCAACCTCGTGCACAGTTCTAGCTTCTCTTGAGGAAGGACCAAAATTCCAACTTCCTGAAAATTTCTTTGGATAGAAAAACAAATTTGCTGCCAATAGAAGATAACCTGATAGCGGCTCTAAAACATGCTGCCAAGGCCTGGTAGCTGTGGGACTTCTCAAATATATGCTACCATTAACTTGAGCCGCTCTAACACAGTCAGGAATTATTCTATCCGCTGCCCAATCACCTCCTCCAATCACATTACCTGCTCTAGTTGATGCAGCACCCAGAGTAGCTCTATCATCAAAATATGACCGTAAATAGGTTGAAAAAACTAACTCTGCAGCACCTTTAGAAGCGCTATAAGGATCTCTACCACCTAACTGATCATTCTCACGATAACCCCAAATCCATTCCACATTTTCATAACACTTATCAGAAGTAATAAAAACAAGAGATTTAACCGAAGAACACTGTCTAACAGCCTCCAATAAATGCACTGAACCCATAATATTAGACTGCATTGTTTCCATAGGATTATCGTATGAACGCTTGACTAAAGCTTGTGCAGCAAGATGAAAAACAAATTCAGGATTAAATTTAGATAAAGCCTCTGTTAACCTCTCATAGTCACCCAAATCTCCCTCTATGTGACATATCTTATTCTTTAGATCAAGAAGCTCGAAATGACTTGTCTCTGAAATTGGTGGAAATGCATACCCCATTACATCAGCACCTAATTCTAATAAAATAGAAGTAAGCCATGATCCTTTAAAACCTGTATGCCCAGTGACAAAAACCTTTTTACCTTTAAATGCTTTTAATGCATCAGGAAGTGTTAGTAAATTCATAATCTAACGAATAATATACTAAGTAGCAATAATCAACTAGGAAAATTCATTTAACTTTTGCACTATAAACTCTTGTTCTGACTTCTTAAGTCCGGGGCGAAGCGGTATACTTAAAACCTCATTGTGGATAAGCTCAGTGATTGGGTAAGTATAATCATTCCATTCCTCGTAGGCTCTCTGTTTATGTGGTGGTATTGGGTAGTGAATTAGAGTATGTATACCGTTTTTCTCTAAAAATAACCTAAGATTGTCTCTATGCGGGTGTCTAACGACATACAAATGCCAAGCTGATCGTATCTGGTCAAATATATTAGGAGTAACAATATTCTGGTTATTTATTTCTTTATTGTAAAAGCTAGCTATTTCATTCCTATCAATAGTATCTTTTTCAAGATTCTTAAGCTTTAAACTTAAAAAAGCAGCCTGAATCTCATCCAATCTACTATTCTTCCCCTTAAAGTCATTCTTGTATTTTCTTTTTGATAAGTCTTTAAACCTTGCCTCTCCATAGTTTCTTAATGATTTAATTACATCAGCTAAAACATTATCGGATGTTGTAATTGCACCACCATCCCCAAGGGCTCCTAAATTTTTTCCCGGAAAAAAACTAAAACATCCTGCATCACCTAATGCACCAGCCTTAACACCTTGATAAACTGCGCCATGAGCTTGCGCAGCATCTTCTATGACTTTTAAATTATATTTTTTTGCTAATTGATTTATTTCTTTCATACTGGCAGGAAGACCATAAAGGTGAACAGCCAAAATCACTTTTGTCTTCTGGGTTATAGCTTGCTCGATTCTTGATGGATCTATGTTATAACTAGATAGATTGGGCTCAACTAAGACTGGCTTCAATTGATTTTCAGAAATAGCCAGAATAGTTGCAATATATGTATTTGCCGGAACAATTACTTCATCGCCATTTTTTAATATTTTTAACTCTTTGTAGGCTCTTAAAACCAAAGTTAGCGCATCAAGCCCATTGGCAACCCCTATGCAATGCTGAGTACCACAATAGTTGGCAAACTGTTCTTCAAAATTTAGTGTCTCGTCACCAATCATATGAATTCCAGAACCTACAACTCTTTTCACTGATAGGAGAAAATCATCCAAATACCTCTTATTCAATGACGGCAAATCATAAAATGGAATCATCATAGTAAACTTAAGCCTTCTCTAAATAATGCGTAATTAATGATAACGGGTATATGTGAGACAAATACAACTCATAACGCCTTGGGTATCGATTAGCAAATGCCATAACTAACTTAGTAAAAAATCTGTTTTTGAGTCCCTCGTTGAAGACTATGCGAATCGTTTTAAATCTAGCCGTTGAATATTGATAACGTTGGCAAATTGGATCGTCACGATCATAAAAGGCAAAGGAATGAACTGTCCCAAAGTTTTTAGCCCAAGGGTCAACATAATTCCAAATAGACCTAAAGTAAGGCTGTAAAACAATCACATTTCCCTTAGGACTAAGCAAACGATGAATCTCCTCCATCACCTTTACAGGATTATCTAGTAAAAACAATGTGTCTTTAATATAGATTTCATCAAATACAGCATCATCGAAAGGATATGGAAAAACATTCAAATCATGAAATATGTCTGCATCAGTATTAGAATTAAAATCAATCCCTAAGGCTCCATTAACTTTTGAAGTACCACAACCTATATCTAAAATTTTTTTACTCATGCTATTTCTTAAATGAAGCAGAATCCAAAATATCAATTACGTTAGAGAATCCTTTAGTTGATAGGTATTGATTGATCTCATCCGAGATATGCCATGCAAGATTTAAGATAACAGTGTCTTTGTTCTTAATATCAAACAAACTATCATCCGAAGAGATAGGTATCCGAGTCCCCGGTATATAGTGGCCAATCTTCATAGAACCCGGCCTTTCGAAAACCTCACTGATATGAGTTTCATTTAACTCTAGTAATTTGATAAGAATTGCTGCGCGACCTGGAAATGCTTTGGCAAAGAGGGGGCCATGCACATCAACTAAATTTAAGATCTCTTGTTTTTTATTGATTTTCCATGCCATAAGATTATCACGTATCCTAGAAAAATCAGTGAAATAGCTTTTCTCTTTTTTTAGTTGGTTAGATACGTCAAAATTGAATTCAACATCATAAAGATCCTTATGGCCTAAAAACACACGTATATTGCCTCCGTAACGCGATGGAAACTCAGCACCAAGAACTGTCATACCCAAAGTTTTAGCAATTTGAAAAAAGGAAGTGAAACTATATGTCCGCGGATGTTCATGATAAAAAGTATCGAATTGGTTTTTTTCTAGAACAGCTCCGAGATAATGATTTTCAATCACAATAACTGTAGAAGGATTGGATATTTTTTTAAGTGCATCTAACAAACCCGGCAAATCTTCAATGTGGGCAAAAACATTGGTGAATGTTATTAGGTCGGGGTAGCCCTGATTTTCCTTAATCGTATGGGCAAGACTCGAATTGAAAAAATCATTAAAGGTTATGTGACCTTTCTTTGCGGCATCCGAACAAGCGTTAGTGGGTTCAACACCTATTGTTTTACAACCGACTGACTTGAAAAAATCTAAAAGGCTTCCGTCATTGCATCCCACATCAAGAACAGACTTTCCAGATAAGGAGCCCAAACGTTGCGAACATGAGTCAACTAATGACTTCATACCATTTAAAACATCAGCAGTAAATCGTGAACGATAATGATAAGAATTGGGGAAAAGCTCTTTTTTAGGCACCTGATAACGCTGATGAGCCGTGTTACAAGTTTTACAGTAAAGAATCTCTATTGGATATTCATTACAAATTCTATCATCAGATAACTCAACTAAATCATCACACATAGGATGATTACCGAGATTTAAAACTGACTCAAGATGCTGAGAGCCGCAAACTTCACAAGAGGAGGTACGGATGTATTCATTCATTTGAAAAAATAAATATTAAAGTCAAAGGAAATAAAACGAAAAAAATATAATCTACAATTTAATTATACGCCTCAGAAGATCATATAAATATCTAAAAGGAGAAAACCAGGCATTAGGAAAAAGGATTGAACTAAGAAGTAGTTTTGGGGTGTTAACATATTCAAATCCAGATTCTTTTCTTCGTATAAGCATACGAAGAAAATCTGGCCAAAATGTTCGTAATGCGAAATTTTTACACCTAAGGTATTGGAACAAAGGTAAGCCTTGAGATTTATATAAGTCTAATGCCTCCACAAGACGAACAATATTAATCAATGGTGACATGGGCGACCACTCACGCTCACCAGAAAGGTTTACAGAAAGGGCTGTGGAATAAAAATAAGAGTTTGATTTTGAAAAAGCATTAATAAAAATCTTAAGATGAGGGAATGTGTTATCAAAATGAGAAAAGACTCTATCGTCATCGATAACATGAAAATTTAAATGATTAACATTCTCTGACCACATACTTCTGCGAAAAACTGCAAGGAACATTGCACCAACAAAATCAAAAGAAATATTGGGATTAACCAAATCTAAAAATCGAAGCTGTTTAGAATGTTTAAATGTGGAAAATGTAGTCATTTTTTTTGGAAGGTGTCTTGTATCGAAGGGTCTTTCAAAACTCTTCAGATAATTGCTGGATAAATTGAATGAATTGACATAAAAGAAATCCACATCCTTATTATTTATAAGTAGAGAATCTAGATGTTCAAAGGCATATGGCGTTAGTAAGTCATCATCGCCAAGAAGCCAAACAAAGTCTCCAGATGCCATCTCAACTACATTAAGATAGTTGCGAACCCTTCCTTGATTGGAATCAAAGGAGAAGTACTTAATAGGCAATTTGTCATTAAAAAAATCAATGACCACAGAAGTTTGGTCACTAGAACCATTGTTAGAAACACAAACTTCAAATTGTAAATTTGAAGTCTTGGATGACAAATAAATTGAGTTCAAACAGTCGGCCAAAGAATCGGCTCTGTTATAAGTAGGAATACATATAGACAACATATCAATGAAAAAACTACAGATCAATCAACTTTCTTTGCAAGAACAACACAACCGAAATAAAGATTATCTGATTTAGGGAGTAACTTGTTGAAAATAAAGCCAGTGATATTAGAAAGAATGTAAAAGGGCATACTGGAGTAAAACCAAACTCGATTATTCGGCAAGCACTGCAAAACATAACTATTAACAAGTTGGAAAATTGTTGTTATGTAACTTCCAGAGCGATGAACTTCAACAGTTTCAAAACCTGCAGATGAAAGCAAGTCAACTATACCAAATTTAGTATACCTCCTAAAATCGAATGGTGCTTCATGCTCAAACCATACAAAAGGAACAGAAACTAATAGAAATCCATCTTTTTTTAAGACTCTATTCAGTTCTAGCAAAGATTTCTTTGGATCTGGCACATGCTCAAGAACCTCAAAAGAAACAACTGAATCAAAATTACTATTTGGGAACGGAAGAGATTCACCATCATAATAAACATCAACACAGCTTGAAGAGTGATCATGTCCGCTGTTCAGAGTGTCACAACCTATATAGCTGGAAGAGTTTGTAAATATTTTTTCGTACGGCTTTGAACCACATCCATAGTCGAGTACAGAGCCGGTTATGTTTTTTGAAAAAGAGGCAATTGATTTATAAAGATAGAACCGAACAAAAAAAACAGGGCTGAGAAAAATACCGACAAAAGAAGGAGTAAAAACTTGGCTTCTGATAAATTTACGAAACTTAGTAATCATAATAAGTTATTTATAACCTAACTTTGTAAGGCA
>Ga0181571_10004790_pt1 | contig 10161 bp, 9 predicted proteins | sample 101ome_17_FD_132440 | JGI IMG/M metagenome (GOLD analysis project Ga0181571, IMG submission 132440) | Coastal salt marsh microbial communities from the Groves Creek Marsh, Skidaway Island, Georgia - 101407AT metaG (megahit assembly) | ecosystem: Environmental > Aquatic > Marine > Intertidal zone...
CCAAATTCCATCACTTGCGGCTACACCGAACCTCCGCACAAACGGCACAAACGGCAGTTGTACGATGTCGTCCCGAATCTTAATACATCAAATCATCCCACCCCGTCGGACCCCCCCGACCCCCCCGAGCAGCCCCAGGCCCCCGAGCTAAACGATGGCAACAGCGACGTCGGGGAGATTGCACCTCCCACCCCAAGATGGAACGATGCGCAGAGCGCGCAAACCTCGTGGTCTCAATCAAAAGGCGATTTTAATAGCGGGGCATGTTCGCAAGTGGATCGCCGATCAGACGGAGCAAGCGCGAAATGAATACGAAGAGAAATGGCTAGGAAAGGGAGATGTACTTTCATCACCTGCTGAAGCAAGAAATCTTGCCGATTCAATTGTCGCCAAGACTGGTTTTGTTGTACCCGCCGGGGAAGAGAGGGCATGGCGGGTTGCATTATCGCAGCTTCCCAAGGCTTTAGATAACATATATGAACATGGTCATCGCACCCTGCAGCCCACATCCAATCCTCCCCCGTCCCCAAACAACCTCAATGACGTTCCCGACCCCCACGTCGACGCCACAGGTCAAGGGCCTGTCGCTGCTCGCTCTGTTGGTCCACGCGACGACATTAACGTCGCAGATTGGGTCGCACAAATCATCAGCAATATCGTGTGGGGCGATATGACCGACGCGGAACAAGCAGCGAACCAGAATGCGAATCCTGAGAGGCCCCGTCGAGGTCGCCCGCCAGGAGGTCGGGGTCGAGGCCTGAGAGGGGGCACCCAGCCTCGTCGGTCGACGCAGCGGAGGAATGGCGCAGACAGCTCTGAACGGCAAATAAACGTGCGCCCGCATCCAGACGCGGCCCCCACATATCTTACCGACCTCCAGCGCCAAGTTTTATTAGATGAGGTGAGCCCCTGAGCCTTGCGCGTCTGTCCTGACACCTGCCGTGTGCCTCGACAACTGACTGACTCGTGCTCAACCAACAGGGTACTGCTGTCGTGGCTGAAGATGCGCGCCGTGAACTCGAAGAGATCGCCATGGCGGAACAACACATCGATGATAACGATGATGTCGATGTAGACGGCGATGGGATGGTCGCCATCGATCCAGAGGAACGCGATGCGGATGAACACGACGGCGACGGCGACGGCGGTGGCGCCGGCGAAGCCCAGCAGGCAACCAAGAAAGACAACGGTGTAACGGTACTTCACGAAGACCCGGAAACTGGAGAGTCTCTTCGCTTCGTGTACAAGGAAAGGACGTGTATCAGAGTGGACACGCCGTCGGCCCCACCGAACCAACATGGTGCAGTCGAGAACGAGACGGGCGCCACCGCCTCGCCACCGGTGGTAACTCCCGAAGCTGCGCAGGGAGTAAGTCCAGACAGCAACGTGTCCACAAACGGCGCGGTGACTCTTCCGACGGTCGTCAAAGACAGGACCCAGTCGCGCGTAAGCCCGTCGCTCACCCCCCTCGCCCCCCGCGGCTTGGAGGCATCGTTCACGGAAAGTGCGCAAGCAGTCCCGCACAGTGCGCAAAATATAAACAGCAACTACCCCACCACCGAAGGGAGACGTCGCAATCCTCCGCGCAGCGCCAGGCCAGGACACACAGACGTTCTAAGCCGAGATGAAGCCAGGTTCCCGGGAGGACGCAAGCCGTGCAAGGACATTACCCCCCGCGAGCTGTGGGAGTTCTTCATCACCGATGAGATGTTGCAGCTTGCTGTGGAGAGCACCAACAAATGCGTCGAGCACTAACCTGATGATAAAATGCATGAACGACCCGTTGCTCCAGCAGCATCCGCTCATACAAAAAGCTTGTGAACGACCCACGTATCTGAAGAGAACGCAGGCGTGGCCGCCCAAGTCCGCCGAGAGCTTAGCGAAGGTTCCGTTGACTGTTGATGAGCTGTGCAGGTTCATCGCTATTGAATATTACATGGGCATGGTGAGGTTGCCATCAATGGTACACCACTGGTCACCACTTTTATTAGATTCTCAGGTTGTTAAAAACATCATGTCGCGGGATCGCTTCAATGCGATCAAAGCCATGCTATCGTTGGAGTCGGTCGAAGACACACACGAAACCCGGGATAACAACCGGCACAGAAAGGTCGGGGTGTGGCTCGACATGTTTAAACAAGCAAAACAAAACAGTTGCGCAAACATACTGGACTCCTGAACAATTGCAAAGCAGCATGGCCATTGACGAACAATCAATCCTATGTAAGAGTAAGATGACCGTCGAGTCGCAAAGAATGCCTAACAAGCCCGTGAAGCAGGGCTATAAGATATTCAGCATCAATGACTCAAAGACCGGATACACGTATTGGTTCTCTTGCGCAATGAGAACAAGCTCCAAGACTATCCATGACAGAGTCCTCGACCTTGTCAAAGGTCTTCCCGAAGGTTGTCGAGGCTCCAATATTTACATGGACAATCTTTTCACGACCCCCGATGTCCTCCTTGAGCTGAAAAAAAAGGATCATGGCGGTGCAGGGACATGGCGACGCCAGGTTCCTCCGCCATTTGCGGCTGGAGGAAAAGGCATCGGGAAAGTCAACTGGGGAAAGGTTCCAGAGAGAGGTGACTGCATCGGCTACGTTTCGCAAGATGGCCTCACCGCACACTTCTGGCATAAAAGCATGCCCCTCAATACCATCACCACCATCCGCGGCCCTGAAGTTGACCGCGAGGTGCACAGAAGAATGAGAAGAGTATCAGGCCGAACCACGTTACCAAGCTCCGAGAACTGCTATTGATTACAACATATACATGCTGGCCACCGATAAGTTTGATCAAATGCGCGGCGCATACAGCGTACGGAAACGTGCAGTCAAACCTTGGTTCCCACTGTACTTTTGGATCTTGGATTCCGCTGCGGTTAATGCATGGTGCCTTCACCAGAATTTCTGAGAGCAAGAGAAACCCGGGAAGACCTTCAAGGATGACGGCGACAAGAAGCGCTTAGACTTTCAGATGCAGCTCTTCGAGTTATTGGCGGGTCGAAACACGAGGAAACGCCCCGTCATTGATAGGAGGAACTCATGCGATAGTGCTACGCTCCTCTGTCGATTCGTTGAAGCTGAGGAGATCCATCCCAACAGGCCCAACTATTCAAAGGAGGGTGGAAAAAGTTGGTAGATGTGCCTGGTGCAAGAACACCGGCACCCAGCGCAAAATGGCATAGATTTGCAACAGCTGCGTCCATCCAGTGACCGGGAGGCCCATTTACCTTCACCCGGATTGTATGGAGCCATTCCACGAAAAAAAACCGACGAGGCGGCGCGCGTAGTAGCTCATCTCACCCTCATCAGGGGCCATTTTGCTTCATTCCTAAGTTCACTCTTGAATTAGACCCGAGAAGTATTCATTGCCTAAGAGTTATTTTTATATACTTCTCGTAGAGATCTTCCGGAGGCGCGGCCGTCCCCCGACGCGGACTCGGGGCGCCACCGTAACGACCGGCGGTGGCGGGGGCGGAGGCGGAGGCGACCATCGCGTGTCACCTGTTTGGGGCTATTGGTTTAGCGTGTACTGGCTCTTCAAAATTTCATCTCCGATGATGCCACGCCTCTAACTATTTGCCTGTGGTATCGCCCTCGGGCCAAGGACCTAGACCTAGGAGGCCAATTGCCCATACAGCGTCAAAAATCGCTTGAAATTTTCAGCGCCTGAAATTCCGAAAAACCGCTGTTAAGAGTTACCTTCGTATTAAATAGGAGCTGTGATATTAATAATAATATATTAATAATAATGTAAACTCTTTTAATAAAAGTTATTACGAAGGTATTCTATACCTTCGAAGGTATTCTGGATTTCAACCAGGGTGGGCACACCCTAAGCGATAACTTATAACGTATCTCTTTATTTAGGTTAACGATGATAAGTCTGAGTTTAACGTTGGAACGTGAATTTGATGACTATGTTACCATACGACGATTAAATCAATGCTACCTTTAGCTCCAAAGCTAAATAAAGGTGATAACTTAGACTATCATTTCACAAGGTAGACTATCGTAGTTAGGGTGTGTTCAACCAGAACCTGGTTGAAATCCAGAATACCTTCGTATTCTATACCTTCGTACCAAGGTACCTTCGTAGTCCACCCTCGAAGCTAAGACTTAGTCTAATATTAGTGGTCGAATAGTCATATCACAGATTGCGGTCGAATACTCCTGCGGTTCTCGATTGAGCTTGAAACTGACGACCCCGGGCAGCGAGGTAACTCTACGAGTATTTTTGTCGGCAAGGGTCAGAAGATTGAACCCGACACTCTGGAACCAGTGCTTCCAGCTCTGTCCTTCAACTCATGCCACTCGCTGTCATCACGGACGGCGAGACCCTCCATCGCGCCATCCTTACTCGCTTGTTGTCTTGCGGTTTCCCTCTGGCTTGGTACAGCACAAGAACGGTCGGGGGAGGGCCGCCTAGTAGCATCCGAGCCCGCACACCGCGGCACGCCGTCGAGATCGCGGCATACCTGCCCCACGGAGGAACCACCACACGACGCGATTTTGGTCATCTAGTGCCTGTGCCCAATCTGACTGCTTTTGGAAGCCTAGTTCCCAGGTCCCAGACAGATGGCACACACAAGGCAGCGTCCACACCTCTTTCTCAATCACGCATACCAATCGTGATTGTATTCGCTATCTCTGGTGATGCTGCATTTGATGATGCTTTGGGACTTCTTCTGAGCGATGGAATGGACGATACGCATGTGTCTGTCGACAGAAGTCTTTTAGCAGGTAGCATACTGGTGATAATCGGTCCCTTGTCTGAGGTTGCGGTGTCCAATGCATCGAAAAGATGCAAACGTGTGGGCGTACGTATGGTGATGGTCGCAACCGACGGAGATCCCTTGGGCGTAAGTAGGGGTGCACTGAACATGTGGTGTGCCTCTGAGCATAGCGACGCAATTGAAGTGATCATGCCAGTTATGCATGCGCTGGCGATCTCCATTAAAGTTATTGGACGTGATCCAAGAGATGCATGTAGCCCACGTCTCGCTCAGGTACTGACCAATTTCGGCCTTTCAGAGACAGTAAAGGGCATGCTCGCAAGTGGAACATCTTCGGCCGCTGCTATTTCTGAACGCCGTGCATTAAGACTTGCACAAGAGCTTATGAAGGCGAGACGGCATGCTGAGTGCTTACATGCTCTCGAATGTACTGCCGCAAGTGAACGTGCTCTTGAGGCTGACAAGCGAGTGTTGAGGATCGTGGAAGAAAATGCAGAATTGCATCACATGCTTAATGAAGCCAATAGTAAGATGAACGAGCTCGTTGAGGTTTGTGAAATCCTGGAGATGCAGGTTGGTAAGACGACCGACTCACTTCGATTCGCCATAAGATCGAGGGATCAGCTGGAAACGACAACTGCAGAACTTCGGAAAGGCAAATTGGTCGAAAAGCATGTTGTTGAAGAGCTCGTCAGGGCGCAACAGAATCTTAAAAAGGAAGTGCGTGCTCGTCACATACTACGCAGCAAGACAAATAATTTGACAGCGAATGTAGCTTCTCTTCATCACCAGATTTTGAACAAAAATTCTGAACTGTGCATGCAATATCAACAAATGCAGGCCGAACGGCGCGAATTAGAGAGGCTTCGTTCGATTTTAGATCGTTTGCATGCTTCACAAAGCACAAAGATCTCTGGACTTTTTTCTGAAATTAAGCAGGCGCAGTATCTCGCAAGGATTATGCAAACATTGGTGATAGAAGTGACAAGCGAGAGGGATATAGCACGGGAAGAGATCAGCCTCATCCGAGAGCAGTATAACATGTTGCAAAAACTCGAAGCGGGGCTTGTATGCGTTGCAAAAAGTTGCGATGTTGCATTTGCACGCACGGGGTCTATTCAGAGTGAGTGTGATCGTCTTAAGAATGCTTTGGCATATGCCAACGATGCCGTTTCATGTGCCCAATGTAAAAGTCATGAACTGCTTCGCGATTTGACGTCTATTCAGAACGTCCTTAACATAGCAGGCACTAAGTATGAAATCAAAACAGCCGCAGCGGTAAGTCGAGCTGAGAGCACCGCTGCATTCGCGTTATCTGCTGCTGATCACGCCCGTGCAAACGCTGAAGCTCGCGCGAGAAGATTGAAAGAAGTGCTCACATTCTCAAGTAAAAACGGCAAGCGCAAGGCAATTCAGTTACGTGACATCTGCACCAAGCTCGCAGCGACACATGCAAAAATTTTGGTCGCACAGAACTATAATGTGTTATTGAAATTGTTGGATGCACATCTCTCCATGACTAACTCGAAGGTGACTCAGGTCACTGGTGAGATGAACCAAATAAAATGGATTTTACAAACTATGCAACGAAAGCGAACCAATGCGGCATCAGCAATGAAATCAGCTTTAGATCGTGCTCGAGCAGACACCGAAGCGGCCAAGAGGGCATGCACAGCAGCCGAGGTCACCGCGCATTGCACCTTAAGCGAGCTTGCACAACTTCGCGAAAAATATCAGCAGACAGATAAAAGAAGCACGCTTGCAGAAGATGGCGAAAAAATTGCAAAGCTGAAGATAGTTGCCGAAAGAGCAGCGGGTGCAGCAGCACAGCGAGCTCTTGTAGACCTCGCTGCTGAGACAGCTCGATTTTCTGATCAGATCAGCACTGCGCAGTGTTTGCAAAGACGTCTTTCGGAAGACAAAATGCTTGGTATGTGCACCGCTGCCGTGCGGGAAGAATGCATGATACAGGCGGCCATCGGGTTTTCCAACAGCGGTCCAGCGTCAATGATTTGGTGATAAGCCTCCTGCGCTTACACCAACACGCGTGTACATGACGAGGCAAATATGTTACGGCTCGAGTCTGGCTGAGCCACGTAGCGCTTTGTATCTCCTTTGAAAGTAGCGACGCATCCAAATACCCTTACGTAGCTCACCTGATGAGCAGTCTACATACTGATGTGCGGATGACTCTGTTTATCGCATGCGAACTTCATCATGCAGTAACCATCTGCCTGGTTGTTTTTTGAGGGGGAGTGCCCTATCGCAATCGCAGACGAGCTGCCATCATTCAAGATAGGACCGCCAATAATGTCGATTGGGCAGCCGATCAAGTTTAATGCAAGTGGCAAATCATGCCCCAACGTAAAGAGTCAATCACAAAATGCCGAACTTGTTCTCCAAACAATTTGTGATACGCGCGATGCAACACGCACCACTCAGAGGATAATGGCTCACGGATATCAGGTCATCTGTATATGCTGGGTCGATCATCCCGTGGCTCATTGCACCAAGTGTAAAGATCACGCAAGCGTCACTAGGAAGCTCGTTTATATATGACTTAAAATCCTTCACCTCAGCTGCGTTGAAAGAAAACCCGACACGACGGGCACCGGCAGGAAAATACTTCGTCACCGGCCCCTTCACAACCTTGAAGAGCTTCTCAGGTCCATTTGCTGCACGGATCGAAAGTTTTTGAAGCAGCTGTACCATCAAGCCACAGAAGCGCTTGAATGTGCGTGGTATTCGGGTTTGTGAACTAATCTTGATCAGAACGTTTTTCTGGGTGTGAACGTAAACGGCATTCACGCGACCTGCCTTGTTCAAAGGACTATCAAGAATAGCGAGCAGCTCCTGGTGCACGATGTCCGGACGAAAGTTGGCGGGATCCTTTCCATGCCGGCGAAGGAAGTTGGCGTGGTCGTCGCAATTAAGGATCTGATAAGCCTTCCCGATCTTCGCCGCCTCAAGCGTAGCTTGTTCCAGGACAAAAATATAACCTTCACCCGGAACAGCTGCGCTATCTTCGTCAAGTTTTGGGGTCTCCATCAGGCGTGTACAAACACGGCAGCCAAATCGCTGAAAAGCACCACCTCACTGAATACACGATAACAGTAGGAATGACTGCTTGGGCCGGGTCGGGGGCGAAACCAGACAGCGGTCTGACAAAGCAGACAAGCCGGACTGTTTTCTGTGTCGACATGACAATATTTAATACTGACTAAACCACATGGTTGAGAATTTGTACGGATGCTCAATCGGTATAAATCCATACAAAAAGCCCATACAAACGCAAACCAAAAGTTTATTATTTATTAACCTTAAACCACGTGTATGTTCGAGAATTTGTACGGATAAAGGGTATAATGTTTATTAACTTTAGTACGGATGCTCCATCCGAACTAAAACGAAAGAACCACCTAAAACTAAAGGCCTCCAGCATTAAGCTACTGCAGTAAAAACGTCCAGGTGCGATCATAGCGCCAGAGGCGGGCCACTCAAGCACACAGTCATGTCGAAACGACAGAGAAATTCGAGAACACTCGCACTGTTCGATGTCGACGGCACTCTCACTGCACCTCGCAAAGTGCGTAACCCAAACTTCAGAAATCAAGCTCGATGTTTCCGCATGGATCGCCAGGTTCATCGGCGTCGTGATAAACCGTGTAGAAGTGCTCGTCATTTTTCTGACTGACGCGGTCATCTGCTTTCGCAGCGTGCAGATGCCAACATGTTGAAATTTCTCAAAGATCTGGGAGAGGTTCGTTTCTCTCGCCCGCACATTTTCACTCTACCGTCAGCACAAGACTCTCCACTTGCCGAAACTTTTTCGTCACGGGCTCCCGCTCCTGCTGTGTTGTAGAAAATTAGTGTTGGAATCGTTGGCGGTAGCGACCTGATCAAGATCAAAGAACAGCTAGGAGAGGACGGTGCGCAAACTATTCCAACACTTACAAGGAAATCGTTCAGCTTGCCCTGATCAGACTGATTATTGTATTTGCTCAGCCCATAAAGACTATGACTTCCTTTTTTCCGAGAACGGTCTTATGGCTTTCAAGGAAGGGTCACTTTTAAGGGCCACTTGTTTCAAAGAATATCTCGGTGAAGAGAAGTTGAAGAAACTCATTAACTTCATCCTCATCTACATCGCAAATTTAGACATTCCAATCAAGCGTGGAACTTTTGTAGAGTTCCGAAACGGTATGCTTAATGTATCTCCAATAGGACGAAATTGCAGTCAGTCAGAACGAGACGAGTTCGAAAGATACGACAACACTTCTCGCGTCCGTGAGAAAATGGTCAAAGTTTTACAAACGCAGTTCGAAGAATACAACCTCACATACTCCATCGGCGGCCAGATATCCTTCGATGTTTTCCCAAAAGGCTGGGACAAGACTTTCTGCCTTCAGTTTGTCGAAAAGGACTACGACGAGATTCACTTCTTCGGTGACAAGACGCATCATGGAGGAAACGACTACGAGATCTACAACTCACAAAGGACGATTGGTCACGCAGTGACATCGCCAGAAGATACCCGAGAACAAGTCGTAAAATATATTCTCGACAGGCTTTAAAATATGCACACGTCGCGCATAATTTGTCCATCATCAGACTAGCTTCCCTGTAACGTTCTGTTGGGTCAGGGTTAGGGGAATCTTAAATACAGCACTCACACACAACTCGGCGCGTTCTTGTACCTTCCTTTTGCGTTTCTTGCGCGGAAGTCCGGTTGATTCGGACGATTTCGAAAACTATATCATTCGTTTACACTGCTCGTCATCACAGAGAAACACGCATATCCGTCGGATGTTCTGCTTCGGGCCTTTGTGCGGAAATCGGACGGAAGATAGGAGCTGAAGCTGCATCCGACTTCCATACTATCCGCCCTGTATGATCTCCCAACAAAGTTGAAAATTAGACAGTTTTCTCTTTATTATCAGAACTACCCGGAGTCCAAAGCAGAGAAGTGGGCGTTTTTAAAAGCATTCGAAGCAGGCGCTGAGGCTCATTCATGCGCATTCATTGCACCCGCAGGACGTTAAACCATGGCACTGGTGCCGGGGAAGACATGAAAATGGCCACGTTTCATATCGAATGAAGCGACCCATGATGTGGTCGCAGGAATCATGAGACAGTCTACGTAAGCACTACACCGGCAGCAGGGAAGTTCAAGGTGTTGATAGCTACGCTATGCCTTATTGCGCCGTCATGTCCTCGTGCAAAACATAAGTTGGAGAGAAACATCCAAATATAGAAAGATTAAGTTGTTTGCTCTGCCCACGCGCTTGTATAACAACTCCTGCATACGGGCTTGTATGAATCAGGGCCGCCAATTGTGTGATATGACCATGGCGGTTGGGTGAAAAATGGGCACAGGATACATATTCCTGTAGTGGTGCCCAAAACCAATGACGGTAGAACGA
>Ga0181571_10004793_pt1 | contig 10158 bp, 9 predicted proteins | sample 101ome_17_FD_132440 | JGI IMG/M metagenome (GOLD analysis project Ga0181571, IMG submission 132440) | Coastal salt marsh microbial communities from the Groves Creek Marsh, Skidaway Island, Georgia - 101407AT metaG (megahit assembly) | ecosystem: Environmental > Aquatic > Marine > Intertidal zone...
CTGCGTTAAAAATTGTCTCAATATGCTCATTTACTGGAAATGTAAATTCCGCCATTTCGACAATTTTTGTCTTGTCTGAGCTGCGCTCGTAACGTTTTCAACAGTTTTATTTTTAAAATTAATTTATGAGTTTAAATAAGCTCTGTTTTATTTCTGTAAATTTAAATTATTTTTTCCAGAATTTTTGAGTTTCTCTGATAGTTATAAAGACTTTTCTTTTCCATGGGCAAGGAGTCTATAGAACCTTCTGTAAAGCCTTTTTCCAGAAACCAGTGTGGTGATTTTGTGGTTAGGACAAACAGTTTTTTTATACCTAGCTTTTTGGCATTTTCTTCCATATATTCGAAAATAACTTTGCCGCAACTGTTGTTACGATAATCACTGTGAGTTGCCACACATGCCAGTTCGGCAGATTGGTCCTCATGAGGATATAAGGCCGCACAGGCGATGATAACGCCTTCACGTTCAATTACCGTAAAATGATTAATCTCGGCTTCAAGTTTTTCGCGTGACCGGTGCACCAGCGTGCCTTCCTGCTCAAGCGGCAGGATCAGTTCCATGATGCCTCCGATATCCTCAATACAGGCAGCCCGTATTTGCTCATACTGCTCCTGGGTAATCAGCGTACCTACACCGTCGCGTGTAAATAGCTCGGTCAGTAAAGCGCCATCATCAACATAGGAAATAACCTGAGAACGTGTAACTGTTGCAAGACAGGCTTTGACACTGAGTTCCAGGTTTTTCAGCGACTCATCGGCACCGCCTTGCTTAATTTTTTCGTCGATCAGTTTTTGCGCCTGTTCAGCACTTAATTTATTGATAGCGCTGCCTTCCTTATCCAGAATCCCAGCTTCCTTACTGTAGATAAGTAACTTGTCAGCTTTTAGTGCAATAGCTGTTTCTGCTGCAATTTCTTCAGCGGTCAGGTTAAAAACTTCTCCCGTCGCTGAGTAACCAAGATTGGAAAGCAAGACGATATTATTGTTAGCCAGCTGAGCAAGAATGGCTTCGGTGTTAACTTTTCGGATTTCACCAGTATGGGCATAGTCGATACCATTTTGCACGCCATAAGGTTTGGCAATAACAAAATTTCCGCTACAAATAGTAATGTCGGCACCGTGCATGGGCGAGTTTATCAACCCCATTGAAAAGGTCGCTTCAATGTCGGTGCGCATTTGCCCGACTACCTTTTTGATATGGTTCAGGCTCTCTACATCGGTTACGCGTAATTGTCTGTGCAGTTTGCCGTTTGGCTCCTGCTGCAAAGGTGCCTGCAGGCCTGCTTCCTTCAGCGCCTGGTCAATTTGAGGCCGGGCGCCATGAACCAGCACCAGTTTGACACCAAGACTGTTCAGTAGCGTAATGTCGTGCGCAATATTGTGGAAATTCTCATGAGCAATGGCTTCTCCAGGCAATAGAATAACGAAAACCTTCTTCCTGTATGCATTGATATAGGGAGAGGAATGCCTGAACCATGACACATATTGCTTGCTATCTGTGGACACTGTATTTGCCCTTAGTCTGCTCAAATTGCCTAAATCGTAAAAGGGCGGCTATTCTACAGGAAAAGCAGGAAAATTCTCCAATACTTCTGATACTTAGCGCGGTTTGATGGTATAAAACAGCTTGCTATGAAAAAAACAGTGTTAACAATTTTATACGTGGCAATGCTGATATTCGGCAGCGACGTGTTTGCTCAATCTTCAAGCACTTTGAACCGCGCGGTGAATGCTCTGAATACTGTTCGCGACAGGGAGTTGAGCTGGGATGAAATTCAGCAACTACCCGTAATATTGCACAGTTTTGATGCCGATAATAATGGCAGCCTGGACAGTAATGAACTGGGTTTTAGTGTCATTCCGGAGCAAGCTACAACGGACGCCATTCTCGGCGCAATTGACCAGAATGGTGATTGGGCACTGTCTGCTGAAGAAATAGGCTTTGCCGACTGGCGCTTACTGGCTTTGGATAAGGACAATAGCGGAAGCTTGATCAACCGGGAGCTGGTGATGCCGGAATCAAGTTTTGGTGGCGGCGGGTTTGGCGGCAGCCGCTTTGATATCAGATCCAGTAATGCTATGGCGCCTGCCGACGTTGATCCGCAGGACGGTCTTGCCAGTTTGCCGGATCGGGAAGCTTTTGAACGTCTTTCCTATCAGGGCGAAGATGTTTCAATAGATACCGGTCTTATCAACCTGGAGTATGTGAAGTTTGTTATTACCGGGGCTAACACCGTAAGCCCACAGACCTATTTTATGAATACGATCAGGCACCGTAACCATTCAAGCTTTATGCGCAATTATGGCATGAACGCCAGGGATGGAATGGGCCAGAATGACGGTTGGGTGATGCGTGGTGTTCTGGTTTACAGACCCCTGCTCAGTGCACCCAATGGTGAGGCCGGGCTTTATACCTTTGAATTCGAACCTTTTGACAGGTATCCCTATGACCTGCTCCAGGTAGCTCATGATGAACTGGTCAGACATGCGCCTATTCTGGCTGGTAAGCTGGCTTACCATCCCATGCCGGCGGCAGTTAATCTCTACGAAAACCAGCGTGAGCAGTTTGAAGCGGGGGGATTATCAGTGTTTCTGGACAGCGATGAGTTTGCCGATATCGCCTACCTGCCACTGAACGAAGCTGAAGGATTCGGGCTGTTACGACTAATGCAGTTGGACGAACGCCCTAGCGCACGTGATGTTGTTGTCTATCGCAGTCTGCCTAATGAAATGCCTCACGTGGCCGGGATTATTACCGGCTTTAGACAAACACCCCTGTCACACGTTAATTTACGTGCCGTGCAAGACAATATTCCCAATGCCTATATCCGTAATGCCACTGAACAGGAAGCCATACAGCAGTTGCTGGGCCGTTATGTGTATTACAAGGTTGCTACCGATGGTTATGAGATTCGTGAAGCCAGCAATGCTGAAGTTGAAAGGCATTTTGCTGCCTTGCGTCCGGCTGCAGGACAAAGTCCACCAAGGGATTTGACTGTGACTGAAATCCGCCCATTACGGGAAGTTGGCTTTGAGGATGCCATGAATGTCGGCGTCAAAGCCGCTAACGTTGCAACATTACAAACTTTGGGTTTTCCAACAGAGGCCATACCGGATGGTTTCGCCATTCCTTTTTATTTCTATGATGAATTTATGAAACACAATAATTTCTATCATGATGTTGAGCGCATGCTGGCTCTGCCGAATTTTGCTGATGATGCGGATGAACGCGAACGAGTCCTGAAAATTTTACGTGATGGTATTGAAGAGGGTGATATGCCTGCCTGGATGCTGGAAGATCTGGCAGACTTGCAAAGCGCTTTTCCGGAGAATATGCCGATACGCTTGCGTTCCAGCACCAACAATGAAGATCTGCCGGGTTTCAGTGGTGCCGGCCTTTATGATTCTTACACGCACCGTCCGGATGAAGGTCACATTGCCAAATCAGTCAAACAGGTTTTTGCCTCCTTATGGAATTTTCGGGCATTTGAGGAAAGAGAGTTTTACCGGATAGACCATTTTTCCGCTGCCATGGGCATTCTGGTTCACCCTAATTATGATGATGAGGCAGCCAATGGTGTCGCTGTCAGTGACAATATTGTTTATGAGGTGAGCGGCGTTAATCCGGGGCGAACTTACTATGTAAATGCCCAGGTAGGTGAAGATCTTGTCACCAATCCTGAGGAAGAATCCATTCCTGAAGAAATATTGCTGAATTCTGTATTAGCGTCAAAAGATCGCCAGATCAGTGCTTCCAACAGAAATGATGGTGAGCTTTTACTGACACAGGAATACAGAACAGGCCTGCGGGATTATTTAAACCGTATTCATAACGGTTTCCGTGAACTCTATGGCGTGCAACCAGGCGAACAGTTTGCCATGGAAATTGAATTCAAGATTACCTACGATGGTGTGCTGGCTATCAAGCAGGCCAGACCCTGGGTGTATTAGCTTGCCGTAATCAGCTCTGGTCTTCGCGTCAGGTGATCAGTAATCTGTTCATAAGCTAATGCGAACTCCAGTACTTTCTGGTCTTCACCATAATTTCCGATTATCTGCATTCCCATTGGTCTGCCCTGAGCATCGAATCCAACAGGCACATTGACCGTCGGGTTTCCGCCAAGGCTTGCGTACAAGGTGACTTCCATCCAGCGGTGATAGGTATCCATGGCTTGGCCGTTGATTTCCCTTGGCCAGGGAGTGTCTTTGGAATAAGGGAAGACTTGCGAAGTTGGTAATACCAGAAAGTCATAACGGCTAAACAATCTGTTTAATTCCTCATACCAATTTTGACGGATGCGATTCGCATTGATGACATCGTCGTCTGTCAGGCTAAGATACTGCTCGATCTCCCAAACCACATCTGCTTTGAGCTGGGAGCGTGTTGCCGGGTTGTTGTAATACTCCAACATGCCTCCACGCGAAGCATGACGCAATGTTATCCAGGCAAACCATAGATCAGAGGTATCCATATTAGGTAGATCTGGCTCAACGTTGGCCCCCGTTGCAGCCACTGTCACGAGGCTTGATTCACACAAATCAAGTATGCCGTCTTCCATCGCGAGGTAGTTATTAAGGTTGCCCAGCCAGGCTATTCTGGCATCACCAAGATTCAACGCATTGAATTGCTGAGCAAGCGGGCCTGCAGCAATCGTCTGCAACAGTCGGATGGTATCCTGCGTGTTGCGACCCATGGGGCCATTGGTGGAAAGAATGCGTGGGTTTGACTCCATGCCGCTCATTAGATTTGCGCTGGGCCGAAAACCGATGACATTATTAAAAGCGCCTGGATTGCGTAATGAACCCATCATGTCGCTGCCATCAGCAACGGGCAGCATGCGTGTGCCGAGGCCGCAAGCGGCGCCACCACTGCTGCCACCTGCGGTAAGGTCCGGGTTATAGGCACTGCCGGTTGCGCCGAATAAAGGGTTATAGGATTGTGAGCCAAATCCAAACTCGGGCACATTGGTTTTACCGATAAAGATTGCACCTGCTTCACGAATCCGGGCTGCTTTATCGCTGTCGTTCTGGGCTATTCGATCAGCGAACATCAACGAGCCATCGGTATAGGGCAGCCCTGCTACCGGTGACAGGTCTTTTACTGCATGCGGCATGCCATGCATCCAGCCTCGATATTCGCCGCGGGCAAGCGCCTGATCTGCTTCAAATGCCTGAACAAGCAAATCATCGTCATCCACCATGTTAATGATGGCATTGTAAACAGGGTTATAGCGATGAATCCGGTCAAGATAGGCCTGCATGACTTCTACACAACTGGCATGTTTGTCCCGAATGGCAATCGACAATTCACTGGCGCTTAAATCAGTCAGGTTTGATGAAAAATTGGAGGAAAGGCTGCTGCACCCCACCAAACCTGATAAAGAAGAAGTGACACCAACAGCTAAAGAGCTTTTTAAAAGACGTCTTCTTTTCATATCGAAATGTTGAGCTTTATGGGTTTGCCTCAGAATACAGTTAATTCTCCGGCCAATTCAAGCACAGTTTATAGAACAAACCCCAGCCTGAGTGGTTCAGGTCAAACAGTAACGCTTAACCAAGTCCTGAATAATCGTAACGGCCGGCTGTACCTGATCAAGGGCCATATATTCATTAGGTTGGTGGGCAAGATCGATGGAGCCGGGCCCCATGACAATGGTATCCATGCCAAGTTCTTGCAGGAAAGGGGCTTCGGTTCCGAAGGCGGCGCTCATGGCAGAATAACCGGTCAATTTTTCGGCAACCTTTAGCAGTTCGCTGTCATTATTTTCAAAAGCTTCAACTCCTGGGAAAAGCGGGGTGAGTGTTATTTCAGACTGATATTTTTTTGCTATAGGCTCAATAAGCTTCTGGATCGCCTCGCGAATCGAATCATTGGACATGCCAGGTAACAGGCGGACATCAAATTCCAGATCACAGTGACCACAGATTCTATTAGGGTTATCGCCGCCATGTATGGCTCCCAGATTCATGGTGGGCACCTCAACGGCAAAATGCGGGTTTTGATAATCTGCCTGAAGTTGCTGACGAAATTTTAACAGTCCGGCAATCACTTCAAGCATGGCTTCCAATGCATTTTTGCCCAGAGCCGGGTTGGATGAATGACCACTCTGACCTTGGATGCGAATGGTTTCCATCATAATGCTTTTGTGCATATTGATCGGTTTTAAACCGGTTGGTTCGCCTATCACGGCATAACGGGCCTTGGGTTTACCCAGTTTGGCCAGTGCTCTGGCGCCATTCATGGAGCTTTCTTCATCCGCTGTGGCAAGTATGATGAGTGGTTGCTTGAAAGGCAGTTCCTGTTTTAACAAAGATTCCAGTGCGGCATAAACCACAGCAAAAAATCCTTTCATATCTGATGAGCCAAGACCATAAAGGCGATCGTCCTTTTCAGTTACCTGCAACGGGTTGCATTGCCAGAGAGCTTCATCAAAGGGCACAGTATCGGTATGACCGGAGAGCACCAGGCCACCAGGGCCTGAACCAAGAGTCGCGATCAGGTTGGCTTTTGGCGGCTTGTCAGAAACCGGAATTAATTCACATGAAAAGCCCAGTTGTTCAAAAACTTCTGCCAGTAGATGAATCACCGGCAGGTTGGATTGATCCAGAGTCGGGTTCGCCGAACTCACCGTTGGCAAACTCAATAAATGATTGAACAGACTTAAAAAGCCGGAAGTTCCCTTAAAATGTGGTGAATTAGGTGCAGTCATTGTTATTCGGGTTTGGGGATAACGGCTCCGGTAAAACGGGAAATACAGGTCAGCTTGTCTGCTTCATCATAAATTTTTACTTCCCATACCATGGTGCTGCGACCAATGTGTACCGGTTTGGTAATGGCTGTGACTGCACTTTTACCGGGGCGAATATGGTTGGCGTTTATATCCAGCCCGACAACAGTCTGACCTTCTTCACAGCAGAGTATTGAAGCAATATTGGCAATGGTTTCCGCTAGCACGACATTAGCTCCGCCATGCATAAAACCCATGTGCTGGGCGGTCATGTGTGTCAGCGGCATGGTGGCTTTCAGGTAATCGTCACCAACTTCAGTAAAAACAATGCCCAGGTTGCCAGCCATCCAGTTGGCAAGACGTTCGTTGATATCTTTCGGTGTTGCCGGGGATTTCCAGATAGCCACGGTGGTTTCCTGTCTTAAAATAAAAGCTAAAGCCTGTTCAGGGGCTGTATCAACCCCTGTTGAAAGTCACTATAGCAGTTGATTCTATAGAACTCGCGCAGATTTTCATCTGCAAGCACATCAGCGCTAGGGCCGGAGCTGACAATTTTTCCCTCGTACATCAGCACGAGCTTATCGCAAAAACGTGTAGCCAGACCTAAATCATGCAAAACAATTATGGCGGCGTGATCAGTGTCAGCTTTGGCATGTTGTTGTAATAATTCCATTATTAAGAGCTGGTGATAAGGGTCAAGCGCTGCTGTTGGTTCATCAGCCAGAATAAGTTTCGGTTCCAGACTGAATATCCTGCTCAGGGCAACCAGCATTTTTTCACCTTGAGACAGTGTGGATATAACCCGACCAAGCAAATGTTCTATGCCTGTAGCAACAATAGCCTTATCAATGGCAGCCTTATCTTCCTGGCTCAATTTTGCAGAGTGATGCTGGTAGGGACTGCGGCCAAGCGCAATGACTTTTTCGACTAACATGGGCCAATTGACAGGGGCATTCTGTTCCAGATAGGCAAGCTGTTTGGCAAAGCTGCGCAGTTCAATTTCCTTATAGGAATTGTTCTGTAATTTAAGCATGCCGGAAAATGGTTCATTGATTCGGGCAAGTATTTTCAACAGAGAGGATTTTCCGGCACCGTTTGGACCGATGATGCCGAATACTTCTCCGCCTACCACCGTAAGATTGATATCTTTAAGAATATCGGACTGATTAATTTTCCAGCACAGGTCGCTGGCTTGAATAAGTGCAGTCATCGTAACAGCTGCCTGTTTTTGAAAATTAACAGCAAAAAGAAAGGCCCACCCAAAGCCGCTGTAATGACACCTACCTGTAATTCCTGTGCCCCTGGAATATTTTGCACAAGGGTGTCAGCCAGTAACAGTAATGATGCGCCGCCAACAGCACTGTATACCAGCAATCGACCGGGCTCATGATTGACCAGAGGCCGCAATAAATGTGGCACCATCAAACCGATAAAACTGATATTACCGCTGACCGCAACTGATGTCCCAGTACATAAAGCCACACCTGAAATTAATAAAAATTTTTGCTTTTTTAAATTAAAGCCAAGTGATCTTGCGGTATCTTCACCCAGGCTCATGGCGTCCAGAAACTGCCTGCGGGGGAAAATCAGAACCCAGCCCAGCAACATAAAAGGCAGGGCAAAAAATAATTCGTTGGTGCTGCGGTTACTTAACGAACCCAGCATCCAGAAATAAACTTCCTGTAAGGCAAAAGGGTTTGGTGCAAAGTTTAATGCCAGTGATGTCATCGCTGATGTCATGGCATTGATGGCAATACCGATAAGAATAATGGTCAGGGCTCCCTGATATTTTCCGCTGAGTGAAAAAATAAAAGCGACAGCAATTAAAGCGCCTGACATTGCTGCCAAGGGCACAACAAACCAGCTAACGGCAGCCAGACCATAATAAAGCACCAGCACAGCGGCCAGTACCCCTGACTGGGAAACGCCGAGTAAATCAGGGCTTGCCAGCGGATTGATTAATAAACCCTGTAGTGCAGCACCGGAGAGTGCAAGAGAAATGCCGATACAAACAGCCAGGAGCGCTCTGGGCAGACGAATTTCTGAAAGAATTAGAGCTTGAGTGCTCGCTTCGCCTTTTAGTAAATCGCTAGTTGCAGAAATGACTGAAAGCGCTGTCGGGCCGCTGAGTATATGCCAGCAAAAAAACAACGGAATACTAAACACTAATAGGATGAAATAAAGTTGTTGTTTACTCGCGCGCATTACAGATCACCCAATGCTTGCGCCATAATCTCATAAGCTTCAATCAGACCGGGACCGGCACATTGAAACAGCGTGCTGGGTAGCACAATAACTTTTTCCGATGGAAAGAATCTTGCGAGCACGGGATGTTGCAACAGGGCTTGCGCCAGTTTTTCATCATGCGCGCTGGCCCGATCAATTAACAAATAATCCGGCTGTTCGGCTATTAACAGCTCAAGCGACAATTTGCCGGATCCGACTAGTCCTTGTTCGGCAGCCAGATTTTTTATACCAATAGAGTTTAAAAAATCATTGCGTAAAGTGTCGCTGCCAAAACTGAAGCCATTGTTGGCATAAAATACGGCAGTGATATTTTGCCTGGAATTGAGCTTTGCCTGCAGGGCTTGGATACTGCTTTGTATTTGTTGAATGAGTTGAGTCCCGCGTTGTTCTTCCTGCAGCAACGAAGCAACTTCTTCTATTTGCAGAAAAGTCTGCTCCAGGGTGTTTGGAAACCCTAAACTGGAAACGGGATATCCCTGGTTCCGCAATAAGGCAGTCGCTGTAGTGCTGCTGAAACGGCTGCTCAATATCAAATCCGGCATTAGTGTAATAATTTCTTCTGCCTGGCCATGGTTCAGGTAAATATCGTTTAGCTCAAGGGCATGTTCTATAGCCAAAGAAGAATATTGAGGGTCCTGAACCAGATAACTCAGTGAAATGATATTGTCGCGATCAGATAAAAGCAGCAGAAGTTCATCGCTGCATAAACTCATGCTGGCGATACGCTGTGGCTTATCAGCAGCATAACTTGTAAAAGGGAGAGAGCCTAGAAGAATTAAGATTAACAGTCTTATCATATAGCCAGGGCTCAGTATACTCACCCGCTATTTTTGCGATATGTGTTGCAATAAAATTAGCGAGCTTTATGGCAGATTTCGTTCAGACGATCATGGTCATTGATAACAACTTCTCTGCCATCAACACTAATAATGTTTTCTTTCTGCAGGCGGCTGAATATGCGGCTGACCGTTTCTATGGTGAGGCCGAGGAAATTGCCGATATCCATGCGGGACATGGGCAGGCGCATGGCATTGGGTGATAATTTACGGCGACTGTATCTCCACAAACCTTTGAGGTTGCAATTTGTGCATGACGCCTGGACGAAGCCATGTGAGCATGTATCATTGTTTACAGCAAGGTTTGACATAAATCTAATCAGTCATCCGAATTATCAATTAAGGTAC
>Ga0181571_10004798_pt1 | contig 10153 bp, 10 predicted proteins | sample 101ome_17_FD_132440 | JGI IMG/M metagenome (GOLD analysis project Ga0181571, IMG submission 132440) | Coastal salt marsh microbial communities from the Groves Creek Marsh, Skidaway Island, Georgia - 101407AT metaG (megahit assembly) | ecosystem: Environmental > Aquatic > Marine > Intertidal...
ATGAGAGGCATTGGGTAGCCAACTGGGCTTTTCACAATACGTCGATCTCCAGGGTGGACTTCACGGGTGACGCTCACCATGTGGTCTATTTGAATCGGGTCGATCACCTGACATCACGGCTCATGTCCTGGTGACGGCGAGAGATTATCGATCCAGGAGCAGCACGACAAAAAGGGCGAGCGATATAAAGAACGTGACCCAAGTGCGTTTGTGCTGCTTTCGATAAAGCAGAATCTACCGCTCAAACTGATCATTTTTGGCTCTAGGTGAGGCGAGCTCGTCGTTCGTTTCGTTCTGGTCAATATCGATGGTGCTCAGGCGTGTGATCTCCTTTACATACTGCCGAGTCTCGGCGCCATCCTCGACGTTGTCCGGACCTATCAGGCAGTCGAAAAATGGGATTTTGGATGCCTGCAGATAAACGTCGCAACGGCGCAAGTTTGCTTCTCCTACGTTACGCCGGTAGCCCCCTTTGCCAGTATAGTCAGCCAAAAATTTTTAGCTCGAGCCTCGCCTGAGCAGGAGCGCTGCTTGTTTCATCGCCGGCCACTGATCATCAACCAACTGCGGGGGGCTAATTTCACCACCTTGGGGTTGATGTCCGGGCTTGAAGGTTTCGCCCGGGGAGTCATCGTTGGCCTCGTTCCGTTAATCGCGCTCGATGTTTTTGGCACCAAAGTCATGGTGTCTGTCGTCTACTTTTTGGCCTCAACCTTTGTTGTTCTCATCACTTTAAATTTGGCTCGGATCGAGCGGCTCATTCATCGACGCTGGCTCATCACAATGGGCTTTGGTTTTCTCATGATTGGTGCGACGCTGCTGTGGTCGCATACGGAGGCAGGGATTGCGCTGGGTATCGGTTTACGAGCTTCGGCGGCCTCGATTTTTTCCGTTTGTCTCGCGCTTTACATCATGGATTACATCAGCAAGCAGCAGTTCCGAATTATGGAGTCACGCAGGATGGTGTTTCAGGCGGTCGCTTGGATATCGGCGCCTTCGATTGGAACGTACTTATGGGATCATGGGCACCTTACGGCACCCTTTCTGATCACCGGGCTCGCGTCAGCTGGACTCATTGTGTACTTCTGGACGCTGCGCCTCGGCAGTAATCCAGTCATTAAGAAAAGCGATTCAAAAATTATCAGTCCGCTCAAAGCGGTACCGCATTTCTTTTCGCAAAAACGTCTCCGAATTGCCTACACGATCTGTATTTCGAGATCGGCGTTCTGGGTTACGATCTTTATCTACGGGCCGATCTACGTTATCGAGGCGGGGCTGCCCATCTGGATGAGTGGCGGATTGCTGTCAGCCGCCAGTGGATTGCTCTTCATCAGTCCGATGGTGAGTGGTTTGGCCGGCAGGTACGGCGCTCGCGCCCTGATCCTTGCCGGGCTTGGCATTAGCGTTGTTTCGCTAGTAGGCCTGGCTTTGGTTGGCTCACCCAAGCCGGCGGGGTTGGTGTTCTGGATGCTGGGCTCGGTGGGGGCAACCATTCTCGATGTCCTGGGGAATATCCCTTTTATGCGATCGGTCCGCCCTCGCGAGAGGCCTGCGATGACTGTGGTGTTTACTACATGGAGGGAGGGCTCGGAATTGCTGACTCCAGCAATCGCCGCACTAGTCCTGTTTTTCGCACCATTTTGGGTTTTCTACCTCGTCCTTGCTGTGGTTTTAAGCTTTGCCGCTACACTCGCCGCGCGACTACCGAGGCGGTTCTGAAGCTTTTGGAGCGGAGACCGACGATTCTGGAGTTTGCTTAAGCGGTCATGACGCGGTAAAACTGGCACTCAGGGGAGACGTGTTCAGGTCCTGAGCCACAACCGTAACCTCTGCTACGACGCCAAAAACCAGCAGGCCCATGTATTCAATATCAAGCACTGGAGCATCACGTCGCGTCCTTCGCCTCGCGGTGGGCGGTCTTGTGTTAGGCGTATTTGCGGGGACCGGTAACCCCGCGAGCGCGGACAGTGAGCACGGCATTAACTTCAATCGGAGTGCCGCCAATTTTTATCTTCATGACTTTTGTGAGGGCAGAAACCCGAGCGATTCCTGCGCACTGGCGGTAGCGGAAGATGGTTTTTATGGAATTGCCAACGGTCCGATACTGGTCGGAGTAAAAAAGGAAGCCTTGTCCGTTTGCAAGCGCGTTTCGACTCAGCCAGAGACCTGTACGATCGTCGATCAGAACGGAACGTCATCCTTTATCGCAAGCGTTTCTGCGACCGTCGATGATTCAAGCCCGGCCAGTGACTCAGATTTTGACGCCAAATTAAAGGCAGCGCTCGCCGATGCGGTCGACTCCGTAACGAGCTCCGTCGAGGCCCTCACCACCGAAACGGCAGACGATGGCGCGGACCTTCTCAGTTTTTTGGCAAGCAATCAGCCCTCAGCTGAGGGTCTTACAGGTCTTGAAAAAGAATGTTTCAACGACTTTCACCGTTCCGGTGGAAAGAAGTGGAAAAACGCAGTACTCGCAGATAACGACAGCGGGATCGATATTTACCGCTGCCGATCCTTCGTGAGTAGTGACTTTCTGACCTGGATCGGGAGCGACAAAGACTCAAGCCAACCCATGGCAGCGCCCGATTCAACCGAGACGCCGGTAGAGACCTTAGCTTTGGAGGGCGATCCCGTGCATTCAGATGTTGCGGTTGCGAGCAAAGAGGAACTTCTGGGCATTTGGGAATCAAAAGATAACTGCGTTTTGCACATCTATCCGCTTGATGACCATCAAGTGATTGGAGCCGCGTGGGGCCGGTCGAAAGAAAGTGCCGAGTTGCTGATCAATTTCTTGTCCGATCGGCGCTTCCCATGGCGCCGGCAGAACAAGAATTGGGGCATGCCGGAGCAGGGACTTCTTTCGCCATCGAGAGAGGGCCGATTCATCGTAGACCTATACGATCGCGATGTGTTGTACAGCGATGTCTCGCCGTGCTATGCGCCGAAGGGTGTCGCGATCGAATGGCGACGAGTGGCCCCAGAAAAAACCGCATCCGTTCAGCCGCCCCAATGGCACAACGATGACTTTGCGCGCGTGGTGGACGGCGATCAACAGCCTGAGCAAGCCACCGAGCAGGCAGCGGCGGCATCGCTCACCCCCGCGACAACCGTAACACCAGAAACACTAGGCGTCACTTCCGAGGCGGTTAGTAAATCAATTGAGTTGGAGTTCTGGCAGGCGATCAGTGAGAGCAACGATGTGGCAATGTATGAAGAGTATCTTCGCGCATTCCCAGCCGGCACGTTTGCGGGGCTTGCCCGCCTGAGAATAAAAAGTCTCGGAGGGACTGACGCGATCGCGCAGAGCCCAGCGATTCCCAACCTCGATTATGGAAACTACTATGCCTTGGTCATTGGCAATAACAGCTACAAGGATTTCCCCAGTCTGCGCGCTGCAATCAATGATGCCAACGAAATTTCCAATACGCTGCGTAAGGGTTATGGTTTCGACGTTGAGTTATTGGAAAACGCCGGCCGCGCGGATATTCTTCGCTCCCTTAAAGGCCTTCGAGAAAAAGTGGGGCCTAGAGATAACGTGCTTATCTACTACGCCGGACACGGTTGGCTGGACACGGTAGCGGATGAGGGTTACTGGCTCCCGGTGGATGCGGAGCGCGATGATGACAGCAATTGGCTTGCGACAGATCGGGTGGTGAGCCAGATCAAAGCAATGAAGGCGAAACATGTGATGGTGGTCGCCGACTCTTGTTTTTCAGGCACGATCACGCGGGGGATCAGCATTGAGCAAAAGGATCCCGAATGGTTCTCACAGATTGTAAACAAGAAAGCCCGAACCGCATTGACCTCTGGCGGGTTGGAGCCCGTGCTCGACTCGGGATCAAATGGCCATTCAGCATTCGCGCACGCCTTCATCACGCTTCTTGAAGAAAACCAGGGTGTGATTGATGGCTCCCAACTCTTCGGCAAACTTCGGCCGAAAGTGATGGTGAACACTACGCAAACACCCCAATACGGAAAAATTCACATGGCGGGTGATGACGGTGGCGATTTCTTGTTCGTTCGTCGTCAGTGATGCGCACGATGCCCACGAATAGATGAGTTGTTCGCTTAGGCCATGATCCGAAGCGCAAGGTAAGGGGCGATGTTGAAGACCAGAATCGCAATCTTGTACTGCGCTAAATACTGAAAGTAAGCTCTGCCGACATCTGCTTGATCAAGACCAAACAGCTTAGCGTGTATCTTTGAGATTCGCTCGCGAAACGCTAACACCATAACGGTGCTGAATAATAAAACTGCTATGTTGATCAGCGCGGTCCATCCCAGAAAGATCGTAAGCAATTCAAGGGTCATAGTATTCTCCAGCATGGGTTAAAATCGACAAGCTCTGCGGTCTTACTCTAAACGTTTTCACAGATCCAGATGTCTTTGTTTTTGGAGGCATCCCAGCCGCCATAAAAGGCGTTGTTTTCGCCGTTCGGACAGGTCTTACTCAGCCACTGATCTATTGTGAGACCCTCTTCACAGGCCGCGCATTCGAGGACCAGGCCACGACAGCAGGCCCGATCAGATCCCGCTGTGGTGGTTGCCCCTGAGCAGCCGGTTAAGGTGGAGGCGCTGATAGGCAGGCAGATTACAAAAATCAAAGATCCAGTGTTTGCCAGTCTTTTCAGAAAAGAAAATCGGGTCATGATGCATGTCCAGAAAGTATTTTTAGGCTCAATGCGTAGTCTCAAGCTCGCGGGCACTTGAGGCATAATCATTTGGCGCCGATGCGTAATCTTTTCATTAATTGAACTAAAGCCTAGCCATGCGAATTGTATTGACCTTGTTATTAGCGAGCTTCCTCGGGGGTGCTCAACCCTTATTGATCAAACGGCCGTAGCGATTCCCGGCTGTGCATCCGGCGATATAGAGATAACGAACTTTGTCCCTGGGCTCACCAGCGACACCATTAGCGTAATGTGTCGCGGTAAAAGCTATACCTGCTCATACCGCACCGGCCGGGTTTATGACTGTACCGCGCCAGAGGATCAGCAGAGTACTGGAGTAGAGAGCTAGGGGTTTACATCCTGGCGCACAGGCGAAGGGCGTCGAGCATTGCGCAGTGGATGTCTCGGCTGCCCGAGACGTCGCCTACCCGATAAAGATGGAGGCCTTCGCCGCAGTGAGGCTGGGCGCGCCCCTGGGCCAAAAGGTCTAGATCAATCACTCCACCGTTTGCCGACTGACCTTTTAAGTCATAGAAAAGCTCGTCATTGGGAAGGGTGCCGGCCTCGACAATCAGGTGGTCGACGACATACTCTCGCGTCGTAGCGGTGTGCATATTGCGCACCGTCACGCGAGTGCCGTCATCCTCATTGTCTGCCGCCAAAAGCTCCTGATCCACGCAGACAGTAACTCCCCGCTCATAAAAGCGTTTCATGAACGGAGACATTTCAAGACGCATTGCCTCGGCGCCGATATGGGCATCCTGCGTGTTGAGGGTGACTTCAAGGCCCTGTTCGGAGAGGGCGTCGGTTACCGCGAGGGCCACATTGCGCCCGGTAAGGTCGTGAACAAATACCCGGCCACTCAATGTAGCCATGCCGGAGAGAACGTCCCATGAGGTGACGACTTGTGCGTCTCCGCCAACCCATTCGGTATTGGGTGTGCCGCCGGTTGCCACAATCACCACATCGGGTTTCTCTGCAAGAACATCCGACGATTCGGCATACTGATTAAAGCGGATATCGACTCCAAGCACCCGACACTCGTTCTCAAGCCAGCGGATAATGCCGCCGAGATCTTTTCTCCACGCGATTTTTTCAGCGAGGAGAACCTGCCCGCCGAGCCTGTCAGCCGCTTCGAGCAGCACCACCTGATGACCTCGGGAGGCGCAGACTCGGGCTGATTCAAGTCCCGCGGGACCCCCGCCGATGATGACGATCTTTTTCGCAGGCCCATCTGAGGCCGTAATCTTGTGCGGAAGATCGCTTTCGCGGGCCGTTGCCGGATTCTGCACGCAGTAGCCGTAGTTCGAGCAGTATGTCGCGCCGACGCAGGTGCGAATTCGATCTTCCTCGCCTCGGGTTAATTTATCCACAATATAGGGGTCAGCGATATGGCCGCGCGTCATACCGACCATGTCAACAATATTCTCTGCAATGGCGTGCCGGGCTGTGGCAAGGTCGTTGATTCGAGTGGCATGAAGAATGGGCAAGTTCACCTCGCTCCGAAAATGAGCCACTTGCCCAAGAAACGGGGCTAGCGGGGCGGCCATACCGGGCATATAGCTGGTGAGACGAGGGAGGGTATCGATCTTCCCGGAAACAAGATTGAGGAAGTCGAGAACGCCGTCGTCCTGAAGTTTTTTCGCAATCTGAATGTTGTCGCTGATCGATAAGCCCGAGGTGTCATGATCGTGCTCGGTCATCGTCATTCGAATCCCAAGCAGGAAATCTTCGCCTACGGCCTCCCGCATCGCTTCGTACACCATTCGCCCGAACCGCATGCGATTGTCGAGACTGCCGCCATATTTATCTTTGCGCTGATTGGTTGCCGGTGACCAGAACTGATCAATCAGGTGTCCTGAGGCAATAACCTCTAGCCCATCCAGGCCGCCTTCCTGGCAGCGCCGAGCCGCGGCCGCGAAGTCTCTGACGATGCGAAAGATGTCTTCCTCATCCATTGCGCGCGGGAAACCGCGATGCAGAATTTCCCGGGTCCCGGAAGGCGCAACGATAGGCACCCATAAGCCGGCGTTTGCGTTTGTGCGCCTGCCGAGGTGCGTGATCTGGGTCATCAGAAGAGCGCCTTGTTGATGAAAAAAGGCGGAGAGTTCTTCAAAAAATGGAACGATGTGATCGTCGATTATCAACTGATCAAAAACAGGCGCTGTATCGACCGATACGGTTCCAGAGCCTCCAACGAAGGAAAGCCCAATACCGCCCTTCGCTTTTTCCATCTGGTACCGAAGCGTCGTCTCTGTTGCCCTACCGTGAACGGCGTGACTTAGGGCATGACCACTGCTGAAGATTCGGTTTTTGACGACCCGAGTGCCAAGACTGAAGGGTTGAAGTAAAGGATCATTGGAGTTCTGAACTGACGCCACGCGTGGACTCCTGCGAGAAGTTATCGGCTTTCTTGCTGATGTGCACGCACGAAATCAGCAAGACTGTGAAACGTGACAGCAACGGTCGGCATGTCGCCTGGGTTCATGGTTGCACCAAATCCCTCGTCGTCATGTCTTCGATATATCCAGCAGTTGGCGAGACCGTGCCTAATTGCCGGCCCATGATCGTGAAACATGCTCTCGGCCACGTGAAGAATCTCATGTTTTTCAATACCGCGTTTTGCAAGCGTCTCAATCAGATAGTCAAAGTTTCGATCGTTTGGCTTATAGCTTCCAATATCCTCAGCGGTAAAAACACCGTCAAAGCGGACGCCCAGCTGTGCGTTTGATCCTGAAAAGCTCGCGTTATCGGTATTCGTCAGTACGGCCAGTTGAAAATGATTCTTCAAGTAGGCAAGCGACGAGGCGCTGTCTTCAAAGGCCGGCCACTGTCCAACGGATTCTCCGTACCGAACGCAATCGGACCAATCCGCAGGAACTTTCCAATATTCGGCGAGGCGGCGATACACCACCGCCAGGAGTTCAGCGTATTTCTTTGAGGGTGTCCATCGCTGTGTGGTTGATTCGAAATACGCGTGGGCCTCGAGTATTTCGTTTCGGCTGAGTGCTGGCGTGATTTGGGATGTCAGGGGCTTTAACGCGTTCACCATACCGGTTTCCCAGTCAATCAAGGTGCCATAAACATCAAAGGTCAGAATCTTGTAATCGGAGAGCTTCATAGTGTGGGTATGGGCTCTGGCTTAGAGCCATTTAAAGGTGCGGCTCTATTCTAGTAACAATAAAGTCTTTGGGGTTATTTTTCTGATCACAAACTAGCGGTTATGATGATTCTTTATTTTCTAGTTTGTGCTCCCTTATGAGATCGAACCGGATCAAAAACGGTGAAGCTTTTCGATGCCAGCCGAGCGTGGGTCGGCTTTGTGTTTTCCTTATGGCGGGTATTGCGGTAGCAGGATGTAGCTCGACGAAATACGCAGGTCCTGGCACGGTACAGGATTTTGCAACCGCAAGAACCGAGTGCTACAGCACGTTGAAATCGACCGCAGATAATGAACCCACGGTGAACTGTGGAGCCTGGACCGCTTGTCTGATATCAAAGGGGTATGTTCTGGATAAGAATGGCGAGTTCGATGTGGATGAATTGGGGATGAAGATCTCCTGCACTGAATAAGGCGTTACGCAAGGGTCTTCATAAATCCATCGACTGCAAATCAAAGGGAGAGACGGGTATGGGTAAATTCAGTAACGTGGTGCGCTTTAAGGTAAAAGAAGGCGCCGTTGAGAATTTTGAGCAGCATTTTCAGGGGCGCGAGGCTTTGCCGGGTATGCTGGGTCAGATATTGATCAAGACCGGCGACCGAACATTTTGCGCCGTTGGGACCTGGGAGTCCGAAAGTGCGATTGCAGCAGCGAGACCTCAAATGATTGAGTTTCTCGATTCCATGCGAGACCTTCTGGAGGAGTTGTCGCCAGAGCTTGGTGTCACAGATCCTGTTTCAGGGCCGATTGTCGCCGAGATGTAGTGCGAGGGCGCTCTACCATCGGTGGGTGGGAGCGCACAGATCTACCAGAGCGCCTTCTGCAATGTCAGGCTGATCAATGCGCGCTTCCCGAACACACCGCTGATAGGGTGAAAGCGCATAGTAAACGCCTGCCAGAATACCAAGCACGATCGAAACCAACACGAGTTTCTTCAATTGTCGCTGGGAAATTTTGCGACTGGCCATCGTAGCGTGTGCCCTCATACACTCGTCAGCAGTATGCTTGGAACGAGCGCCTTTGGTATGTGGCTCATCCTCTGAGACTCTCACCGGCTAATCTTACCCGATGCACGAAAACGATCGTCCTCTGGCGCTGATCATGAGCGTATGCGAGTCTATGATGGCTCGAGGTGTTGATATTGAGGACATTCGGTTTTTGTTAACCCCTACAGAGTTCGATGCCTGGACAAAAGAGGCCAACCTGCGATGGCGCCTGACGAAACCTCTGGATTCCATACATGGCCCGAGGCGCAAGCGACGAAACCGCAAAGACGGCAAACCGCGACCCGGTTAAGTCGCACGAAGCGCTGAGTCTATCGTGTGATCATTGTCTCTCGGCCAGAACGCGTATGGGCGGTATGCCGTGATGTCCGGCGGGGGTTTCGGAGTTTTATTGCTCTGGTTAGTTTGGCGGGCTTTTATCTCTGGCCAACACCGCCGGTAACCGCAGGGGATCGGGTTCTGGATCAAGTCAGCGATGCGTCGGTCCAGCAATATGGGGCGAAGCTCCTCGCGCGCATTCCACATAATCCCTCGCACTTCACCCAGGGTCTTGCGTTTGGTCAAGGCGCGCTTTGGGAGAGTACCGGACATTACGGAAAATCCCAACTGATTCAGTACCCGTGGGCGAGCGGGAGTACAAAGATTCAACCGACTGCGCAACTTCAACTGCGCTCTGATGAATTCGGAGAAGGGCTCACGATTCTTGGCGATACCGTCTACCAATTGACCTGGAAAGAAGGAAAGGTTCATCGGTATCAGATTGCAGACGCGACGATAACGCGGTTGCCCAGTTGGCCGAATGATAAGCAGGGGTGGGGTCTCACTACCGACGGCACCTATCTCATCGCATCGGATGGGTCCGATGTCCTGTATTTTCACTCTCCGGTAGATTTTTCTATGGTTAAGAGCATTCCCGTGCGGCTTGCGGGGGCATCAATCAATCGCTTGAATGAGCTTGAATGGATCAACGGCCGTATTTGGGCGAATGTATGGGGTAGCGACAAGCTGGTAATTATTGACCCGGATACCGGCAGGGTAACGGGGGTCGTCGATTGCCGTCAGCTCGTCGATGACGCGAAACGTTCCCACGACGGGGCGGGTGTTTTAAACGGCATTGCGTGGGACGTCAGAAGCGAAGCACTGCTGCTCACGGGTAAACACTGGCCGTGGATATATCGCGTGTCATTGGTTGAAAACAAAAATAAGCCGTAGTGTCCTGAGCTACAACTTAGTGTCTTGCGCTAAAAGGTTGTTGCCTCGATCTGAAGATAGACGTGCGATAGATCGCGCCGGAGTTTCTCCTCAAGGCCGGGGTAGC